>JACCDL010567089.1_pt1 | contig 17409 bp, 17 predicted proteins | sample 7441931 | NCBI WGS metagenome assembly JACCDL01 (sample SAMN15323437, study PRJNA562643) | freshwater metagenome | isolation source: river surface water | place: USA:Blue River Watershed | collected 2017-08-16 | reverse complement strand
CTCAACCAGGCGTGATCCACGCTCGAGTTGGGCCTTTGAGGCTGCATCGAGATCAGAACCGAAAGCAGCGAATGCTTCTAGCTCGCGGAACTGTGCAAGATCAAGACGGAGACGTCCAGCGATTTTCTTCATCGCCTTAGTCTGTGCAGATCCACCAACGCGCGATACTGAGATACCAACGTTAATAGCAGGGCGAACGCCAGAGTTGAAGAGGTCAGTCTCAAGGAAGCACTGACCATCGGTAATCGAAATAACGTTTGTCGGAATGAAGGCAGAGACGTCATTACCTTTTGTCTCAATGATTGGAAGGCCGGTCATCGATCCGCCACCCATCTCATCGGATAACTTTGCGCAACGCTCTAGCAAACGTGAATGTAAATAGAAGACATCGCCTGGGTAAGCCTCACGGCCTGGTGGACGACGGAGCAAGAGTGAGACTGCGCGGTATGCCTCGGCTTGCTTTGAGAGATCATCAAAAACAATTAATACATGCTCACCCTTATACATCCAGTGCTGGCCAATCGCAGAACCGGTGTAAGGAGCTAGATATTTAAATCCGGCAGGATCTGAGGCAGGTGCCGCAACGATTGTTGTGTATTCCATCGCACCAGCTTCTTCAAGCGCTGCCTTAACGGAAGCAATCGTTGAACCTTTCTGGCCGATAGCGACATAAATACATTTAACTTGTTTCTTCTTATCGCCACTCTTCCAGTTATCGCGCTGGTTGATGATGGTGTCGATTGCTACAGCAGTCTTACCGGTCTGGCGATCACCAATTATTAGCTGGCGCTGTCCGCGGCCGATAGCGGTCATTGCATCGATAGCTTTGATTCCGGTAGCAAGCGGTTCTTTAACTGGTTGGCGCTGTACGACAGAAGGCGCCTGAAGTTCAAGTGCGCGAGTTGCCTCTGCCTTGATCTCGCCTTTGCCATCAATCGGGCGACCGAGCGGGTCGACAACGCGACCGAGGAAGCCATCTCCAACTGGTACCGAGAGAATCTCACCGGTGCGGCGAACTGTCTGTCCCTCTTCAATTCCGCTGAAATCTCCAAGAACAACGACACCGATCTCGCGCACATCAAGGTTTAGTGCGATTCCGAGCGTGCCATCATCAAACTTAAGCAACTCATTGGTCATAGTTGAAGGAAGTCCTTCAACGCGAGCGATGCCATCGGCTGCTTCAACAACAGTTCCGATTTCATCACGGGACGCAGCGCCTGGTTCGTACGACTTAACGAAGTTCGCTAAGGCATCACGAATCTCTTCAGGTCGAATCGTGAGTTCCGCCATGGTTTATCTCCCTACTTATCCTGCGAGCGCTCTGCTCGCGTCGGCCAAACGATTGACGATTGTGGCGTCAATCAATTCATCAGCAAATCGAATCGAGATTCCGCCCATTACAGTCGGATCGACTTCGACATTTAATCGGACTTTCTGCCCAATCTTTACCGCAAGTGCTGCGGCCAATTTCTCTCGTTGTGTATCTGTAAGGGCGATTGCACTTGTTACCGTTGCAATAGTCCGCTCTCTGCGAGCAGCGGTTGCTTTAATGTAATAGGAAATCGTTCCCTCTAGATTTCTTCCACGTAGCCCACTTACTAGATGTCCCAACATCCGCGAAGTAGCCGGTGCGACCTTTCCACCAAAGAGTTTTGCAACAAGTACTCGCTTACCTTCAGCGCTGTACTTATTTGAATTTAAGGCTTGGAGAAGTTCGCTATCCGAGGAGATGGTCTTTGAGAATCCAAAGAGTTCCTCTTCCAATCTATCTAAGTTACCGGCGATATCAGCTGAAGTTGCTTCGGCCTCAACGGCTAGTTGCTCAATAGCATTGGCAAGATCGCTCGGCTTTGACCACTTAACTTCTACTAACTTGGTCAGAATAGATAAGACATCCCCGCCACTCTTAGCAAAAATATCCGTGACAAGTTTCGCCTTATCTTTTGCATCTCGCGATGCATCAGTAAGGGCTCTGCGAAGCGGTGCAGATGAATCAAGGGCGGCGAGAACAGCAAATAGCTCAGCTGCGAACTTCGCGGCCTCACTCTCTTGCTTTCCTTTCAGGGCAGCATCAAGTGCAGCGCGAGCTGTGGCAAGTGATTGCCGGCTCGTTCCGCCGAGATCTGCGATCGCTCTTGTCATCTTTTGCTACCTACTTCTGCTTCTCTAGATCAGCTAGGAAGCGATCGACGATTCGTGATTGTCGGACCTGGTCATCAAGTGCTTCTCCGACGATCTTCGATGCCAACTCAGTTGCCAAAGTTCCAACTTCGCTGCGGAGCGAGTTAATCGCCTGTTGGCGTTCTGCCTCGATTGCAGCTTGTGCAGATGATGTGATTCGAGCAGCTTCTTCCTGAGCCTTTGCTCTCATCTCTTCGATGATCGCTGCTCCTTGGACGCGTGCTTCTTCTCGAATCTGCTGGGCTTCGCCACGAGCATCTGAGAGTTGTGACTTGTATTGAGTTAAAGCTGCTTCTGCTTCTCGTTGCGCTTTCTCGGCGCGCTCCATACCGCCCTGAATTGCATCAGTGCGATCTGCGAACGCCTTTTCAAACTTCGGCACAACGGCTCTACGGAGCACCATGTAAAGAAGTGAGAACGCGACAAAGCCAACGATGATCTCAGAAGTGTGCGGGATTAGAGGGTTTAACTCTTCTCCGGCAGCTAACTCAAGTGCAGCTAATTGATCAGCTGCTAATTGAATAGTGCGCATCTTGGGCTAGAGAACGAACGCGAGAACAAGTCCGAAGAGCGCCAAAGCTTCAGCCAAAGCGAAGCCAAGGAATGCAATCGGCTGTAAGACGTTGCGAGCTTCTGGTTGACGAGCTACGCCGTTGATATAAGCGGCGAAGATCAATCCGGTTGCAATACCCGGTCCAATCGCTGCGAGGCCAAAACCGACCAGGTTGAGTGTGCCTTCCATGTTTCTTACCTTTCTTTCCGTCTTTTCTTATCCCGCATCCCGTTTGGAATGGGAAATCTTCTTCTCTGCTTTTAGTGCTCGTCCGCCAACGCTCCCGTTATGTAGAGAGCTGTTAGAAGCGTGAAAATGTAGGCCTGTAGGCATTGGACCATAAACTCAAAGAAGGTCAGCGCAATTGCGACGACGAATGAGAATGGGCTAACTAACTTAAGTCCAATGACACCTTGTAATAGATGTTCGCCACCTAGTATGAACACGAGCAAGAGCAAGTGTCCGGCGAACATATTTGCAAAGAGACGCAGGCTTAGCGTCATTGGCCGAACGATGAAATAAGTTGCCAGCTCAAGTGGCGTGATCAAAATGTATGCAGGTTTAGGAACGCCTGGAATAAACATGATTCCTTTGAGGTAGGAAATGAGTCCATGGCGACGCACACCTATGTAATGAAATACAAAGAAAGTTATTGCAGCGAGCACATAAGGAAATGAGACTCGTGACATCGTTGGGAATTGGATAAGTGGCACGATTCCGAAAACGTTGTTGACGAGGATAAAAGTGAAGAGCGTAAATAGATAAGGAACGAAGCGCATGAACTCATGGCCGATGACGTCGCGACCTAGATCATTTCTCACAAATCCATAGATGCTCTCGCCGGCGAATTGGAGTTTTGAAGGAACGACCGCGGACTTACGGGCTGCGAGGATGAAGAAGACTGAGATGATCAGAACTGATAGGAAAGCCAAGAGGATTGGTTTTGTAGCAAATGAATTTCCATCGATAAACGGAGGGAGGTTGAAGTCTCCAGCGTCGGGAGGATTGAAGCCCTCATCCTTGACGCCCTCAGTAGCTGCGTAGACGCGCAACATGACTCCTTAGTGGGTAAATCGGTCTTTAGTTCACTACGGGGTAAAGCGTTTTTTTGCGGGGAAGTCGGCGCAACCCTATTGGTTAGTCGCTAGGTGTGAGAAATCGAAAAGGTACGGGCTGGGAGTTATCTGGGCTACTTGTAATGGCTTCGGGGTTGCCCATCCAAGAGGGCTCGCCTACCGAAACTAATCTCGGCCGAACCGGAGCCAGATCAGGTAGAGGGCCGAACCCATTCCAAGAAGTAGCCCCCCGAGGAGAAAGAAATCGGTATCAAGCCACCAATCCAGGCCATAACCGATACCGCCCCAGATAAGAAGGCCCGAGAGCATGTAACCAAAGATCGTCCAGAAGGCGTTCTCGTCATTCTTCGCAGTCATTCTTTATCACTCCCCTCTCCTGGTAGGGGCAACTGTAACCGTAGCTTTAAGAAGGCCCTAACTTCCCCGCCTAGCCAGGCGAAAGCGATCGCTAGCGCGCTTACTCCGAAGGCACCCCTATCCACGCTCTCTGGGGAGGTAAGGCGCGTGACCGCAATCAAGAAAAGCGCCATGAAGAAGAGTTTGGTGAAGTAAGAGAACATCGCAAGGGCCATCGTTGCAATTGGATTTACATCCTTAGTGAATTTTGCGACCAGCATCGAAACCGAAAAGAAAATTAGAACTGTGAGGGATGCAAGGAGTGCACCGAATAGTCCACTAGTTCCTGAGATAAACCATGAAAGCGCCGCAGCAAGAGTTGTTACTACTAGAGATGGAATGAGCGCACCGCGCCACATCACGCTATTTGAATTCTCCATTTAGATCTTCACGCTCCAGCAGAAGTTTTACTTCGCTTGGTGATTGACAATGCAAAGAGAAAGAGAATTGGTCCTGCAGAAAATGCTAACCAGACTGGAACAAATGCCGAGAGCATCGCTGGAATCGCCAACATCGCAGTTGCAAAGTAGAGAATTACGGCAGTGCGCTGTTGCGAGTTACCCAATTTCATAAGCTTGTGATGTAGGTGCTCTTTATCCGGTGCAAATGGTGACTTTCCTTGACGGAGTCGTCGCAAGATTGCCAGGCCAAAATCAAGGAGTGGTACAGCCAGAACTGCAAAAGGAAGAAGCAGCGGAAGTGTTGCCGGACCGATATCTTCAGCAAAGACTGCGTTTGCGTCGATTTGGCCCATGAGCGTGATCGCAGAGGCCGCAAGTAACAAGCCAAGGAACATCGATCCGGAATCCCCCATAAAAATTCTCGCTGGATAGATGTTATGCGGCAAGAATCCGAGGCAGATTCCGATCACTATCGCCGTTGCAAGCGAAGGCGCACCTGCGCGACTAAAGCCATTTTCTACCGCGAGTAGATAGGCAAAACCAAAGAAGGCAGCTGCTGAGATTCCGACAATCCCGGTAGCTAAGCCATCCAGTCCATCTACGAAGTTCACCGCATTGATGATGATCATTACAACTAAGACCGTCAGAAATTGGCCGATATTGGTCGGCAAAATGATGATTCCGTTGATTGGCAACCAGAGAAGTTGAATTCCGAATATCAACAAGATTCCTGCGGCTAGACCTTGGCCAGCAAGTTTTGTGATTGCATCTAGTTCATAGCGATCATCGAGCATCCCTATAAGAAGTACAAAGGTGCCGGCAAGGAATATTCCTAATAACTCGCGGCTATATGCCTTTCCCACTAACTCTAAATTCTGTACTGCAAGTAGCGTTGCCGCCATCGCAAGCCACATCGCAACGCCGCCCCAACGAGGTGTGATTTCGGTATGGATATCGCGCTCTCGAACCTGCGCTACAGCGCGAAAACGCAAGGCGAAGTTCCGAACGATCGGAGTAAGCATGTAGGTGAGAGTTGCTGCTATGAAGAGCGTTAAGGAGTACTCGCGCATTACCGTGGATAGACAGGGAATTTCGCCGTTAAGGCGTTCACTTCGCTACGAATAGCAGCCGCCTTTGCATCGTCTGCTCCATCTTTAATGGCGCGCGCAATTAGAGAAGCAATCATCGGCATCTCAGCTACGCCCATACCTTGGGTGGTAACAGCTGGAGTTCCTACCCGAATTCCGCTTGTTACCGCCGGAGTTTCTGGGTCATATGGAATGGCATTTTTATTTAAAGTTATTCCAGATCTACCACATCGCTCATCGGCAACTTTTCCATTTATTCCAGTGCTGCGAATATCGATGAGCGCAAGATGCGTATCGGTTCCGCCAGAAACCGCACGCATTCCCTCACTTTCAAGAGAGCTGGCCAACGCTTTGCAGTTCACAATTACCTGCTTGGCGTAATCCTGATATGAGCTAGTAAGGCATTCCTTTAACGCAATCGCTTTAGCTGCGACCGCGCTCATGATCGGACCTCCCTGCATTCCGGGGAACACCGCTTTATCAATTGCGGCAGCATGAGCTGCTTTAGAAAGAATCATGCCACCGCGTGGGCCACGCAAGACTTTATGGGTAGTAAATGAGACGACATCGGCATAAGGAACGGGAGATGGGATCGCTTTTCCGGCAACTAAGCCGATGAAGTGTGCAGCATCTACCCACATAATCGCCCCGACTTCATCACAGATCTCCCGGATGGCTTTGAAATCAATCAGCCGCGGATATGCCGTCGCGCCTGAACAGATCATCTTTGGACGAACTCGCTTCGCCGTTTCGCGTAACTCGTCGTAATCGATTAACTCATCTTCTTTTCTAACCCCATACGACTCGACGTTAAACCACTTTCCCGAAAAGTTAACTTTTGAACCATGAGTTAAATGGCCGCCATGCGGTAGCGACATTGCAAGGACAGTATCTCCGGGTTTTGTAAATGCTTGATAGACAGCGACGTTGGCGCTAGCGCCTGAGTGAGGTTGTAGGTTTGCATGTTCTGCACCAAATAATTCTTTGGCTCGTTCAATACCAATTACTTCAGCTTTATCTACCTCCTCGCAGCCACCGTAATAGCGTTTTCCGGGATAGCCCTCGGCATATTTATTTGAAAGTGTCGAGCCGAGCGCAGTCAGCACTGCTGGTGATGTGAAGTTCTCACTTGCAATTAATTGTAAGTTCTTCCGTTGTCGATCTAATTCAGAGAGAAGAATCGCGGCAATCTCAGGATCTTGAGATTGAAGTTGATCGAAATCAGCGCCAAAGAATTGCGACATGGCGGAAATCTTAGGCGGGAACAGCGATATTCGGGGTTACCGAACGGAGTTCGGCGAGTGATATGGCTCCCGCTCGCTTCAGCGTGATTCCATCTGATTTCACTGAGATTACGGTGCTCGCAGGGCCCTCAACTAATTCACCAGCATCGAAGAAGAATGCGTAATCTGCATCGAGCGCGGGAAACAACGGTCCGCGTCGCTTTGGCGGCATTCCGGCTCGAGTAGCCGATGCAATTGCAAGCGGGCCAGCATCAAGAGCGACTCTGCGCAAGAATTCTGCAGCCGGAACTCGAATCGCAATCTCTTCTAGTGATCTTGCATCTCCAAGATCCCAGACAAGTCCTTGTGCCGGTGCGATATTTAAAGTCAAGAGACCGGGCCAAAACTTCTCACAAATTGAAATAACGGTGGGACCAAATTCATTTGTGATCCCAGTAGCGGTCTTCACGTCACCAACAATTACTTGCGCAGCGACACCAAGTGCATCGCCACGAAGGATATGCATCTTCTTAACCGCACCATGATTGAAAGCATCGGCGACAAATACATAAGCATGCTCAATCGGAGCAATTATTAATCGACCTTCGCGCAGCGCTTCTACTGCTTTTCCTACCTCTTCCGATAAGTCTGATCCGGTGGCAATCAAATCAGTGAGCGAGATTGTTTCGGCCATCACTCACCATTCCTTTCCGAATCTTTTCGCCGAGCCGTTAGCCACCTTGGGCGATCAGCCAAATCCTTAAAGTGGGCAATGTCAAAGTAGTCCGGAGCGAGTAACGCCGCAAGAGGCTCGCTTTGAGATTCATGATGCTCGAGGATCAGAAAACCACCAGCCTTCAATATTCTCGTTGCGCTCTCAATAAATTTCGAGGGTACTTCAATCCCGGCGATCCCACCAAAAAGTGCGGTGACTGGTTCATGGGCAACCACTTCTCTAGGTAGCGCTGATCCATCAGGAATATATGGCGGGTTTGTGACCACTAGATCGCACTTGATTCCCTCTAAAGCCGTTGCAACATCACTCTTAACCACTCGGACATCAACATCGTGTTTTGCAATATTTCGCTCCAGCCAAATAAGCGCTTCCGGTTGATTTTCAACGGCAACAACTTGGACCGCGAGGTTTCGCTTCCGCGCTTCATCGGCAATTGAAATCGCGATTGCACCACTTCCAGCCCCTAAATCAACTACCGATGTTCGACCTCCAGAGCGCCAAGTAGCCGAGGATTGAATCCGTTCGATCTCAACTAGAGCCGCATCGACAAGTAACTCTGTTTCAGGGCGTGGGATTAAGACTCCCGGACCGACATCAAAGGTTAGATAACGAAAGTGCGCTTCACCGGTTAAATATTGAACGGGGATTCCAGATTTTCGTTCCGCAATTAGGTTTGTAAATTCTCGCTCTTGATCCGGTGAGAAACTAAATTCTTTTGCGTGTAACTCCATCCTTCCTACGCCAAGCACATATGCTGCTAATAATTCCGCGTCCACCTCAGAGATTGCAGATTCTGATAACTCTTTCCGCGCTAATCGAAGACGCTCTTTCAGCATCTCTTATGCCTCAGCTGCGGCCAACTTCTCAGCTTTATCTGCATCGAGAAGAGCGGCAATAACTTCATCTAATCCACCATTGATAACTGCATCTAGATTATTCGCTTTGAAATTGACGCGATGATCAGTCAATCGATTCTCTGGGAAGTTATAAGTTCGAATTCGCTCCGAACGATCAACAGTTCGAACCTGGCTCTTTCGAGTTGCAGCCGCCTCGGCATCGGCTGCTTCTTGGGCAGCAGCTAGAAGTCGCGCACGCAAGATTCGCAGCGCTGATTCCTTATTTTGTAGCTGGCTCTTCTCGTTCTGGCAGGAGACGACAATTCCGGTTGGGATATGGGTAATTCGCACCGCAGAATCGGTTGTATTAACGCTCTGTCCGCCTGGGCCAGAAGAGCGATAGACATCAATACGTAATTCATTCATATTTACCTGTACATCAATCTCTTCAGCTTCTGGAAGTACCAGCACGCCGGCTGCAGAGGTATGGATTCGGCCCTGTGATTCAGTCTCCGGCACACGCTGTACTCGATGTACGCCACCTTCAAATTTCAATTTTGAAAATGGCGCGCTTCCAGGCTCGCTATTTCCGCGCGCTTTAACAGCGACCGATACATCTTTATAACCACCTAGATCACTCTCGGTAGCATCAATGATCTCCGTCTTCCAACCCTGCTTTTCGGCGTAACGGAGATACATACGGAGCAAGTCGCCAGCAAATAGGGCTGATTCATCACCGCCGGCACCTGCTTTGATTTCTAAAATTACATCGCGATCATCATTTGGATCGCGCGGAAGCAATAATTCCTCTAATTTCTCTCCCGCTTCTTGTAGAGCAGATTCCAGCGCCGGAATCTCGGCGGCAAATTCTGGATCTACATCAGCTAACTCTCTAGCCGCTTTCAAATCATCATCGCATTTCTTATATTGGCGATAACCAGCAATGATTGGTCCAAGTTGGGCGTAGCGTTTGCCGAGTTGGCGGGCTTTACCTTGATCAGCATGGATTGATGGATCAGCCATCTGGGCTTCCAGGGATTCATACTCTTTCAAGATTTCTGGCATGGAAGCAAAGCGCTCGGTGCTCTTCTCTTTCATCGCTTGCTCCCTTCTCTAACTAAAACACTAGATAAATAAAAAGAGACCGCGCCCCAAACTGCGGGAGATGCGGTCTCGTTTTAAAAAGCTACTTTTTGGTTGGTTTTGCTTTCTGAATTCGCTCTTGGAATTTCGCGACGCGTCCACCGGTATCGAGAATGCGCTGTTTACCTGTGTAGAAAGGATGGCAGACCGAGCAGACTTCAACGAATAGTGAGCCAGACTCTATTGTGGAGCGGGTTTGGAAACTCTCGCCACAACCACATGTAACTGTGGTCGCCCCGTAATTCGGGTGGATATCGTTCTTCATTTCTTCTCCTTGACTTTGGCTGGGTCCAACTCGGGTTTGAAGCGAGCCGGTGAACCAGCGGATGCGAAGGTTACCTGGGTGCTCGGGAAAGGGCTAATTCCCGCTTTGATCTGGGCCGACTGTGGTCTTCTGCACTTGCATCAAGAACTCCACGTTGGACTTAGTTCCCTTCATCTTCTCAAGCAGTAGCTCAAGGGCTTGCTGGGAATCTAAGGCATGTAGCACGCGACGGAGTTTCCAGACGATATTCAATTCTTCTGGGCCCATCAGGATCTCTTCCTTACGAGTACCGGATGCATCGACATCAACTGCTGGGAAGATGCGCTTATCGGCAAACTTACGATCAAGCTTCAACTCCATATTTCCAGTTCCCTTGAACTCTTCGAAGATAACTTCATCCATCTTCGAACCAGTCTCAACGAGCGCTGTGGCAAGAATTGTTAGCGAGCCGCCATCTTCAATATTTCTAGCGGCACCAAAAAACTTCTTGGGTGGATATAGAGCAGCAGAATCAACACCACCGGAAAGAATTCTTCCTGATGCTGGAGCTGCAATGTTGTATGCACGACCAAGGCGAGTAATTGAATCAAGAAGAACTACGACATCATGTCCAAGTTCAACAAGGCGCTTAGCGCGTTCAATCGCAAGTTCGGCGACTGAGGTGTGATCATCTGCGGGGCGATCGAATGTTGAAGCAATCACTTCACCTTTTACCGAGCGCTGCATATCCGTAACTTCTTCTGGGCGCTCATCAACTAGTACCACCATCAAATGACATTCGGGGTTATTAGTTGTGATCGCATTAGCGATGGATTGGAGCACCATTGTCTTTCCAGCTTTAGGCGGGGAGACGATGAGACCACGTTGGCCTTTACCGATTGGTGAAATAAGATCAATCACGCGAGTAGTCAAGATATTTGGCTCAGTCTCAAGACGTAACCGCTCTTGCGGATAAAGTGGAACCAACTTCGAGAAATCAACGCGATCGCGCGCTGTTTCCGGATCCATTCCATTTACCGTATCTACGCGCACTAGCGCATTGAATTTCTCACGTCGCTCACCTTCACGTGGTTGGCGAACTTGGCCAGTCACAACATCGCCCTTACGCAAGCCGTAGCGACGAACTTGATGAAGTGAGACATAGACATCGTTTGGACCTGGTAGATAGCCACCGGTGCGGATAAATGCGTAGTTTTCGAGGATATCGAGCAAGCCACCTACAGGTAGCAGCACATCATCTTCAGAGATAACAATCTCGCGATCTCTACCTCTTTCGCCACGATCTCCGCGATCTCGGTGACGGTCGCGCCCTCTATCGCCACGATCTCCGCGATCTCGGTGACGGTCGCGACGAAAGTCACGATCACGGTCATAGCCGCGATTATCGCGTCCATTATCGGATGAACTTCCTTCACTTGAATTACGTTCTGTTGAATCATCAGATTGAGCTACTTCATCATTATCTGAATCTGTGGAATCTTCATCGCCATCTCCATCATTATCTGAATTGCGATTGCGGCGTTGCATCCGAGCAGCTCGACGAGCCTCGCGCTCAAGTCGGGCAGCTTCTCTATTGGCGGCCTGGAGGTCGGAGATTGCTTGGACTAAATCTGGTTTCTTCATATCGCTTGCGCCTTCGATGCCTAAGTTGGCGGCGATCTTCTTTAGCTCCGGGAGTAGCAACGCAGAGAGGTCGCCAGAATCTCGCCGAGCACGTGTGCTGGTTTCTGCCATCTATCTTTCTTTCTTGTTATCTAGCTTTAACTAGAGTTCTTGGATTTTGGTTTTCTTAGAGCGTTGATTTCTTACCTGTTTGAATTGAAAGAAACAGGATTTACTTGACTTACAAGAATCAGATTTTCTAAGACTCGGCTCGATTGCCGCCGAACGAGAAGAAATGTATCAGCCATCCCCCAAACTCAACAAATTGGAGATTTAGATCGGCAAATTTAAGCGTTTGAGACCTGGGCCCCCGCAGGTGAGAGCTCAACATCTAGCGCCCGGAAGGCATCGCCAGCGCTCTTTACGATGTCATCATGCTCCGCTTCGGTGCTGTTATGAAGTACCAAAACTGATGGGCCGGCCCCAGAAATCATCGCCGCAACCCCAGCGCCCCTGAGCCTATTAACGAGGTCTACCGACTTGGGCATTCCTTCGCGGCGATATTGCTGGTGGAGGTGATCTTCAGTTGCTGCATATAAGAGGTCTGGTCGGACTGTCAGCGCATGAACCAATAAGGCGCTTCGACCGGCATTTATCGTGGCATCTCTATGGGGAACCATTTCAGGCAACATCTTGCGCGCCTTGCCGGTTGAAAGTTGCGTGTTTGGAATGAGAAGTAGGGCACGAATTGATTGTTCGACGGAGAATCGAACTGCGCATCCAGTTGGAACACCAACACGCTCTTCCATCCAAGAGATAGTTGCGCCACCTAGGGCAGCGGCTGCGACATTATCGGGATGGCCTTCAAGATCTGTTGCAAGTGCAATTAAATCGTCATCATTCATCAGCGAATTTCCAGATAAGACAAGACTTCTTGCCAAGTTCAAACCACCAACGATTGCCGCCGCAGATGAGCCGAGCCCTCTTCCATGTGGGATTTGATTTAAAGCGCGCAACGCAATTCCGCGAGGTTTGCCGCCCATAAACTCAAAGCCACGCATCATCGCTTTGATTACCAGGTGCTTGCCATCGCGCTTCACTTCCTCAGCGCCCTCGCCAGTTACATCGACATCAAAAGCTTCTTCATCGAGAATCTGAGCGACATAAATGTCGCGGATATCAAGCGCAAGAGCGAGCGCATCAAAACCTGGTCCAAGATTTGCCGAAGATGCCGGAACACTTACTTGTATTGGAGTTGCCTTATAGGTGAGGCGATCCTTAAATCCGCGCGCCATGGCTATGCCAATCCAATCACTTCGGCAGCGCGCTTAACATTAACTGGGATCACAGTAGGTGATGGCGCTCCATCTAGTACCCATTGAACATCCTTAAGGCCATTTCCGGTAACCGTGATGACAATCCGTTTATCTTTTGGCAACTTTTTCGCGTTCTTGTATTTAATCAGTCCCGCGATTCCAGCTGCGCTTGAAGGTTCAACAAAGACTCCCTCTTTTGCGGCAACCAGACGATATGCGCTCAAAATCTCCTCATCAGAGACCATATCTATCAACCCAGCTGATTGATCGCGAGCATCTAAAGCTTGTTGCCACGAGGCTGGATTTCCAATTCGGATAGCGGTTGCGATTGTTTCTGGATTTTTTACCGCTTCACCTCTAACGATTGGCGCTGCCCCTTCGGCTTGAAATCCCCACATCGCGGGTTTGTGCTTCGACATTCCATCTTTCTCATACTCGATGTAACCCTTCCAATACGCCGTGATGTTTCCGGCGTTACCTACTGGGAGGGCATGAATATCGGGGGCAAATCCGAGCGCATCCACAATTTCAAATGATGCTGTTTTCTGACCTTCGATTCGGAATGGATTTACTGAGTTAACAAGTGAAACCGGATATTTTTCAGATAGTTCGCGCGCCAGGGTTAAACAATCATCAAAGTTTCCATCGACTTGGAGAAGTTTTGAGCCATGGGCGATTGCTTGGGCTAACTTGCCCATTGCGATCTTTCCTTGCGGCACTAGAACTACTGGAGTCATTCCTGCCTTTGTGGCATAAGCAGCTGCGCTAGCGCTGGTATTTCCAGTCGATGCACATATGACTGCGCGCGCACCCGCTTCTGCAGCTTTTGAAATTGCCATCGTCATGCCGCGATCTTTAAAAGATCCCGTCGGGTTAGCGCCCTCAAACTTAAGCCAGACTTGGTTATCTAACATCTCCGACAAAACACAGGCATAAATGAGTGGCGTTCCACCTTCATTTAAAGTAACAACTGGGGTTTTGCGGGAGACCGGCAAGCGCGATCGATACTCCTCAATTACTCCACGCCATTGATGAGCGCCGCGCTTTTTAAAGAGTCCCATCAACGCATTCCTTCAACCCGAAGCACGCTCTCGACGCTCTTTACGACATCACTATTGGAGAGATCTTTGACGGTCTTACCAAGTGAACCCTCACTAGCCGAGTGAGTCATCACAATCAATTCCGCGCTATTGCCTCGACCGGATTGGCGAACCGTCTCAATCGATACCTTGTTAGTTGCAAAAATCTGGGCAACGGAGGCGAGAACTCCGGGGCGATCATTTACATCCAGGCGAATCAGATAGCGGGTGTTGACGCTGCCTGGGTCGGCAAATTTCAGCTCTGCATAATCACTTTCGCCATGTCCAGCGCCACCGCTAGTCATATTGCGCGCAATTGCGATGAGATCGCCAAGGATTGCGCTCGCAGTAGGTGCGCCACCGGCGCCTCTTCCATAGAACATCAACTCGCCAGCGGACTCTGCTTCGACGAAGATCGCATTAAACGCATTTCGCACCGCCGCTAGTGGATGTTGGCGTGGCAATAAAGTTGGTTGGACTCTAACGCTCACCTCTCCCTTATCTGTGAGTTCTGCGATAGCAAGAAGTTTTATTACATGGTTTATGTCATGCGCAACTGCAACATCGCGCGCTGAGATTTTTGTAATGCCTTCTGCGGAAACTTGATCACTAGTAACTCGAGTATGAAAGGCCAAGCCAGCCAAGATTGCCGCCTTAGCCGCTGCATCGTGTCCCTCTACATCAGCAGTTGGGTCAGCTTCAGCAAAACCAAGTTGTTGCGCTTCCTTAAGCGCTACACCAAAGTCGCTTCCTGCTTCATCCATCTTGGTAAGAATGTAATTTGTAGTTCCATTTACGATTCCCATGATGCGGTGGACATGGTCGCCCACAATCGACTCGCGCAGTGGTCTAAGAATCGGAATCGCTCCCCCGACGGCAGCTTCGTAATATAGGTCAACGCCTTTTTTATCTGCAGCTTCAAAGAGCTCTGCGCCATGTTTGGCAAGTAACGCCTTATTTGCGGTGATTATCGATTTTCCATTTGCGATTGCCTTAAGTATCAAGGATCGAGCAGGTTCAATACCGCCCATTACTTCAATTACGATGTCGATCGAAGGATCATTGACAACGGAGTCGGAATCTTTGGTTAACAAGTCACCGTTTACATATTCACGTTTGGCAGCAACATCCCGGACTGCGATCTTCTTTAAAGTTAATTTCGCCCCTGAGCGAGCAGCAAAATCACCAGAATCTTCAGTTAGTAGCCTTGCGACTTGAGAGCCGACCACGCCACAACCGAGCATTCCGATACCGAGTTCTCGCTTCGTTTCTCCCAAGGCCCTTGTCCTATCCCCTTATTTCCCGCTCGATTTATCATCGAGGCGAATCGCGCTCTCCACCACGTCTAAGGCTAGGAGGTCGGACTCGGTTTCACTTCTAACTATGGTGCGCGCCGTGCCATCTTGAACTGAAACAACTCCGGGACGCGGGACATGGTTGTAATTGCTCGCCATGCTTCGACCATAAGCGCCAGTTGCCGGTACCGCGATTAGATCACCAGGGGCGATATCACTCGGCAAGTCGATGCTATTAATAACAATATCGCCAGTTTCACAATGCTTTCCAACTAAACGACAATCTCGCGCTTTCGCACTCGACTCACGGTTGGCAATCTCCGCCGTGTACTCAGCGCCATAAAGCGCGGTTCGAATGTTATCGCTCATGCCACCATCTACTGAGACGTAAAGGCGCGCTGTGCCATCTTCGAGTTGTACTTCTTTAGTAGTTCCCACCCGGTAGAGAGTGATCATTGATGGACCAATAAGGGCTCGCCCTGGTTCAATTGAAACTCGCGGAACTTTCAATCCCAATTTTGCTGATTCAGCAAAAATTACTTCTTTGACCGTCCTTAGAAAATCTTCGGCAGCCATGGGATTATCTTTTTTCGTATACGCAATTCCAACGCCGCCGCCAATATTTAGATTCGCAAGTTCGCCACCAAATTCATTTTTGTATCGAGCCATAAAGTTAAGGAGTCGGATTGCGCTGGCCGAAAAGGCTTCTGATGAAAAGATCTGTGAGCCGATATGGCAATGCACTCCAGTTACTTTCAAGCTCTCATGTTTTGTAGCCGCTATGAGAGCATCCCAAGCTGCCCCAGTTGCAATCGAGAAACCAAATTTCACATCCTCATGGGCAGTAGCGATGTATTCATGGGTATGGGCTTCAACGCCTGGATTCAAGCGGAGCGTAATATTTTGAATTCGATTCTTCCCGTGGGCAATCCGGGCCACTCGATCAATCTCTTGAAGTGAGTCCACCACAATGGTGCCGACCCGGTAATCAATTGCAGCTTCAATTTCAGCTTCAGACTTATTGTTTCCATGCATTTCAATCCGCTCACCGGGAAATTTCGCAGCGCGGGCGACTGCAAGTTCTCCCCCAGTACAGACATCAAGGCTTATTCCACCCTGGTTGATCATCTTTGCTACTTCAACGGAGATGAAGGCTTTTGCGGCATAGAAGACATCACCAGTGCTATCACCGAAGATTGAGCGGAAACTTCCACTCCACTTCTCAATCCGGCTCTTAAAATCACTCTCATCTAAAACAAAAATTGGTGTTCCGTAACGCGCCGCGATTGCAGTCACCGTGCAACCCCCGATTTGTAGCTCACCCGAGCTCCGTGTTGCGCTATTTGGCCAGATCGAATTCATAGTTACATCCGCTCCGGTGCGCTAACGCCGAGAAGTGTTAAGCCATTAAATATGGTCTGACGTGTTGCTTCACACAGAGTTGCTCGAGTGGAATGGATTGCGCCTGGCTTCTCTTCTCCCATTGGAAGTACTCGACAATCGCTATAGAAACCGTGATAGAGAGTGGCTAGCTCTTCGATGTAACGAGCTACGCGATGTGGTTGGCGAAGTTCAGCGGCGCTACTAACAACTTCAGGGAATTGAGCTAGGCCGCCTAGGAGTTCGCGTTCCCGATCATGGGTTAGAAGTTCTGGATTGTAGTTATCTATACCTACCTTAATTCCTAGTTCAGTTGCGTTACGCAAAAGAGCTGCAATACGAGCGTGGGCATATTGAACATAATAGACCGGGTTATCGTTGGTCCGGCGCTTTAACAAATCAACATCGAGAGTCATTGGCGTATCAACCGGATAGCGGATCAAGGTGTAACGAGCTGCATCGACGCCGACTTTTGCTACTAATTCTTCAAGAGTAATTATCGTTCCGGCGCGCTTAGAGAGCTTTAGTTCTTGGCCACCTTCCATAATCTTCACCAATTGACCGATTAATACATGGACGTTGTAATTCGGATCATCACCGGCACAAGCAGCGGTCGCCTTTAGTCTTCCAACATATCCGTGATGATCGGCGCCGAGCATGTAGATGCAGATATCAAAGCCACGTTCTCTCTTATCGATGTAATAAGCAGTATCTGAGGCGAAATAAGTTAACTCGCCGCCAGATTTGATTAAAACCCGATCCTTATCATCACCAAAGTCGGTCGTCCGAAGCCAGGTCGCGCCATCTAATTCGAAGAGATGGCCTTGAGATTTCAACTT
>JACCDL010076463.1_pt1 | contig 17436 bp, 11 predicted proteins | sample 7441931 | NCBI WGS metagenome assembly JACCDL01 (sample SAMN15323437, study PRJNA562643) | freshwater metagenome | isolation source: river surface water | place: USA:Blue River Watershed | collected 2017-08-16 | reverse complement strand
GAGCCAGAAGTAAAGAATGCGCCGTTCTGCACTTGACTTGCGTTGGTGACGCTCGCCGTGGTTGTCATGCCCGAGCCAGCTGGCGCAAAGCCGCCATCGGATCCGCTGGTGCCTGTGCCGGTGCCGGGCGCAGCAATCACGCCCGAGTTGATCTTGAGGTGCGCAGCTGTGATGTCCGGCTGCAGGCCGACACCCGATTGCCCTGTCGCGTCGGTGGTGTAGTCAAGCACGACGATGGTGTCGTACTTTCCGTTGCCCTTCGCGACCATGGTTGGCGAGCCAGAAAGGGTCAGCTCGAAGACGAACGACGCGTAATCGCCGCACTTGTAGTTGGTGCCGAGGAGTTCGCCCTTTGAGTAGGTGACGCTGCCGTCGTTGAAGGCACCACCACCGGTGGTGTGGTCGTATGAGGTGTGGACAGGAGCCTTGAAGGTGATCGAGTTCACTACCGCAGTAGCCGCGCTAGCGCTCGGGGCAAGGGCGACGATACCCATTGCCGCCAAGCCAACGGAAGCCAGACCACTAATGGCCTTGGCGGCAGTCTTGAAAACCTTCGAGCGCATTGCTTCCTTCTCTCTGTTCTTCGCATAAGTTTAGAAATGAGACCTTCGAAAAAGCACACAAATGTGGGGCTATCCGCATAAAGCATGCAAAAAGTAGGTGTTCTTTATCGGATTTAGGGTTCTACAGTCTCTCGTTGCGCGTAGGTTGACCATTGAGCGAAAGCGGTAATAGATGAACTCTTTGAGAATCGGCTTTAGAGCAGCGATCGGCCTGGCCATGCTGGGCAGCATCGCATGGCAAATTACCGACCGAGTCGCCAACAACGTTTTTCGCCCCGGCGAGTACTTCACCTACTTCACGATTGACACCAGCATTGCTGCCGGCATGCTCATGCTCGTGGCCGCGGTGTTCGCGATTCGCAAGGACCTTGGAGGCCTCGAGCCGCGATGGTTAGCACTGGCTCGCGTGAGCTTGCTCACCTCGGACGTCATCGTAGGGGTGGTCTACAACGCGCTACTTCGTGACCTGCCACCGGTGGCCGCCGACGTCGGTTACGACTGGCCGACCGCGCCAAACGAAATGCTGCACGTCTGGGCGCCTATCTTGCTGACCATCGAATGGCTGGTTTTCACCAAGCACAAGGCCCTGCGCTGGAACGCCGCCTTCTGGGCATGGGCATTCCCGTTCGCATGGTTGGTGTTTACCATCGCGCGTGGCGCGGTCACCGGCTGGTGGCCATATTTCTTTATTGACCCAACCGATGAGGGCGGTGTGCCGGGCATGTTGACATACATCTTCGGCATCATGGCGTTCATGTTCGTTGTGGCCAGCCTGCTCCTGCCTGCTCAACTTTTGAGCCGGCGCATTCTGAACCGCGGCTAGCGCTAGCGCCAGCTATTCGGCTGCGGCGAGCTGACCGCAGGCTCCATCGATTTCTTTGCCACGGGTGTCGCGCAAGGTGGTTGGAATGCCAGCGGACTCTAGGCGCGAGATCCAAACGCGGGTGGTTTCAGGTAATGAGGCCGTCCAAACTGAGCCCGGCGTCGGGTTCAACGGAATCGGGTTGACGTGAACCCAACCCTTGCCGCGAGCATTCAGCTTCTCGGCCAGCAGGTCGGCACGCCAGGCGTGATCGTTCATGTCTTTGATTAGTGCGTACTCAATCGACACGCGGCGTCCGGTCTTTTCAAAGTATGAGCGAGCGGCATCGAGCGCTTCATCGACCTTCCAACGCGAGTTCACGGGAATGAGTTCGTCGCGCAGCTCGTCGTCTGGAGCGTGCAGCGAGAGTGCGAAAGTCAGTGGCAGGTCTTCCTCGGCCAGCTTGTGAATAGCCGGCACTAGACCAACGGTCGAGACTGTGATGTTGCGGGCAGACATGCCCAGGCCTTCCGGCTGTGGGGCAACCATCGTGCGAACGGCCTGCATCAGGCGGTTGTAGTTCGCGAGCGGCTCACCCATGCCCATAAACACGATGTTGTTGACGCGCTCCGGGTTCTCTGGGTCGCCGCCCTTGCGTCCACCTAGTTCGCCTCGAGCGATGGCAGCGTTAGCGCGTACGACCTGCTCGACGATCTCGGCCGCCGACATGTTGCGGGTCAGGCCCGCCTGTCCCGTGGCGCAGAACGGGCAGTTCATTCCGCAGCCGGCCTGCGACGAGACGCAGAGCGTGATTCGGCCCGGGTAGCGCATCAGAACCGACTCGACGGTTGCGCCATCGAACAGGCGCCACAAGAACTTGATGGTGTCGCCCTTGTCGGTCTGAAGGCGACGAACCTCGGTGATTAGGTTCGGGAGCATGCCGGCGGCCAATTGCTCGCGAATGTTCGCCGGCAGGTCGGTCATCTCGGCCGGGTCGCTCGTGTAGTGCGTGAAGTAGTGGGTCGCCAGCTGCTTGGCTCGGAAGCCCGGTAGGCCGAGCTCCTTCAGGCGCGCGACGCGCTCGTCGGGCGTGAGGTCGGCGAGGTGCACAGGCGGTTGCTTGCCCTTGGGTTCGGCAAACTGCAGCAACGGACGACCCTTGTCGTCTAGCTGTTGCTTCCAGCCCTCGGTTGTGGGGCGCACCTGGCGTTGTTCAGTCACGCGTCAAGTCTAGGTTGGCGGTCAAGTTTCTAACTTTCGGGTGTCGAATTGTCGCGCAGGCGACCAAAATGTAAACGCTTACATCGATTTGGGCTAACCTATTTCGAGGTTCAAAGAAGGGGACACAATGTCGGGTACCAGCATCCTTGTCTACGCAGAGCGCGTCGGAGGAAACCTTGGCGAGATCGAGAAGCTTCTGAAGAACGAGCTGGCCGACTTCGACGGCATCCACGTGCTGCCGTTCTTTCACCCTTACGACGGCGACGACGCCGGCTTCGACCCGATCGACCACAAGATCGTTGACCCACGACTGGGCGACTGGACCGACTTCAAGCGCATCAGCGAGACCCACGAGCTAACCGCAGACCTCATCGTCAACCACGCCTCATACCTCTCGCCAGAATTCATTGACTGGCAGGAAAAGGGCGACGCCAGCGAATACGCGGGCATGTTCCTGACCTTCGACACCGTGTTCCCTAACGGAGGCAGCGAAGAGGGAATCACCTCGTTCTACCGTCCACGCCCTGGCATGCCGTTCACCGCATACGAGGTTGCCGGCAAGCGCCGCTTGGTCTGGACCACCTTTATGCCTTCGCAGGTCGACATCGACATCAAGCACGAGAAGGGTCAAGACTACCTGAAGGCCGTTCTCGAGGCCCTCAAGTCGGGAGGCGTAAAGGTCGTTCGCCTCGACGCTGTCGGCTATGCGGTCAAGACCCCTGGCACCGACTCGTTCATGACCCCAGAGACCCTGGAGTTCGTGAAGGAGATCACCGACCTGATTCACTCGTACGACATGCGTGTGTTGGTTGAGGTTCACGCCCACTACACCCAGCAGCTCGACATCGCTCCCCTGGTCGACCTGATCTACGACTTCCAGACCGCTCCGCTGCTGCTGCACTCATACTTCACCGGCACCGTGGACCGACTCGACAAGTGGTTCCAGATTCGCCCGAACAACTGCCTCAACGTGCTCGACACCCACGACGGCTACGGCGTCATCGATGGCGGCCCAATCAACGGACGCCCGGGTTTGATTACCCAGGACGAAATGGCCAACATCTTTGCCGTGGCCGAAAAGAACACCGAGGGTCACTCGGCAATCGCCTCGGTGATCCCTCAGTGGTTCACCTTGCCGCACCAGATCAACGCGACTCTGCCAAACATCGTCGCCAACGACACCGCATACTTCGGCATGCGTGCAGTGCAGTTTTTCCTGCCTGGCGAGCCACAGGTCTACTACGTTGGCCTGTTCAACGGCATGGACGACCGCGAGCTCTTCGCTCGCTCGGGCCAGGGCCGCGACACCAACCGTCACAACTACACCGTGGCCGAGATTCAGGACGCGCTGCAGCAGCCGGTGACCCGCGCAATCGTGGCACTCGCTCGCCTGCGCAAGCACAACGCCTTCGAAGGTTCGTTCTCGTGGGCGGTGCTCGGCAACGACCGCATTGAGCTGCGCTGGGACAACGACGACGAGTTCGTCTCGCTCGAGATCACTACTTCGGTTGACGCCCCGGCGATCTGCATCAAGGTCTCATCGGCTTCTGGCGTGCGCGAGTTCTGCTCGGTCGAGGAATTCGCGGCTTACTAGGCCTTAGTTACCGCCTCGGTGTCTGCAGTGCCACTAGCGCTGTCGAGGCGGCTCAGGAATCGCATCGAGAACACCGCAAACACGACGCCGAACCCGCCCAACACCCAGAACGGTGCACGCAGGTCGAACGTGGCAATCCAGCCGCCGACCAGCGAACCGATCGGCATCATGCCCCAAACCAGGGTGCGCCTCGCGCCGTGAACGCGTCCGAATAGTTCGTTCGGAATGAGCTCGTGATAAGTCGACATGAGCAACACATTCCAGATCGAGATCAGGTAGTTATTGATCATTCCGAGCACTAGGAAGCTGAAAATCTCGGCCGAGAATCCGGTCAAGAACGTGCACAGAATCGAACCCAGGATCGACGCGGCGAGCACACCGCTGCGGCCAAACTTGGCCGACCAGTAAGGCGCTTGCAGGCCACCGAAGACGCCCGTGATGCCTTGAACGGCGAACAGCACGCCGAAGAGCGCCTCGGGCACGTGCTGCACCTTGAGCAGGAACAGCACCATGGTCGAGGTCGAGGCGGCGAAAGCGAAACCGATGGTCGTGGTGATCAGCACCAGACGCCAAATGGTCTTGTGGCCGACCAGGAACTTGAGGCCCACCTTGATGTCGGCGACGAAGCCAGAGCGCTCCTTGGTTGCATCGCCGGCCGGGCGACGGTAGGCGTTGCGGATGGTGGCCGGCACGAGCAGCAGCAGGGCGGCCGAGACCAAGTAGGCGGCACTGTTGAAGGCGAATGGAAGCCAAATCGCCACTGCATAGAGCGCGCCACCGAGCGGGGCACCCACGAAGCTCTGAAGCACGGTATTGGCAACCGACATGCGTGAATTGCCGCGCTCGATGTGGTCTTTGGCCAGCACCTGCGGCATCAGCGATTGCGTCGCGGTGTCGCTAAATACCTCGGTAGTACCGATGATCATCGCGGCTACATACAGCCACCAGATGGTCATGCTGCCGTCGACAACCGACCACGACAGAGCGGCCGCGGTAACGAGGCGAATCGAGCCGGCGATGGCCAGGGTGAGGCGGCGATCGAGTCGGTCGATTAGGCCACCAATCGGGATTCCGAACAGCAGCCACGGCAACATTACTGTGGCCGCGAGACCCGATATGAGAACGGGGTCCTGAGTGAGCCCGGCCGCCAGCAGCGGAGCCGCGGTGGCAAGCACGCCGTCGGCGACATGGCTGGTGAGAGTTGCACCCCAAAGGCGGTTGAACGGTGCGCCTAGTTCAACGAACCTGGTCTTGGCCGCCAGCATCCTCGATGGCGACTCGGTGGCTGAGTTCATCGGTTAGCGCTGAACCCAGACCGTGGTGTTTGCCGGCAACTTGCCGTCGCTCACATCGGCCGACGCCAACAAGACCTGACCCTTCGGCAGCTTGACCGGCTTCGTGCCGAAGTTGGTCATGACCGTCCAGCCGTTCGGGCGCACGAAGTGCAACACGTTCGGGTTGAGCCAGTGCTTGACCCACGTGAGCTTCTCGTCGGTTAGCAGCTGACGACGCAGACGCAGCGCGGCGCGGTAGAGCTCGAGGGTCGAACCCTTGACGCCGTCCTGTGCCTCAACCGACCACTCGCCAAACCAGTCCGGCTGAGGCAGGTGAGCGCCGCCTGGACCGAAGCCGAACGACGAACCCGACTTGCTCCACGGCATCGGCACGCGGCAGCCGTCGCGACTGATCGAGCCCTCGTTGCGGAACCACTGTGGGTCTTGCATCTGCTCGCTAGGAATGTTGAGCGGCTCCTGCAGGCCGAGCTCCTCGCCCTGGTAGAGGTAGGTCGAACCAGGCAGGCCGAGCACGAGCATGCTCGCTGCACGAGCGCGGGCCAAGCCGAGCTCTTTGTTGATGTGCTGCTCGCGGTCGTGCGAACGGAACCACTTTGGCAGGTTGGCCAGCGCCGATTCCGGCAAGCCGAAACGGGTGGCGTGACGAATCACGTCGTGGTTCGAGAACACCCAGGTGGTCGACGAGCCGGTTTCGTCGGCGGCCTTCAGCTGGTAGTCGATGGTGTCGTGGAACTTCTTGGCGCTCCACGGAGTGCCGAGCAGGTCGAACGCGAACGACTGGCCGAGGCCTTCTGTCGAGGCGTAGCGAGCGCGGCGGTTGGCGTGCACCCAAGCCTCGGCGACAGCCACGCGTGGCGGCTCGTACTGGTTGAAAACCTTGCGCCAAGACGCATAGATCTCGTGCACCTCGTCGCGATCGAACAGGTCGTCGGTGCCGTCGTTCTTCATCACCGAGACGTCGTAAGACTGACGTTCTGGCAGGTGGCCGTTCTTGAGGTCCTTGACCAGCGCGTGAGCGACATCGATGCGGTAGCCGTCGACGCCGCGGTCTGACCAGAACTTGATGGTCTTCAAGAAGTCATCGCGAACCTCCTGGTTGTCCCAGTTGAAGTCCGGCTGCTCCTTGGCGAACAGGTGCATGTACCACTGGCCAGGCGTGCCATCTGGCTCAGTGATGCGCGTCCAGGCGGTCGGGCCGAAGTGGCTGACGAGCTCCGACGGACGGATCTCGCCGTTTTCGCCCTTGCCGTCACGGAAGATGTAGCGGTCGCGCTCTGGCGAACCGGGTGCGGCCTTGAGGGCAGCCTGGAACCATTCGTGCTGATCGCTCGAGTGGTTCGGCACGATGTCAACAAAGATGCGAATGCCGGCCTTGTGCAGCTCTTCGAGCATGACGTCGAACTCGGCAAGCGTGCCGATGCGCGGGTCGATGTCGCGGTAGTCGGCAACGTCGTAGCCGCCGTCGGCCAACTCAGAGGGGTAGAACGGGCTGAGCCATACTGCGTCGACGCCTAGTTCTTTGAGGTATGGCACCTTCGAGGTGATGCCCTTGAGGTCGCCGATGCCGTCGCCATTTTGGTCGGCATAACTGCGTGGATAAATCTGATAGACGACGGCCTGTCGCCACCAGTCTGCGGAACCCTTGAGGAACGTGTATTCGGCCATCCATCAAGGTTAATGCACCGAACGCGAAATCCCCCCGGTCGAAACCGAGGGGACTTCAGGCCTTGCGAGCTGCGGGTTACTTGACCGAACCGGCGGTGAGACCGCGCACGAAGTAGCGCTGCAGCGAGAAGAACACGGTCAACGGCACAAGCACCGAGACCAGCGAACCGGCCATAACGATCTGCCAGCCTTCGCCGTGCTGACCGAGCATGCTCAGAATCTGGTAGGTCATAACTGGCTTATCGCCGACGAACAGATAGGCGATGAAGTAGTCGTTCCAAACCCAGAGGAACTGGAAGATCGCGAACGAAGCCAGCGCCGGCACCGACATCGGGATGATGAGACGCCAGAAGATCTGGAAGTGGGTTGCACCGTCGATACGGGCAGCCTCAATCAGAGCAGAAGGCAGGGTCATCATGTAGTTGCGCAGGATGTACACGGCTAGAGGCATAGCGAAGGCGGCGTGCACGATCCAGCCGGCAGGGTAGTTGCCGCTGAGCTTGAGGTCGCCGTACTCGTTGCCAGGGATGGTTAGCAAGAACGCATCGATGGCGCCGAACATTTTCACGACGGCAACGATTACTGCCTGCAGCGGCACGATCATCAGAGCGATGATTAGCGCGAACCAGCCCTCTTTGAACTTGAAGTTCAAGAAGGTAAAACCGTATGCGGCGAACGCAGCAAAGGTGATCGGCAGAATGGTCGACGGCACCGCGATGCCGAGGGTGTTCATGAACGCGTCAGCAAGGTTCCACTGCTCAGAGAACAGCACGCTGTCGAATGCATCCAACGACCACTCGGTGTTGAAAGGGTCGATCAGTGCAGTCCACCAGCCGCTTTCAACCGATGCGGTCTTGGTGCGGAAAGCGGTAACCAGCAAACCGGCCGTTGGCATCAGCCAGATCGCCACGACCACCAGCATTACGAGGGTGGTGCCAATCTTGGCTGCCTTTAGGCGACCGACAAATGACGAGGATGACTTCTTCATCGGATTTCCTCCTGCTTGCGGTAGCTGCGAATCTGGTAAATCATGATCGGAATAATCGCGATCATCAGCAGCACGACGATGGCCGATGCCTTACCAGTGTTCAGGTAGATGAAGTACTGAAGGAAGAAGTCGACACCGAGAACGTTGGTGTGGAAGTTTCCGCCGGTCATGCCCCAGATGACGTCGAAGATCTTCATCGAGCTGATTAGAACGGTGATGAATACCGAAATCACGGTGCCCCAAATCTGTGGCAGTACGACACGGAAGAAGGCCTGCGCACCGGTGGCGCCATCGATTGCCGCCGCCTCAATGGTCTCCTCCGGCACTGCCTTGACGGCTGCCGAGAGCAGAGTCATGGCGAAGCCTGCGTTTGCCCAGATAACGATGACCATGAGCATCAGGCTGTTTAGTGCGAAGGTGTCGGTCTGAATCCAGTTGACCGGGGTCAGGCCTACGGCCTTGATTAGAGCGTTGAGGGTACCGATCTGAGTCTCGCCAGCATCCCACTGGTAGTTGAGCTTCCAAATCGACGATGCCGCAACGAACGAGATCGCCATAGGCATGAAGATGATCGACTTGAAGATCTGCTCGCGCGCCTTGCCGAGCTTGTCGGTGAGGGTCGCAATAAACAGACCGAGGATGATGGTGACCGCCGGCACAACTGCCACCCAGAGCAAGTTGTTGCGAACGGTGTATAGGAAGTTAGGGTCCTCGAAAAGCTTGAAGTAATTGCCTAGACCAATCCAGTCCGTCGGCTCGTCGTCGACAAACTTGAAGAAGCTGTAGATCACCGTCTGAATGGTTGGGCCAACCAGGAGACCGCCAACGAGCAGGAGCACGACACCGATAAAGGCGTATGGCTCAACCGCATTGCGGAACTTCTGGTTTGGAATTAGGGCAACAAGTTTGTTGAGCAGCCAGTAAAGGCCGAAGGTGGCCAGAGGGCCAAACAGGATTGCGAGAATCGACGACAGAATCGGGTTCTGCATCACCTGACCAATGGCCAGGAAGAGATCAGTCATAGCGGTGGCTCTCTTTTGGTGGTTCGGGCGGAGCCTTGGCGGCATCCGCTTGGAGCTTGAAGCGGCGGTGCTGTTGGTGCTGGTGGAACGAGTATAGGTCGCTTAGATAACCGACCGATAAAGCAGTGGCGGAAGAAGCTAGGCTCCTTCCGCCACCGTCTTAGTTATCGATAACCCGAGGGTTATTGACTACTGGTTGTAGCTGTCTGCGATCAGCTTGAACGCCTGGTCCATGGTGATCTTGCCAGCGAACCAGTTGGTCAGCTCTGACCACTCGGTCTTGTTGACCTGTGGTGGAGCCTGGTCCGAACCATCGAAGCCGAAGCCGGTTGCCTTCGAGAACATGGTGGTGTACTTCTTCGACAGTGGGTCGGCGAAGTAAGCAGGGTTGAAGGTCTTGTGAGGCGAGAGGAAGCCCGACGCCTTAGCTGCGTAACCCTTGGTAGCGAACTTGTCGCTCATGATGTACGAAGCAACCTTTGCAACTGCTGGGTTGTTGCGGAATACAGCGGCAGTGTCGCCACCACCGAGGAGGTTAGCGGTGCCTGGGTAAGCGAATACGCCAACGTGTGCGTAGTTCTTAGCCTTGAGCTCTGCCTGGATGTTGTCTGGGAAGAAGCCAGTGATGAACGAGCCCTGCTTGAGCATTGCACAAGCGCCCTCAGCCTTGGTGTCCTTGAACAGACCCTGGGTTGCAGCGAGACCGAAGAAACGGCTAGCTACACCAGCGCCACCACCCTGGGTGTTGCCTTCTGCAAGAAGGGTGTCCTTCAGCAGGTTACCGGCCTTGACGATGCGAGCGTCGGTCCACTTGACCTTGCCCTGCCACCACTGGTTGTAAACCGATACACCAGCGGTCTTGAGGACGAGCTCTTCCATCCAGTCGGTCAGCGACCAACCGGTTGCGCCACCCGACTCGGTGCCCGAGCACCATGGGTAAGCCTTGCCCGAAGCCTTGATGGTGTTCTGCAGAGCGGTCAGCTGTGCCTGAGTGGTAGGAACGGTCCAGCCGTTTGCCTTGAAGACTGCAGGGTTGTAGAACACGATCGACTTTAGGTTTGCCGAAACTGGCAGACCGTAAGTGGTCGAGCCCGACTTGCCCAGAAGCTCGAAGCCTGGAACGAGGGTCTTCTTGATCGAAGCGAAAGTCTTCTCGCCGAGAACCTTGTTCAGAGGAACAAGCTTGCTCTTCTGAGCAAGAAGGCCACCTGGCTGAGGCCAGAGAGCGATGTCAGGAGCCTGACCTGCCTTGATCTTGGTGGTGATGTCGGTGTCGAACGATGCGAGCGAGGTGACCTTGACCTTGATGCCCGAGCTAGCTGGGAACGCAATGTTCAGCTCGTCCTGGAATGCTGCGGTGTCGCCGGCCGAGTAGCCAACGTTGATAGTGACGGTGCGGGTTGCGGCCTGAGCCGAAACACCCATACCGAGGCTTGCTGCTGCGAGTGCTGCGGTTGCAGCCACTGCGGCGTAGCGAGTGCCCTTCTTCATATGAGTTTTTCCTTTCCATGGAAACGCTTGGACGGATCTTCCGAAAGCGCTTACAGAAAAGATTACGCGGTCATAAGTGGGGTTAATCGGCTAAATGATTACGAAAAGGCAACTTTTGTAACCGCTTACAGAAATTCACGGAACTTATGCCGATTTGGGCTGTTTCTAAACCCATGAGCCCATTGGTGAAGTCATGACGGCAGAGATCGTTGCCGGCCTGCCGCTGCGAAGGACGGCTGCCGGTGACGCAGCCCTCTGCCTGGTAACCGGCGCAACTGGCTACATTGGTGGGCGATTGATCACGGAGCTTCTAGATGCCGGCTATCGCGTCAGGGTGCTAGCCCGCAACGCTAGTCGGCTCACGCAGCACAGTTGGTTTGCGTCGGTCGAGGTGATCGAAGGCGATGCCGAGTCTGAAACGGCGCTCAAAGAGGCCCTAGCCGGCGTCGACGTGGCCTACTACCTGATCCACTCGATGATGTTGAAGAGTGGCTTCGAGGATTCGGAGTCTAGACTCGCTGCGCTATTCGGCAGGGTGGCCAAGGAACAAGAAGTTCACCGCTTGGTATACCTGGGCGGCATCGTCACGGGCCAACACGAGCTCTCGCCGCACATGCAAGCTAGAACCGACACCGGACGCCTGCTTCGCGAATCGGGCGTGGGCACGATTGAACTGCGCGCGGGCGTAGTGATTGGTTCGGGGTCGGCTTCGTTCGAGATGCTGCGCTACCTGACAGAGCGGCTTCCGATTATGACAGTGCCCAAGTGGGTGAAGAATCGCATCCAGCCAATCGCGGTTCGCGACGTGCTTCGCTACCTGGTCGGTGCGGCATCGCTGCCGGATGAGGTCGATGGCGTGTTCGACATTGGCGGGCCCGACGTGTTTTCATACGGCGAGATGATGCAACGTTATGCCAGCGCCGCTGGGTTGCGAAGAAGAATCATCATCCCCGTTCCTGTCCTGACTCCTCGGCTTTCGAGCGGCTGGGTTGGTCTGGTAACCCCCGTTCCCTTCCGTTTAGCTAAGCGCCTCGTCGAGAGCCTCAAACACGAGGTAGTCGCCAGCCCGTCGAGCATAAACGAGCTCATCCCGCCGGCGGTCGGTGGCTTGACCTCTTTCGATCGTGCGGTGAAGTTGGCGCTAACCAAGGTGAAGAACGCCTCGGTCGAGACGCGGTGGTCTGACGCCAGCCTGCCCGGTGCGCCGAGCGAACCCCTGCCGACCGACCCTGACTGGGCCGGCGGATCGCTGTATAAAGACGTGCGAGTCATGCGCGGGCCAGCGAGCATCAGCGAAGTTTGGCAGCGCATCGAATCGATCGGTGGCGACAACGGCTATTCGACCGCTAGTTGGGCCTGGGAATTGCGTGGCCTGATCGACCGGCTCATCGGCGGCGTTGGGTTGCGTCGTGGCCGCCGCGATCCGGTCAGGCTGGTCGTTGGTGACGCGGTGGACTTTTGGCGGGTCGAGGAACTCGAGCACGAGCGGGTCCTGCGCCTACGAGCCGAGATGAAGATGCCCGGGCTTGCCTGGCTGGAGTTCAGAATCGAGGCGGATTCGGTCACCGGCCAAACCGTTTTGGTGCAGACCGCAACTTATGCACCAAAGGGTCTCTTGGGCCACCTGTACTGGTGGGCCGTTGCCCCTATGCACGGACTGGTCTTTCCTTCTATGGCCAAGACAGCCCTCGGACCTGGCGCGCGCAGGGGGTAGTTCGGCCTAGCCGAAGTCTTCGGCACGAAGCAGCTGGGTTTCGGTTCCCAGCGCCGACAAGATTCTGGCGACGACCGCATCCGGATTCATGCCCAGGGGCATCGATGGCGCTTCGCCAAAAAGTGGGCGGTCGGCCAAGCCCGTCTCGGTGTGGCCCGGTTGAGCGTCGAGGACCGAGATGCCGTCGCGTCGCCATTCCTGGCGCACTCCGTTTAGCCAACTCGCAAGCGCCGCCTTCGATGCGCTGTATGCCGACATCCCTGGGAAACTGCGTGCGGCCACGACACCGGTGATTGCGATCAGCTTGGCCCCCTGTTTGAGTGCCGTCTTGGCTTCGGTGATTAGCTGAACGACACCGAGGCAATTGATTCGCATCAGCCGTTCGGCATTCTGAACCGATGTGGATGTAGCCAAGCCAAAGCCAACCCTGCCGCTCGCCACGACGATCAGGTCGAGTTGTTCGGCAGCAGCTAGGTAGCTGCTGAGTGTCTTGACCGAGGTTGGGTTTTCGAGATCTAGCAGGAGTCGAAGTGCGGCGACGTTCGGGATTCGCTGCGCGGATTCGTCGCTCGAAGCCGTGGCCAGCACTCGATAACCGTCACGAGACAGGGCCTCGACGAAACGCGAGCCGAATGCGCCCGACCCACCGACAACCAGGGCGGTCTTGGGCGGCGCGCTAGGCACGTTCTCGATTAGCGGTCTTGGCTGCGCGGCGCTTGAATGCGGCACGGATCGTTCCAACGGCAAGGACTACGACGCCAAAAGCCGTGAAACCCCAGAACCCGGCAACGTGCTGTGCGGCTGCCTGCTCGCAGGTGATGAAAGTGCCCGACTGCCTGCCTTCGCATACGGCAGGATCGATGTAGCCGATCAAAGATGCCAGGCCGAGCACCAATGAAATGGTTGCCAGCATCGCGAGTGTGTTGTTCTTCATGCTCTTCCTCCCACGAGACAAAACACTCGGGGCAGGGCACTAATTCCTGCTAGTCCGTTTCGCTACTTTTGCGCGACGAAGCGGATCTCGACCTTGCGGTCGCCCGCCTGCGGGTTGGTGCGGCTGGCTGCGCCATAGCCCAGGTAACCGAGCTTGGTGGTGACACCTAGCTTCGCTAGTGCCTTGGCCACAGCCTTAGCCCGAGCTGCGGCCAGCACGCGGTCGCTCGCCTTGACCGAGCCACTGTACTTGACGAAGCCGGTGATCAAAACGAAACCGCGCTTGCCGGCGAGCACCTTCGCCGCGGCGGCAATCTGCTTGCGGTCGGCCGCATCCAGAATCGCCGAGTCGGCGCTGAAGCGGATCGGGGTCACCACAGTTACGCCCGCCAGAACAGGGGTGCCGGTGACCTGGTTGACCGAGACCACGGCGGTGACTGAAGGAACCGCGACGATTACCGGCGGCGTCTGCAGCACGCTCGGGATCACGATTGATGCGCTAGCGCTGGCGGCGCCGGTGCCGATCGAGTTGACTGCAACGACCGTGAACTTGTATGCCTGGCCCGCGACAGCGCCGGCGATAACACAGCTCGTAGCGGCGGTGGCACAACCCAGCCCGCTCGATGAGCTGACGACGTAACCGCTGACCTGCTCGCCGCCATCGCTGAGCGGGGCGCCCCAGCTGAGGGTGATGGTCGTGCCCGAATAGCCGACGCGGAGCGAGAGCGGAGCCGATGGAGCCTTCTTTGGTGGCACGACAACAGGTGGTGCCACGTATGGGCTGGTGGTTGCTGCGATAGCCGTCGCGGCGATGCTGGTGCCGACCGCGTTGGTCGCAGTGAGCGAGGCCGAGTAGTTAGTGCCCTGCGTGAGGTTGCTGATTGTGCAAGTAAGGGTGGTGGTTGTGCAGGTAGAGCCGTCGTTGAGGGTGATGGTGTAAGCGGTGATCGCCGAGCCACCATCTGTCAGCGGAGCCACCCAGCTGAACGCGATCGAGTTGTTAGCGCCTACCGAAGTCAGGGTGCGCGGTGCCGAGGCCACAGTCTGAATGACATAGATGCCAGGGTCGCTGGTCAGCTCGACGGTTACGGTGCCGTCGGCTACCGCGGTGCCCAGCAGAGTGGCGACGCCATCCTGGATGCTGTAGACCAGCGCGCCGGCCTTGATCGACGAGTTGGTGATCGTTAGCGAGACTGCCTTGCCGGTGTTGGTGTTTGGCACGGTGCCGTCGGTGGCGAGCCAGCTGACCGCGACCGAGAGCAGGTAGGTGTTGGTGCCACTGATCAGAGACTGGGCGTATGAGGTGTCGGCGATGAGGTCGATCGCAACGATGGTGCCGGTTGGCAGTGCGCCGGCTGGCAGGTTCACCAGCACGCTGCTCGATGTGTTCGAACCGGCGAAGTTGGTGCCGACCGAAGGCTGAGCGGTGAGCGTACCGATGCGGGTGAGGTTGCCCGGTGCGATGCCGTAGAGCGAAGACTGAACCCAGTGTGCGTAGAGCGTTGTGCTCGCGGTTGGAGTGAAGGTGGAGCCGGCATTGCCGATTAGCGTGCCACCGGTCGCAGCGGTGTACCAGCCGACGAAGACAAAGTGGCTGCGGGTCGGTGCGGTAAGCGTGATGCTCGCACTGTTCGCTACCGCCGAAGAAGTGAGCGCGCCAACGCCGTGGTTCTCATCGAAGTTGATCGTGAAGTTGCCGCTAGCCCACAGCGCATACAGGGTCGTGTTCTGAGTTGGGACGAACGGTGAAGTCAGGGCCGTGCCTGATGGGGTAAGTGACCAGCCCGCGAAGGTGTAGCCGTCGCGAACCTGGTTGGTGATGCCCGGCAGAGCGAAGCCGACCGCGCCGACGGTGTAGCTGCGGTTGGCGATCGAACTGCCCGAGCCGCCGTTCCAGTCATAGATAACCGTGTAGACGTGAGGAACCCAAACTGCGGTGAAGGCGATGTTGCTGAGGCCAACCGTGTACTGAGCGCCTGCGCCGAGGGTCTGCGTTCCGTCGTTCCAGCCGCCGAAGTCGTAACCGGTTCGGCCGATCGCCGCGGCGAGCGCGAAGGTGTCGCCATAGTGCAAGGCCGCCTGCGTTGGTGGGGTTGTGGAGGCTCCGTTAGCGGCGTACGTGATTGTGTAATCGTTGGCCTGCCAGTTCGCATAAAGAAGGTAGCTGCCGATCGAAACGGTGAACGCCGATGCTGCGGCGATCGCGGTTCCCGACTGGTCGACCCAACCGAGGAAGGTGTAGCCGGCGCGGGTCGGCGCGGCGTGTGCGGTGATCGACTGCTGGTCGGTGCAGAGGTTGCCGGCGAGGAGACACTCGGTGTCGACGGCTGTGGTACCGGCGGCAGCGGTTCCGCCACCGAAGCTATAGCGAACGCCGAATACCTGAACCCACTGGGCGGTGAGGGTGACCGGGGTGACACCAAGCAGGTAGAGCTCGCCAGCGCGGTAAATCGAGCTGCCATCCGACCAGCCGACGAAGACGTGAGAGTTGCCGCCGATGGTGACGGTGTTGTCGATGCCGTTGCTCAGCGTGATGCGCGTGCCGTAGTTGCCAGAGGTGTTCGACGGGAACGCGACAAAGCTCGATGCCGAAGCGGCCCCCTTGTCGTATGTCACGGCGATGACCATGATGGTCCACTGCGCGTACAGGATCACGTTCGACGTAGTCGTGTAGGTGCCGGCGATCACAGTGCCGCTTGGGCTTGTTGCCCAGCCCGCGAAGGTGTAGCCGGTCTTTGCCAGCGTGCCGACGCCTGGCAGAGTGACCGCGGTCGAAGCGGTGGTGTAGCTATCGCTGGTGACTGGCGAGCCGCTGCGAGCAGCGCTTCCGGTTGCACCGTTGTTGTTGTAATCGATCGTGTAAGTGTTGGCCAACCAGATGGCGTAAACCACAACGCTCTGCGCGCCCATCGTGACGCCATCGCCCGAGTTGTATGTGAAGCCGCTGCCGTTGGCCGCGGTGTTCCAGCCGCCAAAGCTGTACCCCGTGCGAGTCAGGGATCCGGTGTTAGAACGGATCGTGATGGTCTGACCGATGTTGTAAACCGTCGAGTCCACGGGAACCGCACCCGCGTTGGCACCGTTCGCGAAATAGGTGATGCCGTAGTTGTTGGCGGTCCAGACGGCGTAGAGGGTGGTGTCGGCGATGAAGGCAACCGACTGCGCATCGGCGTGGGTCACGGTTCCACCTGAACTGGTGCTCCAGCCCATAAAGGTGTAGCCGGTTCGGGTGAAGTTGTTGGCCAACAAGGTGGCACCCGACGGGTTTGTGATGCTTTGGCTGCGAGTGGTCGAGGTTCCGTAATTGCTGTCGAGCGTCACGGTCACGGCCGAGATAACGAAGCTTTGGCTAACCTGTGCCGCCGCCGCGTAGAAAGTGTTGCCTGCCTGGTTGGCGTTTAGCGTGCAGGTGCCGAGCGAGAGCAGCGTAACCGTGCCGCTCGAAACCGTGCAGACGCTGTTGGTCGCCGAGGTGATGGCGACGGCCAAACCAGAGGACGCGCTGCCACTGGCGACGAAGGTTCCGCTGGTGACGGTCTTGCCGACAATCGAGCCGAATGAGATGACGTTGTTGCCGAGGCCAATCGTCATGGTGAAGGTCGCGGTGGTGCCGGCCAGGCTGGTGTCGGTCGGTACAAATGTTCCAGTGATGGTGGCGGTGCCCGGCTTGAGCAGGTTGAGAGTCAAGCCGCTTACCGATGCAACGGTCGCATCGCTCGAGGAGTAGGTCCAGGTTCCGGCGACGGCACCCTGGACTGCGTTCGAGGTGACCGCCGGTGGGGTCATCGCGTGGGTCGAGTTCGGGGTATAGGTGACCGTGACGTTCGCCCATGAGCCAGCGGTGCTACCGGCGCTTGCGATTACGAGAGTTTGGGTCTGCGCCACTGGCGTCACGTAGTTCGGCGAGACGCCGCTGGCCGTTGCGGTGATGACACAGTTGCCCGCGGCAATGATCGTGATGGTGCCGGTCGCCGACCCGACCGAACAGGCCGCGCTCGAGGTCGAGAAGGCGATGGTGCCAGACGAAAGGCTGGCGCTAACCTGACGCGTTTGGCCGGTTTCGCCATAGGTCAGCCCTGTAGGCGCCGCGGCAAAGACGATGGCGTTGGCGGCCTGAGAAACGTTGAAGGTCTTGCTGGCCGGGCTGG
>JACCDL011444686.1_pt1 | contig 17449 bp, 16 predicted proteins | sample 7441931 | NCBI WGS metagenome assembly JACCDL01 (sample SAMN15323437, study PRJNA562643) | freshwater metagenome | isolation source: river surface water | place: USA:Blue River Watershed | collected 2017-08-16 | reverse complement strand
CGTGCATGGAGCGGCTCGATCCCGCACACCGCGAGATCCTCACGCTGCGCAACATTCTGAACCACTCCTACGCCGACATCGCCGCGGCGCTCGGCATCGAGGAAGGCACGGTCAAAAGCCGCATCGCCCGCGCCCGCGGCTACCTCCGCGCCCTCATGGTCGAGGCGTGTCCCGAATTCACCGCGGGGGCCGCCCCCGCGCAGTGGCTCGAGCTCGATTTCGCGCGCACCCGCGGCTGCGCCGCACGTTGCGCCTGAGGCACGGTGACCAACGCCCGCGGAGCACAGCAAAACCCGCGCATTCTCCGCCAAGTCCCGCGTAGCGCGAATGCGCCGCCGGGACTATCCTGACGGCGTGAAAACGATCCTTGCCCCCGTCGATTTCTCGGGTGCCACCAAGGCGGTGGCCTTCGAAGCGACGATGCTGGCGAAGGCGCTCGGCGCCAGAATCGTGCTTCTGTCCGTCATCCAGCCGCCGGCCCCGATCGCCGAATACGCCGTCCTGCTGGAGAATATCGCGGAGATCACCGCGGCCGGCGAAAAAGCCGCCGCGAAGAACCTCGCGCGGCTGCAATCCGACCTCGAACGCGACGGCGTCGTCGTCGAGACCCTGCAGTTCGTCGGAGCGCCGATCCCGCACATCGTGGAGCAGGCCGCCAAGCTGAAGGCCGACTTCATCGTGATGGGTTCGCACGGTCACACCGCCCTCTACGACCTGCTCGTGGGCAGCACCACGCACGGCGTGCTGATGCGCGCGACGTGCCCGGTGGTGATCCTGCCGGCGGAGAAAAAGGGCAACGCCTAGACTTTGTGGGTATGTGGGAACACGGGGCGCGGGCTGAGCTCGCGCCCCTTTCCGTTTGCGCCCTCCGGATCGCCCGGCTGTGACCGCGCCATCGTGCCCCGTCGGAGCCACGCGGACGCGCGCCACCCTGCCGGCGCCGGTGGCCTTTCCTCCCGCCGCCCGCCGCCGCGGACTCAGGCCGCGAAGGCCAGATTCGGGCGCGGTGCACCCGAACCGTGCAGGTGCTCGCGATAACTCGACGGCGCCTGGCCCTCGATGCGGCGAAACACCCGGTTGAACTGCGACAGCGACTGGAAGCCCGCCTCATACGCGGCCTCGCTCACCCGCATGTTGGGATTGAGCAGGAGCTGCTTCGTCTTCTCCACGCGCGCCCGCGCCACATAATCGGTGAAGGTCAGGCCGGTCGCCGTCTTGAACACCTTGCAGAAATAGAAGGCGCTCATGCCGGCCGCGCGCGCCACCTGCTCGAGCGCGAGATCCTCGCCGAGGTGCTCCGCGATGAAGGTGCGCGCCTTGGTCACGGCCAGGGGCTCCGACGTGGCGCTCTTGATCATTAGCTCGTTCGCGATGAGCGAGAGGTGCTGCGCGAAGCTCGAGAGCAGCCGCAGCATCGCTTCGTAGTGCGACTTGGTCAGCACGCGCGTGCCGAAAAACGCCGCATGCAGCTCTTCCGCATTCGCATCGCTGCTCCACTCGAGGATCTGTTTCAGCGCGTGGCGGAACTGTTTCTCGCTCGGCGCGCGGAACAGCACCTGGCCCGTCTGCAGGAAAGCCACCACCTTTTCGCCGAGACGGATCGGCACGAGGGAATCGTTGAGCCCCGCGAAACACTCGAAGGTCTGGGCCCCGTTGACCGCCTCCGCCTCCATCCGCTGCTGCATCACGAGACAGGCCGAGCACGACTTGCTCCGCCCGGCCATCAGCGCGCAGAACGGGCTCACGTTCCGCGCACCCGTCATCGGCGCATCGAACGCCCCCGTCGCCCGCAGCACGAGCGGCAGGCCGGTCGCCGTCTGGAACGCCTGCTGGTAATCCCGGAAGATGTCTGAAGCTTGGATACGGGCGACGACCTCATCCGTGGCGCGTTGCGCATCGGCGGTCGTGGGAGCGGGGGTGGGAGCGTTGTTCATGACGGCCCCATCATAATCACAAGAAATGCGCAGGGTAATTGGTGCCGCGTCTCTACCTCACTAGGGATTTCCTTTAGATTTGGGTTGTGCGCCACGCATTCGTTGCGGCTAATTCGCCCGCCTCTGCCACGTGCGCATAGCGAGCGACATGATGAACCATCACGTTTCCACGATCCTCATTGTCGACGATGATGAGGGACACGCGATTCTCATTCGCGAAAACCTCGAAGCCGCCGGACTGCGCAATCGCATGGAACACTTCCGCGATGGCCAGGCTATCCTCGACTTCTTCGCCAACCGGCCGCCCGCGTCCGGCGAGGCCTACCTCATCCTGCTCGATATCCGCATGCCCAAGGTCGACGGCATCGAGGTGCTCCGGCGCCTCAAGGCCGACACCCGGCTCAACAAACTGCCGGTGATCATGCTCACCACCACCGACGATTCCCGCGAGGTGGAGCGCTGCTACGAGCTCGGGTGCAACGTCTACATCCAGAAACCCGTCGATTACGACCGGTTCGCGGATGCCATCCGCCGGCTCGGTTCGTTCGTGCCCCTGCTGCTCGTGCCGCCGGTGGCCGCGGTCTAGACCGGCGACCGACGTCGGCTGTCCGCCCCACGCCGCCGCCCGCGGCGCCGGACCCCATGTCCACCCCCCACCCACGCGCCTCCCTGCTGGTCGTCGACGACGATGAGGGTCTGCTCATCCTCATGGCCGAGACCCTGCGCGACACCGGGCACGAGGTCACCACGGTCAGCTCGGCCCGCGCCGCCCGCGATCGCCTCGCGGAGACGCAGCCGGACCTGATGATTCTCGACCTGAAACTGCAGGACGGCAGCGGCCCCGCCGCCGTCGCCGCCGTGCAGCCCGCCGGCAAACGCGTGCCCTTCGTCGTCGTGACCGGCGAGGGCGACGAGAAGGTGGCCGTCGACGTCATGAAGCAGGGCGCACTCGACTACGTCATCAAGGACACGCGCCTCCTCGACAACCTGCCCGCCGTCGTGCAACGCGCCCTCGCCGCCATCGCCAGCGAGCGGGCCCTCGCCGCCGCCCAGGCCGAGCAGAAACGCCTCGAACGCGAGATCCTCGCCGCCAGCGAACGCGAGCGGCACAGCATCGGCGCCGACCTGCACGACAACCTCGGCCAGCAGCTCACCGCACTCGAGCTCATGTGCACCGCGCTCAAGGAGGATGCCGCCGACCACCTCCACCTCACGCGCCGCATCGACACGATGTGCAAGATGCTCCGCGAGGCGATCACGCAGACCCGCTTCCTCGCCCGCGGCCTCGTCCCGGTCGGCAGCGGACCGGACTCGCTGCAGATCGGCCTCACCGAGTTTGCCGAGCGCATCAATTCCCTCGGCAAGGTGCGCTGCCGCTTCGACTGCCCGGTGCCCGTGCCGATCCCGGATCCGTTCGTCGCCGGCCACCTCTACCGCATCGCGCAGGAAGCCGCCAACAACGCGGTCAAACACGCCCGCGCGAAACACGTCACCATCCGCCTCGTCATCGCCCAGGGCCGCATCGTCCTCGAAGTCGTGGACGACGGCGTCGGCCTCACCCGCACCCGCGCCCGCACGCCGCGCAGCGGCCTCGGCCTCGGCGTGATGGAGCATCGCGCCAGCGCGATCGGCGGCGAACTCGTCATCGCCTCCAAGCGCGGCGAGGGCGTGACGATCCGCTGCAGCCTTCCCCTCCCCGCATGAAACCGCGCGCCAAAGCCGGCTCGCCGGCCCCCCAGGCCCAGCCGCCGCCTCCTCCCGCTCCACCCCGCAAACGCATCCTGCTCGTCGACGACCATCCGTTCATGCGCGCCGGCCTCGCCGGCCTCATCGAACGCCAGACCGACCTCGTCGTCTGCGGCGAGGCGGGCAATCCGTCGGAAGCCTTCCGCGAACTCGCCAAGTCCAAGCCCGACCTCGTCCTCACCGATCTCACCATGCCCGGTCGGAGCGGCCTCGAGTTCATCAAGGACCTGCGCGCGGCCGAGCCCAATCTCGCGATCCTCGTGATCTCGATGCACGACGAGGTCGTGCAGGCCGAGCGTGCCCTGCGCGCCGGCGCCCGCGGCTACATCATGAAGGAGGCCGGCGGTGAAAATCTGCTCGCCGCCATCCGCCAGGTCCTCCGCGGCGAGGTCTACGTGAGCCCGCGCATGTCGGCGCGCATCCTCGAAGGCCTGTCCGGCACGCGGCCCCGCGGCTCCAGTTCGCCGATCGAGAAACTCACCGACCGCGAGTTCGAGATTTTCCAGCTCATCGGCCAGGGCAAGAGCACGCGCGAGATCGCCGCCCAGCTCCATCTCAGCACCAAGACCGTCGATGTGCACCGCAGCCACATCAAGGAGAAGCTCGAGTTGAAGGACGTCACGTCGCTCATCCGCCACGCGGTCCGCTGGGTCGAGACCCAGGGCAGCGAAGGCTCGGCCTGACGCGCCCCCACCCGTCCGGCCGGCCCGCGGCGCACCGACAAGATGTGCGCATCAATCGGCGCACAGCGTTGGCCAACTCGCGCGCAGCAACGCCGCGCGCCGGGGTCTAGAATGGCCGCATGCAAGCCGAACTGCTCGCTGCTCTCCGCGCCCGGCGCGTGGAGATCCGTGCACGTTGGGCGGAATTGCTGAGGGTTGAGCCCGTCAACACCCCGCTCGCACAGCCGGATGCGCTCGCGCATCTGATCGATTGGACCCTGGAAGAGATCTTCCGCGGCCTCCTGCACGCCACCCCGCGGCGGCGCCACAGCAACGTGGTCCAAGGTCACTTCCGGCCCGAATGCCCCTGCGGCCGCAATCCCCTGCTCGCCTATTTCGCCATCGCCGAACAGGCGCTGCAGGAGGCGCTCATCCTCGTCCAGGCGAGCCTGCCGCACCTCGATCCGCTGGAACGCGACGCCTCGATGGAGGAACTCAACCTCGTGCAACGCCACGTCGCGCGCCGCGAGATCGAGACCTTCTGCGGCGTCTGCCAGCATCGCCGGCTCGCCGTCCACCTCGGCGGGACCCGCGCCCACGGGCACGTTCCCAGCCCGATCCACGCATGGCCCTGAGCCGCGCCGGCCGGAACGGAGCCGCCGTCAACGTGGCCGCGAAAGCGCCGCCGCCACCGCGGCCATGAGATCGTTGGCCGCATACGGCTTGTGCAGGAGCCGCGTCACCCCGAGCGACTCCAGCGGCCCCGAATAGACATCGGAGCCCAGCCCCGTGGCGGCGATCACCGGCAGCTCCGGCGCCTTCACCCGCAGCTGCCGCACAAAGGCCAGCCCGTTCATCGTCGGCATCATCATGTCGGTGAGCACCAGCCTCACCGCCGGCGTGAGCCGCTCGAGGCCCTCGGCACCGTTGGCAGCCGTCTCGACGCGGTAGCCGTTCGACTCGAGGATCTGTTTCGTCGTCTCCCGCACCACCGCCTCGTCGTCGACCACGAGCACGAGTTCGCCGTTCCCGCGCGGCCGCGCCGCCACGGCGGGTCCCGCCTCCGGCACGACGGCGCCCGGTGCGGCAGGGAGATGCACCTCGAACGTGCTGCCCGCATCGACCTGGCTGTGCACCAGCACGAAGCCCCCGTGCGCCTTCACGATCCCGAGCACCGTCGACAGGCCGAGACCCGTGCCCTTGCCCGGCTCCTTGGTGGTGAAGAACGGATCGAAGATGCGGTCGCAGATCTCGGGCGGAATACCGTGTCCCGAATCGTGCACCGCGATCCGCACGTAGGTGCCAGGAGCGGGCGCGTGCAGCTGCGCCGCCCGCGTCTCGTCGAACACGACCATGTCGGCCGCGAGCGTGAGCGTCCCGCCCTGCGGCATCGCGTCGCGCGCATTCACACAGAGGTTCATCAGCACCTGGTGGATCTGCGTCGGGTCCGCGTGCACCGGAGCCACGTCGGGCGCCGAGCGCCATTTCACCGCGATCTCGCGCGGGAAGGTCTCGCGGATGATGTGCAGCATCTCCTTCGCGAGGTGCGTCACCTGCACCGGCCCGCGGGCGCCTTCCTCGCCGCGGCTGAAGGTCAGGAGCTGCCGGACGATGCCCGCCCCGCGCTGCGCACTCTGCTCCAGCATCGTGAGCAGCTGCAGGTCGGCCGGCTCGCGCAACCGCTCGCGCAGCAACGACGGCACGAAAAGCATCGGCGCGAGGATATTGTTCATGTCGTGCGCCACCCCGCTCGCCAGCGTGCCGATCGCCTCGAGCCGCTGCGCCCGGAAAAACTGCCGCTCGATCTCCTTCCGCTCCGTCACGTCCTCGGCCGCACCGACGATCCGGACCACCCGCCCGTCCGCATCGCGGACGGCAAACGCCTGGTCGCGGATCCAGCGCACCGCCCCGTCGGGCCGCACAATGCGGAAGGTCTGGTCCGTCCTGCCCGCCGGAAACGACGAACCGAAGGTCGCCCGCACGCCTTCGCGATCCTCGGCGTGCACCGCCTCCGTCCACACCGCCGTGGCGCCGTAAAGCTCCTCGCGTTTCCGGCCCCACACCCGCTCGAAGTTCGGGCTCACATAGACGATGCTCCCGGTTGCCGCCTCCCAGATCCAGATGACTTCCGCGATCGTCTCGATCACTTCCCGGAAGCGCACCTCGCTCGCCAGCAGCCTCGCCTCGGCCTGCTTCCGCTCGGTCACATCGCGCACCAGCACCATCAATCCCGTCACCGCACCGCCTTCGGCGCGCAGCGGCGCCCCGTTGATCTCCGCCGTGAACGTCGTGCCGTCCGCCCGCAGCAGCGCGTATTCGCCCGAGGCGATGATGTCCTGCGTGAGCACGGCCTCGAAACGCGCCCGCGCGCGCGCCCGATCCTCGGGCACGACCGAGAGCAGCATGTCGCGGCCGGTGAGCTCCGCTGTCGCCCCGTAGCCGAAAACCGCCTGCGCCCGCGGCGAGACGAAACGCACCATGCCGTCGGGATTCAGCACCACGATCGGATCGGGTGACGCCGTGACGAGGGTGCGATACAGCTCCTCGCTCTCCCGCCGCCCGCGCTCCGCCGCACGCAGTTCGGTGACATCGTCCTTGATCGCGAGAAAGTGCGTGATGTTGCCCGCCGGATCGTGCACCGGCGAGATCACCGCGGTCTCCCGGAAGACCTCGCCGGACTTGCGCCGGTTGCAGAACTCGCCGCGCCACACCTTCCCGGCGAGGATCGTCCGCCACATGTCCTGGTAGACCTCCGGCGCCGTGCCCCCATCGCGCAGCACCCGCGGGTTCCGCTCCTGCACTTCGGCAAACGAGTAGCCGGAGACGCGCGTGAAACTCGGGTTGACGAATTCGATCCGGCCCTGCCGGTCCGTGATCATGATCGACGCGGGACTCTCGTCGACCGCGCGGCGCAGCACGCGCACCTGGGCTTCGGCCGCATCACGTTTCTCCATCACCGCCCGGATCGCTCCGGCGTGCCCGTCGCACCGCCGCACCAGGCGGCGCGAGAGGACGTAGAGCAGGCCCGTGGTGACGGCGACGAAGAGAAAGCCCTTCACGAGCGAGAACTGCGCGCGCAGCTCCGGCTCGGGCACGATCGCGTGGAGCGCCGCATCGCTGCCGGCGATCCAGAGCGCCGCGCCCAGGGCGTAAGCGAGCGCGATGTGGCGCGGCACGCTGGGTCCGAGACGCCCCTGCATGACGGGAGCCGACTCCTCGCCCGGGGACGCAGGTCGGGATTCGGCGGGCACCTGCGGCATCCAACGCTTCCCGCGCCTCAGGCGCTGTGCGTCCGCGGCGGCGGGGTGGAATGCAGGCGATCCCGGTAGGTCGTCGGCGATTCGCCGGCCACGCGGCGGAAAACCCGGTTGAACTGCGAGAGCGACTGGAAGCCCGCCTCATAGGCGGCCTCGCTCACGCGCTTGTTCGGATTCAGCAGGAGATTTTTCACCTTCTCGACGCGCACGCGCGCGAGGTAGTCGGTAAACGTCATGCCCGTCGCCCGCTTGAAGGTCTTGCAGAAGTAGAACGCGCTCATGTTCACCGCCTGCGCGATGTCGGTGAGCGAGAGCTCCGTCGCGTGCCGCTCGGCGATCAGGGCGCGGGCCCGCGAGATCGCCGGCATCTCGCTGCTGCTGCCCTGCACGATGAGCTGGTTGCTGAGGACCGAGAGATGCTGCGCGAAAATCGTGAGCAGCCGCACGATCGACTCGTATTGCGTCTTCGTCACCACCCGGGTCTGGAAATACGCCTCCTCGAGCCGCTTCACGTCGATTTCGACGCCGAGCTTGAGCAGCTCGCGCGTGGTGCGCGTGAACTCCGCGTGCTGCGGCGCGTGCATCAGCACCTGCCCGGTCTGCAGGAACGCGATCAGGTTCTTGCCCACCCGCACCGGCACCGCGGAGTCGCACAGCCCGGCGAAGCACTTCACCGTCTTGGCTTCGAACTGCGCCGCCTCCTCCACGCGCCGCTGCTGCTGCAGGCAGGCCGCGCAGGAGTGGTTGGACTGCGCCATCAGCGCGCAGAAGGGACTCTCCTTGGGATCGCCGTGGTGCGGCAGGTCGAAACCCTCGATGGGCCGCAGCGTGATCGGCAGCCCGGTGGTGTCCCGGAAGGCCCGCTCGTAGTCCCGATACACCTCCGAACGCTTCAGCTGCGCCACGAGCACGCGGCTTTCCTTGGCTGACACCGCCGCCTCGTTGGCGGGTGGCGTGGTCGGGGCGGGATTCATGAAAGGGAGAGAGCCGGACCGGTCAGGCCGCCGGCGCGAGGAACCCGCGCGCCCGCGCCAGATCGCGCCCGAGCTCCGCGCGGAAATCCGGGTGCGCGATCGAGATCAGCGCCTCGCCGCGCTCGCGGATGGATTTGCCGTGCAGATTCACGGCGCCGTATTCCGTCACGACCCAATGCACGTGCCCGCGCGTGGTCACCACCCCGGCGCCGGCGTTGAGCTGCACCACGAGGCGCGATATCCGGCCGCCCGCCGCGGTCGAGGGCAGCGCGATGATCGGCTTGCCGCCGCGCGACAGCGCCGCACCGCGGATGAAATCCATCTGCCCGCCGATGCCCGAGAAAATGCGGTGCCCGATCGAGTCGGCGCACACCTGCCCCGTAAGGTCGATCTGGAGCGCGGAATTGATCGCCACGACCTTCGGGTTCTTGCGGATCACCGCGGTGTCGTTGGTCCAGTCGCACGGGTAGAACGCCACGAGCGGATTGTCGTGCACGAAGTCGAAGAGCCGCCGCGAGCCGTTGATGAAACTCGTCACGATCCGCCCCGCGCCGACCGCCTTGAGCCGGTTGGTCACCGCGCCGGATTCCACGAGATCGACCACGCGGTCCGAGAACATCTCGGTGTGGATGCCGAGGTCGGACTTGTTGTGCAGCCGCGCGAGCACCGCATCGGGGATGCCGCCGATGCCCATCTGCAGCGTCGAACCATCCTCCACGAGGCCCGCCACGATCTCGCCGATGCGCGCCTCCACCGCGGTCTCCGGCTCGGGCAGATGCTCCACCAGCGGCCGGTCGGTCGCGATAAACGCATGGATGCGGTCGAAGGGCACCACATTGTTGCCGTGCGTGCGCGGCATCTGCTCGTTGATCTCCGCGACGACGATCCGGGCGACCTCCGCAGCCGCCTTGGCCGCATCGCACGAGGTGCCGAGCGAACACATCCCGTGCCGGTCCGGCGGCGACACCTGCAGGATCGCCACGTCGACTTTCACCGCGCCGGAGAGGAAGAGTCCCGGGATGTCCGAGAGGAAGATCGGCACGAAGTCGGCGCGCGCCTCCGCGATCGCCTGCCGCACGGGCGCGCCGGTGAAGAGCGACACCGAGCGGAATTCCCGCTCCCGCCCCGGCGCCGCAAAGGGCGCCGGCCCCGCGGTGTGGAGGTGATACAGCCGCACGTTTTCCAGATCCCGCCGGGCGCACAGCGCGTCGATCAGCGGCGCCGGCGTGGCGCAGGCTCCGTGCAGGAAGAGGTCCGTGCCGCTACGGATGACGGAGACGACGTCGGCGGCGGAGACGGCCCGGGACTTCCATACGGTATTCATGCAGGTGCGATCAGGCCAAAAGATGCACGGTGCACCCGGGCTGCGAAGTGCGGATGCTGCGCGAGGCTTGGCAACGGCTGTGCATTTCTTGTCCGGGCCGGATTGCTCCCGCCGCGCGCGTCCGGGCGTTCCTCAGCGGCGCTCCGCCGCACCCGCTTCGCGGGCCAGGCTCGCTCCCGCCGCCGCCTCCGGCGTCGCGGGCACCACGATGATGGGGCAGCCGGCGCTTTTCAGAATACGCGAGGTCGTGCTGCCCACGAGCAGATCGTAGAACGCGCCGTGACCATGTGAGCCGATCACGATGTAGTCGGCATCCAGCCGCTCGGCCTGCTCGACGATCCGCTGGCCGGGCGGGCCGATCTGGTGGATCGCGTGGGCCGTCACCCCGGCGTCCCGCAGCCGCTTCTGCAGTTCCACGAGCCGCGTCGCGGCCTCGCGCTCGGCCCGGGTGCAGAACTCGGTCGCCACATCCGTCTCCGCATACTCGCTCGTGACGACCGCCGGCGGCGGCACGATGTTCAACAGCACCAGGCGCGCGCCGATCGCGCGCGCCACGGTGATCGCCTCTTCAATCACGCGGTCGCTGATGTCGGAGAAATCGATGGGAGCGAGGACAGTCTTCATGGGCGGGGATCGGTCGCACTGCGGCGCCACTGTAGCGCGCGGCCTCCGCGCCCGCTGCGCACGGCTTGCGATAGGATGAGCTTCGCTTGCGGCGGCGCGGATTTATGCGGAGGACCGGCCCGCCCTCCGGTTGCCCACCTCAGCTCCAGCGCTCCCAACGCATCCGCTCCACCATGCCCGCGATGTAATCGCCCCCGGCCCGCAGCGCGACCGGACCCGCCGGCTCCGCGCCGTGGAGCGCTGTCTCGGCGCACTCGGGGCAGCAGAACACCCGGGTCGCGCCCTCGAGGTAGAAGTGACAGTAGGCGTGCGCGCCGCCCGCGTCTTCGCCGCAGGTGGCGCAACGTTCGGTGATTTCGGCGGTCGTCGTCATGCCCCGATCTTCGGCGCGTCCGGTCCGATCGGCTGCGCATCGTGTGGCGAACACGGCGCGTTTGTTGACCGGCTCCACACAACGTATGCGCAGCGTGCGCCAAGCCATGCGAAGCGGCTTCCGGCCCGCGGGAGTATCCTGCCGCCATGATCACAAGTTACCCGGTTCCCCTCACTCACACGGAGCCGTCCCGGGTGGCCGTGCGGCCCCTGAGAGACTCGGAAGTCAAGGCTCCCGGTTCGTGGCGTTACGACAATCGTTCCCGCCAACGCACCTTGTTCATCGTCGCCGGCGTCCTCTCGGCCTGCGTGCACGTCGCCCTCCTGTTCGGCGTGAAACCGCAGAAGAAGAAAGCCGCCACCAGCGCGGAAAAGCCTCCGATGGTGCTCCTGCTGCAGATGCCCAAGGTCGAGGAACTCGAGGAGCCCGAGACCGTCTCCAACGACAACCGCGAGGTCACCGACCACGCCACCCTCGTCCCGATGCAGGCCGACCTGCCGCAACTGGCCCGGCCCAACGAGTTCATCCAACAGGTCAACTTCACCTCGCTCCTCGAGAAGCCCGACCTGACGAACATCAACATCAACGTCATCCCCGATACCTTCCGCGGCGGCCGCAAACTCGCGGAGAACATCGGCAAGATCTTCAACCTCGCCGATCTCGACCGCACCCCCGAGCCCGTGCTGCAACAGGCCCCGCTCTACCCGATCGGCCTCAAGCGCGACGGCATCTCCGGCAAGGTGAAGGTCGAGTTCATCGTCGACGCCGACGGCAAGGTCCTCGATCCGCACGCGGTCGAAGCCTCGCACGAGGGCTTCGTCGACGCCGCCGTCATCGCGGTCTCGAAATGGAAATTCAAACCCGGCGTGAAAGCCGGCCGGAAGGTCAACACTCGCATGGCCGTCCCGATCCTGTTCAGTATCGAGGACCAGATCTGAGCGGTTCGGCCGGATCCCACCCACCACTCCCACACCATGGACACCCCGCGCATCGCCGTCCTCGGCGGCGGCATCACCGGCCTCACGGCTGCCTGGAATCTCCGCCGCCTGGGCTTCACGCCCGTCGTCTTCGAAAAATCCGGCCGCATTGGCGGCGCCATCGGTGCCAGCCGCACCGACGGGTGGCTGCATGAGCTCGGCCCCAATTCCCTCCTCGAGGGCAGCACCGAAGTCGCCGGGCTCATCGACGCCCTCGGGCTCGGCTCGCGCCGGCTCTACGCCGCCGACGCCGCGAAACAGCGCTACATTGTCCGCGGCGGCCGCCCGCTCGCGATGCCGACCTCGCCCCTCAGCTTCGTGGGCACCGGGCTTTTCTCCTGGCGCGCGAAACTGCACCTCCTCGGCGAACCGTGGCGCGCCCGCGGCCCCGCCGACCGCGAGGAGAGCGTGGCGGATTTCGTCGTCCGCCGCCTCGGCCGCGAGTTCCTCGACTACGCGATCGATCCCTTCGTCGGCGGCGTCTACGCGGGCGATCCCGCCCGCCTCGCCGTGCCGCACGCGTTTCCGAACCTCGCCTCGATCGAGCAGGAGCACGGCTCGCTTATCCGGGGCGCAATCAAACGGCGCAACACCAGCGGCGGCCCCAAGGGCCGGATCTTCTCCTTCCCCAACGGCCTCGGCGAACTGCCCGCCACCCTCGCCGCCTCGCTGGGCGACAATCTCCGCCTCCGCCACAGCGTGCTCGCCCTCCGCCGCGCCGACGGCGAATGGCAGCTCGACTACGAGGCCGCAGGCCGGCGGGCCGGCGAAAGCTTCGCCGCGGTCGTGTGCGCGCTGCCCGCCGATGCACTCGCCGCCCTCGAGTTCGAAGACCTGCCCGAGGCCGCCAACCTCGCCACGCTCGGCGAGATCGTGCACCCGCCGGTCGCGTCCGTGTTTACCGGATACCGTCGCGCGGACGTGCGCCACGCGCTCGACGGCTTCGGCATGCTCGTGCCGAGCATCGAGCGGCGGTCGATCCTCGGCACGCTGTTCTCCAGCACGCTTTTTCCCGGCCGCGCCCCGGAGGGCTACGTCGCCCTCACGAGCTTCGTCGGCGGCACCCGCCAGGGACCGCTGGCCCTCCGCCCCGACGGCGAACTCGTCGAACTCGTGCAACGCGAGCTCGCCTCGCTCCTCGGCGTGCGCGCCGACCCGGTCTACACGCACGTGCAGCAATGGCCGCGCGCGATCCCGCAATACGAGCTCGGCTACGGCCGCTTCAAGCACGCCATCCGCTCCGTCGAAAGCGCCGCACCCGGCCTCTTCATCGGCGGCAACTGCCGCGACGGCATTTCCCTCGCCAACTGCATCGAGAGCGGCCGGCGGCTCGCCGCCGAGGCCGAGACCTTCCTCTCCGGCGCGCGCGCCGGCGCCCCCACGCAACTCCGCGTGGATCGCCCGTGATCAGGCCGCGCGCCGGCCTCTACTCCGTCCAGCTCTGCAGCACGCGGATGTAGTTGGCGCGCTCGTAGGCCGTCGGATCGGTGCACCGCGCCTGGTTCAGCCGGCCGCGAAACTCATCGATCCGCCCGAAGCCATGCGCGCGCATCCACGCCACGAGCCCGCGCTCCAGTTCACCGATCGCCTTCTCCCCGTGCGCCAGCACCACCGACACGATCTGCACCGCGTGCGCCCCGGTGAGGAGCGACTTCACCACCGCCTGCGGCGTGTGCACGCCGCCGGTAACCGCCAGCGAGCCGCGCAACAGCGGTGAGAGGATCGCGAGCCACCGCAGCCGCAGCAGCAGCTCACCGGGCTCCGAGAGCCGCAGGATCGGCTGCACGCCGATCCGGTCCGTGTTCACGTCCGGCTGATAGAAGCGGTTGAAGATCGTCAGCCCCGCCGCCCCGGCCAGCTCCAGCGCCACGCCGAGCTGCGCGATCGCGGCGTGGTAGGGCGAGAGCTTCACCGTCACCGGCACCTTCGCACTGCCCGCCATCTCGCCGACCGCTTCCAGCATCTCGACTTCGATCTGGTCCGCCGCCACCGCCGGATCGGTCACGACCTGATAGAAGTTCAGCTCGATCGCATCCGCGCCGGCCGCAGCCACGGCGGGCGCAAATTTCAACCAGCCGCCGGGATGGTGGCCGTTGAGCGACGCGATCACCGGGATGCCGATCCGCGCCTTCAGTTTTTCAATGTGCCGCAGGTAATCGTCGGGCGAGAGCGGATGATGCACGCCCTGCTCTCCGCTCGGAGCGTGCCGTGCCGGCTCGATCTGCTCCTCGAACAACGACCGCAGCACGATCGCCGCGGCTCCGGCATCCTCGAGCCGACGGGCGGCGTCGGGATCGTCTGCCAGCGGCGATGCACCGACGATGAGCGGACTGCGCAGGGTCAGGCCCAGATACGACGTGGTCAGGTCCATGGGGTTTGGGGCTGGTCCGATTATCGTCCCGCCTCCAGCCGCTGCTGCGCAGCGTTTGGCCAAGGCCGCGCAGTTGTTGCGCGACGCATCGGATTTTTCCCGGGGCTGGCGACGGGGACGTTGAATTTCGCTTCACCATTCGGGCGCCTCGGCGGTTCCGGAAGGCGAAGGCGTCGGTTCAAAAGCGATACGGGACCGTGGCGGAGAACACGTGGGCATCGAGGTCGTTGAGGCCCCACGCGCCGTCGTGGTTGGCCAGGTTGCCATACGTCACCATGGCGATCAGGTGCTTCAACGAGCCGAAGACGGATCCACGTTCGCTATCGGCGGCTTTCCTGAATCGGCGGGAGCTTCGGTTCGTGGAGTCGCTGGGAGCGGGAGCAAAAAAATTGCCGGCCGCGACGCACCCACATGCGTCGCGGCCGGCGGTATCCTGGGGTAACTACCAGCTCCGGAGCCGTCGGTTGCCCGGCGGACCCGGAAGTCGGAAACGTCGGTTCAGAAGCGATACTGGACCTTGGCGTAGAGCACGTGGGCGTCGAAGTCGTTGAGTCCCCACGAGCCGTCGCGGTTGGTCAGGTAGCCATACTTCACCGTGTAGATCAGGTGCTCGGTCTGCTTGCGCACCCAGGTGAGCGAGGCCTGCTGCGTCTTCTGGCTGAGGCCGAAGGGCAGGGTCGTCGCCGAGTTGTCGATGAAGTTGTTCGCCCGGAACCAGGTGTAGTCGAAGTAGAGGTCGTCGAGCTTGGCCAGGGCGTAGCCGCCGCCGAGCGAGCCGTTGACGTAGTTGTTGTCGCCGTTCTTCACGAACGCGTAGGCCGGCGTCTCCAGCTGGTCATATGTCACGTTGATGTTGGCCGTGAGATACAGCCGGGCGGTCGGGCTCCACGTGGCGCTCTGGCTCACGATGTGCGAGAGATACTTCGAGCTGTCGGCCTTCTGCAGGCCCGCTTCCTGGCTGATGATCTTCGACTGCTGCATGTCGTAACGGGTGACGAGGTTCACCATCGAGGCGGGGCGCCAGCTCATGCGGAAGTTCAGGTCGTTGATCTCGAAGTCCTGGTCGGTGATGTAGGCGGGATAGCGGTCGGCGCCAGCGGCGGACGTGTTGTCGCGCTTCGCGTCGTAGTCGTTCGTGTTGGCCTTGTAGTAATACTGGGCGGCGAACGTCAGGCCGGGCTTCACATACCAGTTGGCCTTGAAGGAATACTTCTGGCTGTTGCGCTCGTTCTCCATGTCACGGTCGATCGAGACGATCGGGCCGTGGAGGATGCGCTCCTCCTCGAAGGTGCCGGAGCCCTGGACCCAGAGGGCCTCGGCCGAGAACGTCCAGTTGGGCTTGCCGGTGTAGCGGACCTCGAGGGCCTCGGACCACTCGTCCCACTTCTTGATGTGCTCGCCCTCGACTTCCTCGAGGATGGCGCCGAAGGCCGGGCCCGCGCCGATGTTGGTCTCCATGAACTCGCTCATGGTCTCCTGGTGCATGTTCTCGAAGCGGATGCTCGGGCGGACGCTCCAGTCCTTCTTCGGCAGGTAGACGGCGTTGAGGTTGAGCACGGTCTGCTTGATCTCACCGACGCCGTGGAGGTTGTAGTAGCCTTCGTCGCGCTGCTGGCGGCGGATGTAGGCCGGGTCGTAGACCGGGTCGTAGCTCTGGCCGTAGATGCGCGAGCCGGCGATCTTGGAGTCCAGGTCGGTGCGCAGGGCGCCGGCGGAGATCGTGAGCTGCTCGTTGATCTGGCGCAGGTAGTAGCCGTTGACCGCGAAGAGATCGGTCTGGGTCTGGTCCTTGGTGGTGATCTGGCGGTCGGCGGTCTCGAAGGGCCGGCGGCGGCTCCACTTCTTGTTGTTCAACTCCGATTCCTGATAACGGCCGGCGACCTTCCACTTCAGGTTGTCCTTGGATTCGTTGCCGATCTCCGCGGTGAAGACGTTGGTCACTTCATCGAGGTCGTAGTAGGACGGCACGATGTTGCGGGTGCCGAAGGGCACGACGAGGTTGGTATCGGCCCAGGCAGTGGAACTCTTGGTGCCGTCGCGGCCGAGGCGCTCGTAGCGCAGCTTGATCAGGGTCTGGTTGGCGGTGTAGGCGCCGGCCTCGACCCAGAGCTTGGAGCGGGTGAGCGAGAGGTCCTCGTCGAACATCACGAACGAGGTGTTCGTGGGCTGGAAGCGCGTGCTCGAGCCGTCGTAGTAGACGCGGAACTGCTCGTAGCCCGCGGTGAGGAACCACTTGTCGGGCTTCTCGAGTTTGACCATCAGCCGGTAATCGTCGTCCGGCATGACCCGGGCCTCGAACTTGAAGGTGTTTTCCTTCGATTCGCGGGTGACGCGGAACTCCTCGATGCCGCCGAAGCCGTCTTTCTTCTGCTGCGTGAGGCGCTGCAGGGCGGGACGGTCGCCGTCGAGGAGGTAGCCGCCGGCGCCGACCGAGATCGTGCCTTCGGTGGAAACATCAGCCGCGCGGAGGACCGCGGTGAGAAGCAGGCTCGCGCCGAGCGCGACCGTGCAGGTGCGGAAAAGGTGCATGGCGTTCAGGTGGCTGAGGGGTTAGAAGCGGAGGGAGGAGTTGACGTGCGAACCGTGGACGGCCTCGTGGCAGCCGGCGGTCCAGCAGGTGCCGCGTTGGACGAAGGCGGCGTGGTCGCGGCCGCCGATCCAGAGCTGGCCGGTGACGGTCTGCTGCTGGTAGTGGCACTGCAGGCAGAGGGTCTGGTTGCGGGACTTGAGCATCTTGTCGTTCACCGTGCCGTGGGGGTTGTGGCAGGTGGTGCAGCTTTCGCGCAGGGCCTCGTGCTCGAAGACGTAGGGTCCGCGTTGGGCCTCGTGGCACTTCAGGCAGGACTCGTTGGCCGCGCCGAGCTTGGTGCCGCCGCCCATGATGGCGTCGCCCTTGTGGGGGTCGTGGCAGTCGGAGCAGGTGACCTTGCCGAGCGGGTGCGCGTTGGGCAGCGCGAACTCGCCGCGCTTGTCCAGGTGGCACTGGAAGCAGGTCTCGGGGTTCTTGGTCGGATTGACGATGGTGCCCGCGCCGCCGCCCTTCTTGGCGTGGACGGAGCCGGGGCCGTGGCAGGATTCGCAGCCGATCTCGGTCGCACCGTGCGTGCCGTGGGCCTGGAGCTTGGCGTGCGTGGCATCGCCGAAGTTCTTGGTGATGTCGGCGTGGCATTCGGCACAGTCCTTGGAGCCGACGAACTTCGCGCCGGG
>JACCDL010348658.1_pt1 | contig 17468 bp, 14 predicted proteins | sample 7441931 | NCBI WGS metagenome assembly JACCDL01 (sample SAMN15323437, study PRJNA562643) | freshwater metagenome | isolation source: river surface water | place: USA:Blue River Watershed | collected 2017-08-16 | reverse complement strand
TATTTATTGATTAATACGTTTTATATGCGAGGTACTTACCGGATAGAACAACTTGCACACGGTCGCCCTTTGGGTCTGGCTCGCGCTGAATATCCATTGAGAAGTCGATGGCACTCATGATTCCATCACCAAATTCTTCATGGATCAGTTCTTTGATGGTTGTACCGTAGACACTAACAATCTCATACCAACGATAGATCAACGGGTCGGTTGGAACTGCTGTTGGCAGTGATCCCTTATATGGAACAATTTGTAGCCAAGCCATTTCCTCATCAGTAAGATCGAACAATTTACCAGCAGCTTCTGCTTGTGCTTTGGTAAAGGTCATTTGACCCAAGCATCCAGCAGTGACCCACTCTTTTGACTCACCAATTGCTTTGGCAATATCGGCCCATTTCATTTTCTTTTTTACTTTGGCTTCAATAATTTTTTGGGTTACAACTTCACGATTCATCATAAAAACTCCTTAGTTAACTTGGGTAGATTGATTAGAAATAGTTTGGTCTTTACCGGGTCTGACCAGCCGTGGTTTTAAGAGCTGGGTGATATCGCGCACATTGTTTTGTGATTGAGGTGTTGCAGAGGCTTGCTGGACCAACTTAGAACGATGTACTAAGAAATCAACCAAATGATTACGCATTGGGTAATACATAGGATCATGGTGCATGGTCGCACGCTCACGATTTTTGGGAAGCGTGTTCTCCACAATCTCAGCGATCCGAGCGTTGGGTCCATTACTCATCAACATAATCTTGTCCGATAACAAAATTGCCTCATCCACGTCGTGGGTGATCATGAACACGGTTTGTTTCGTTGATGCACAAATCTTGAGAAGTTCATCCTGAATAACGCCCCTTGTCAATGCATCTAAGGCTCCAAAGGGCTCGTCAAGCAGAAGCATTTTGGGTTCAATCGCAAAAGCACGAGCAATACCGACGCGCTGCTTCATACCACCCGAGAGCTCGGCAGGTTTTTTGAGTTTGGCAGCACTTAAGCCAACAAGATCAAGGTATTTCTCAGAATGTTTTGTGATTTTCTCTTTGGACCAATCGGGATACTTTGACTTGACTGCAAAGTTAATGTTCTGCAACACCGTCATCCACGGCATGAGTGCGTGGCCTTGGAATACCACTCCACGCTCTAGACTAGGTCCTTTAATTTCACGACCAAGCATATAAGCGTAGCCAGACGAAGCCTCCTCAAGACCAGCCAATACATTAAGAATGGTAGTTTTGCCGCATCCTGAGTGTCCGATGATACAAACAAACTCTCCCTGCTGAATATCAAAGTTGACGTTCTCAAAGACGGGTGCTGCACCTGGTACATAGGTCTTCGAAAGGTTCTCGACCTTTAAAAAATCAATGTTGGTCTGCATGGATTTAGTCTGCATAAGTCACCATTTTTTGTAACTTGCCAAACAACATATCCAGCAACATACCAACAAAGCCAATCACCACGATGGCAAAGATCACGCTTGAGATCGCTAAGTTATTCCACTCATTCCAGAGAAAGTAACCGATTCCGGTTCCGCCGACTAACATTTCAGCTGCAACGATCACTAACCATGCAATACCCATTGAAATGCGCATGCCGGTAAGGATGGTAGGTGCCGCAGCTGGCAGTATGACTTTGAATGCCTTACGAATTGGACTAACCTCAAGAGTTTTTGCCACATTCAAGAGTTCCTTGCGAACACTTGCCACACCAAATGCTGTATTAATTAACATCGGCCAGATGGAGCAAATAAAGATGACAAACACACCTGCTACCGAAGAGTCCTTAATGGTATAGAGTGCGATCGGCATCCACGCCAACGGAGAAATCGGCTTTAGGATTTGGATAAATGGATTTAACGCTGCTGATAGTAACGGTGACATCCCAATCAAAAATCCAACTGGCAAGGCAACCAACAAAGCAAGGAAGAAACCAAGGCTTACTCGAGCCAGCGAATAAGCAAGCTGAATTCCGATTCCCTTATCGTTAGGCCCTTTGTCGTAAAACGGATTTGATAACTGTTTATAAAAGGTCTCACCCATCTGTGTTAAAGACGGGAAGCCGGATTTCATTTCCGAGCCTGAGTCTTTAGAACCTTTGCCCATTAAAAGGTCATATTCCGACTGTGCTTTTGAAGACTCAGCTACGGCCGTAACATCCGATTTTGCACTTCCGCCTTTTGGCATTGTCGCCAAATGCCAAACCAGTAACATCATCAAAAACAAAATGATAGATAGCAGAGCGCCTTTTAGTTTGAGCGAGACCTTATCCATGACTAGCCCTTAGAGATCGCAAAGGATTTACTGTAGGCGGCAGCGCCGGCTGGATCAAACTCCTTACCCATGATCTTGAACTTGGGGTTCCCGGTGCTCGCTTTAGCCTGAGCTGTAATTGGGGCATTCGTCTCTTGCATATACTTGCGTGCATCGGTGAGCAAGAAAACTTTCTCAGAAATATCTTTGTAGTTCACATCACCTTTGACATATCCCCAACGTTGCATTTGGGTCAACATCCAAGTTGCCATGGAATACCAAGGAATTGGGTTGAAGTCGATGCGATCTGGTACGTTCTGTACATTGCCCAAACCATCTGCAAACTTACCCGTCAACACTTGCATCACGACTGTTTCTGGCTGGTTGAGGTAATTTTGTGGTGAGATTACCTTGGCAATTAATGGACGGTTCTCAGGATTGCGAGCCATTGTCGAAGCATTGATCACAGCACGATATAGTGCGGCAAAGGTATTTGGATTTTTACGAATAAATTCTTCAGAAGTTCCAAATGCGCAGCATGGATGACCATCCCAAATCTCTTTGGTCAGAATGTGAATGAATCCGACTTCATCAAATACGGCGCGCTGATTAAATGGATCTGGTCCTAAAAAGCCATCGATATTACCGGCACGCAAGTTGGCCACCATCTCTGGTGGAGGCGTTACACGAATCTGAATATCTTTATCCGGATCCAGTCCGGCTTGAGCAACGTAGTAACGCAATAGGAAGTTATGCATTGAGTATTCAAATGGAACAGCAAACTTCATGCCCTTCCACATCTTTGGATCACGCTTGTCTTTGTGCTTATTCGCTAAAGTAATTGCCTGGCCATTAACGTTCTGAATCGTAGCCACCCTCATTGGACTTGGATCAGACCCAAGGCCCATTGACATGGCGATTGGCATTGGCGACAAGAAATGTGAGGCATCATGCTCTTTGCTGAGCATCTTGTCACGAATCAATGCCCAACCAGCGGTCTTATTTAGTGTCACGTTTAATCCTTGCTTCTTATAGAAACCTAAGGGATCAGCCATGATGAGTGGTGTTGCACAGGTAATCGCAATGAAACCAATCTTGAGCTCTTTTTTCTCAAGTGGCGCTTTGTCTTGAGCCATCGCTTGCAAAGCCCCAACTGGTAAAAAACCAGACAAGGCACTCATTGCACCACCGGTACCAACCGCTTTCAAAAAGGCTCTACGACGGGCCTCTTGTGGAAAGAGGGCTTTGACTAAACTGGCTTCAATAAAATTTGCACTAACTTCTTCTTCGTCCAACTTACTTGCAACAGCAGCCTGATGCTCAGTTTCGGAGGCATGCATACCGCAGCTGCAGCGGCTACTAAACAGAGGGCGATCAGGGTCAAATGGTTTGTAGATACTCATTTCAGGCTCCTTAGTTAATGGTTCACAGTATTTACTGCAATAAATGTGCCAATGACTAAGTTATTGACCAATAAGGGGCTTGGTAATAGCAATATTCATTAATACGGTGCAAAAATCACAAAAATGGTGCATTAATGAATGCTGATCCGGACTTTTATACAAAAAGGTCTCAGATCTCGGCAAATATCCATACCCTGCAAAAGTTGGAGAGTAAGGCTAGGATATGTATTCCAACAATCTTATGGAGATACCTATGAAAAAAATCGTTTTAGCTTCCTACCTCACCGTTATTTCTGGTCTAGCGTTTGCCCATGGCTGCCCTGGAGAAATGAAGAAGATTGATGCTGCCCTACCGAATACCAAATTGAGCGCTGCAGATCAGACTAAGGTCAAAGATTTACGTGCTAAGGGTGAGGCGCAGCACAAAGCTGGTCAACATACAGAATCCATGCAATCCTTAGCGGAAGCTAAGAAGATTATGGGGATTCAGTAAATCCAATCAAGTGATTCGACGATGGGGATATCTCCCTATCGTCATTCGCAACATTTCTGCTTTAGGTTCGTCTCAGAAATTCTGGGATGATCTGAGCGGTTTTAGTTTCTTGAGAACTCAGAACACCGGTTGTTTCTACTCTGCTTGATGATTGTGATTCAAGCGTTTCGATACAGCGATTGGCAATACTCATAAACTCATCCAAGCTCTGGTGAAACGCGTAGTAATTGCCTTCTTCAAGATTGATCACTTGTTTGATGGGCAACGAGGCACGGCTTGCAAATACGCGAGTGCTCAAGCCTCGAGACTCTCTGAGGGTCTTGATTGACTTGCCAATTTCTTTGGCTTTACGAATATCCGAAAGACTTGCCATTTGAACGAACTGGGATAAGGGATATTTATCCTACGCCCTACCCAGACCAATGTCTATCAGCCGAAGGGCAAATTAGTACAAACACCTATCTATTGATAGGGAGTTTATTTGAGCGGATTAATTACTTTGACATCCGCCAAGAGGCGCATGTGATTGAGGAAAGCTGCAAACTCAGCCTGGGCGGCAAGTGCTTCCATTTGTCTCGCCTGAGCTGCCCTCACTTTGGGGTCTCCAGCAGGAGGTTGGCGAACTTGGTCAATACGATAGAGCGTAATGCCGCCATCAGAACCCTGCGCAGATACTACGACTGGTAATTTGGCCGGATCAACCGCCATCACCGAATCGAGTTGGGGGCCTAGTAGATCTGCCGGTTTGTTGCGCGATACCCAAGTTGCCTTACCAAAGCCCGCAGTGTCATTCGGATTCTTTTGCAATGCTTCAAAGCGAGTACCTGCGGCTTCTGCTGCAAGTTTCTGGGCAGCCTTAAGGCTGAACTGACGTTTAACCTCATTGCTCACATCTTTGAATGGCAAAACTTTAGCCGGATAGAAGTTGGTAACACGCGCAGATACAAATGTGCCAGGAGCAATTTGGACTGCTTCAATATTACGTTTGTTCTTCAAAGCATCATCATTAAAGAGAGCTTGTACGACCCGACGATCGTTCATGGGGTGATCTTTACCCAGACTTGCTTGACCAGAACGACCCACTCCTTTACTTGTCTGAACAGTGAGCTTTAATTTATCCGCTGCAGGCTTCAAACTATCGGCTTGGTCATAGGTAATGTTGGCAAACTGATCCGCCTTCTCATTAAATGCTTTGGCATCTTCCTTGGGGTCAGCCTTAAGAACCAAGAACTCAACATCAATTGTCTCGGGTGCTTCAAACAACTTGGTATTTGCTTGGTAATACTCTTGCAGTTGGGCTTCGGTTGGGTTCACTTTGCTGACAAAATCCGTAGCGGTGAAGCGCAATGCCTGAATCTGACGCTCGGTCTCGTACATCGTTGAGATAATGCCGCTTAGCTTCGGATTTGGTAACTCGGTTCTCGCAACTGAAGTAACCAGTTGCTGAATCATCAGATCAAAACGTTGAGCGTTCTCAAATTGATCAACAGACATGCCTACGTTTGCAAGCAATTGACGATAACGCGCCGAGTCAAAAGTGCCGTCGGGTTTGTACATCGCTTTGATCTCGGGAATCTGGGCGAGTGTCTGACTCAAATATGCATTACTAATATTTAGCTTGAGGTCACGGACTGCAAATGCGAGTAAGCGTTGCTGAATCAGTTCATCGAGCACTGCTTGACGAAATGGCAGACTCTGCGCAATCTGACTGGTTCCTCCAAAACGCTCGGCTTGACGTTTGGCATTGTTATCAACCTCTAAGGTTGTGATGGCTTTGCCATCCACCTTTACAAGGTCGGTGTCTTTATCAAAGAAGTCGGTGTATGAAGAGATTCCGAATAAGGCAAACGAAGGAACAATCAACACCAACAGAATGATCTGTAATAGCTTTTGGTGTTTGCGTACGGAATCGAACATGGACTAATAAGGATGGTGGGTGCTGAGAGGATCGAACTCCCGACATTCTGCGTGTAAGGCAGACGCTCTACCAGCTGAGCTAAGCACCCGAAAAACTGACAAACAGGATTGTAACTTAATGTTTGATGACGTCTCCGCCAGCCGAGCTCGATGACTGTTTAGCTGCCTCAGCCGCTTTCTTAGCCAACTCCTCGGGGCTTGGATCGGGCAAAGGCTCGGGTTTGCGCTCAAGCGCCAGCTCCAAGACCTTATCGATCCAGCGCACAGGCACAATCTCAATCGCATTCTTGACGTTATCTGGAATATCAATCAGATCTTTTACATTCTCTTCCGGTATCAAGACCAATTTGATACCACCACGGTGTGCGGCTAGGAGTTTCTCTTTAAGACCGCCGATTGGAAGAACCTCACCCCGCAGAGTGATTTCACCGGTCATGGCGATATCCGAACGCACAGGAATCCCAGTAAATACAGAAACCAAGGCGGTTGTAATTGCGATACCGGCTGATGGGCCATCTTTTGGTGTTGCTCCTTCTGGGAAGTGAATATGAATATCTTTCTTCTCAAATCCCTCATCAACGATGCCAAGCACCTTGGCGCGTGAGCGCACTACAGTTCTTGCTGCCTCGACTGATTCTTTCATGACATCACCAATAGATCCAGTACGAGTAATCGTGCCTTTACCGGGCATCAATGCCGCTTCAATGGTTAGCAGATCGCCGCCCACTTCAGTCCACGCAAGGCCGGTAACTTGACCCACTTGGTTTTCCTTAGCAGCAGAACCAAAGTCAAACATGCGAACCGATAAGAACTTCTCAAGATTGTCGGCATCAACTTTGATTGGTGCAGCCTCTTTCTTGAGGAGCAACATCTTCACGGTCTTACGGCAAATTTTGCTGATCTCGCGCTCAAGTGCGCGCACACCTGCTTCACGCGTGTAATAGCGAATGATGTTACGAATGGCGCTCTCATCAATTGTGAGCTCACCCTCTTTCAAACCATTGTTCTTGATTTGTTTAGGGATCAAATAGTTCTTAGCAATGCTTAGCTTCTCATCTTCGGTATATCCAGCCAAACGGATCACTTCCATACGATCCAATAATGGACCGGGGATGTTCAAAGAGTTGGCAGTTGCCACAAACATCACATCAGAGAGATCAAAATCAACCTCAACATAGTGATCTTGGAAGGTATGGTTCTGCTCGGGATCTAAGACCTCCAATAGAGCGCTTGCCGGATCTCCCCTGAAATCCATTCCCATCTTGTCAACTTCATCAAGCAGGAACAGCGGATTACGCACACCCACCTTTGTGAGGCTACTTAAGATCTTGCCAGGCATTGATCCAATATAGGTACGACGATGCCCCCGAATCTCTGACTCATCGCGCACCCCACCAAGAGCCATACGCACAAACTTACGATTGGTTGCGCGTGCTACCGATTGTCCCAAGGAAGTTTTACCGACTCCTGGAGGGCCGACCAAACAAAGGATTGGGGCTTTGACCCGATCAACCCGTTGTTGAACCGCTAAGTACTCAAGGATGCGTTCTTTAACTTTATCAAGACCATAGTGATCTTCGTTTAATACTTTTTCAGCATTGCTGAGATCATTATTAATCTTGCTCTTCTTGCGCCATGGCAAGTTCACCAAGGTGTCGATGAAATTACGAATCACCGTCGCCTCTGCAGACATCGGTGACATCAGTTTTAGTTTCTTGAGCTCAGACTCGGCTTTCTTCAAGGCGTCCTTCGGCATGCGCGCAGCTTTGATCCGCTTCTCAAGCTCTTCAAGGTCGGCGCCCTCCTCACCTTCGCCCAACTCTTTCTGAATGGCCTTGACTTGTTCATTGAGGTAGTACTCGCGTTGGCTCTTCTCCATCTGGCGTTTGACACGACCCCGAATGCGCTTTTCTACTTGCAGAATATCGATCTCACTCTCAAGATCGGTTAACAAACTCTCAAGTCGTTGTACTACGCCGTTCATCTCCAGCAAACGTTGCTTTTGCTCAAGCTTCACCGGTAAGTGTGCGCAGATCGTGTCAGCAAGACGGCTTGGGTCATCAATGCCTGCAAGCGATGCCAAGATCTCCTGCGGAATCTTCTTATTGAGTTTGACGTACTGATCAAACTGGGCCATGATCGCGCGGCGTAATGCCTCGGTCTCGTGTGCATCAACCACTTCAATCTCTTTAGGCGTTGCCTCACAACTGAAGTAGCCCATGCTGTCTTCAATTTGACTCACTTCAGCACGTTGCGATCCCTCGACTAGAACCTTCACAGTGCCATCGGGTAATTTAAGCATTTGCAAAATGCTGGCAATACAGCCGACTTCATAGAGATCTTCAACAGAAGGCTCGTCTTTAGCAGCTGCTTTTTGGGCAACCAACAAAACACTCTTGCCGGTTTCCATGGCGGCTTCCAGTGCTTTGATGGATTTGGGGCGACCCACAAACAATGGAATCACCATGTGGGGAAAGACCACCACATCCCTTAAGGGCAACAGAGGTAACTGGATGGGTTCAGAAGGAAGAAGTAATTGTCCTGGCATTGCGTTGTTCTCCAGTTATAAGTGTTTCTAGCATACTACCTATGTGGGGAGGCTGCCCCAAAACTCAATAGTAATCGTACAAAAAAGGTGAAAAATAGCAAAATTTGCCCTGTTTTTGCAAAAAACGGGCTGTTTTGAGGGGTTTTTGTCAGACTTTTTAAGTCTAATTTGGGGAGGCTGACTTAAGCCTTTTTGCTCAGAGACGCGTCCGACTCGTTACCCTGTTTGTAAACAATCAGGGGTTTGGCGCCGGTTTGAACCGTACTCTCATCAATCACAACCTTTTGGACGTTTTTGAGGGATGGTAACTCGTACATCACGTCCATCAAGACACCTTCGAGCAATGAGCGCAAGCCACGGGCACCGGTCTTGCGGGCAATTGCTTTCTTGGCAATGGCGCTTAGTGCTTCGGGACGAACCTCAAGCTCAACACCCTCCATGCCCAGCAATGCTTGGTATTGCTTAACTAGGGCATTCTTCGGCTCGGTCAGAATGGCAATCAAGGCGGTCTCGTCGAGCTCGGCGAGAGTTGCCAGCACGGGCAAACGACCAATCAACTCCGGGATCAAACCAAACTTGATGAGATCCTCAGGCTCAACATCGGCGAGCAATTGCCCAATGCCACGGCTATCTTTAGCAGCCACTTCGGCACCAAAGCCGATTCCGGTTTTTTGAGTACGCTGCTGAATCACTTTCTCAAGACCATCAAATGCTCCACCGCAAATGAAGAGAATATTGGTGGTATCCACTTGCAAGAAATCTTGATTGGGGTGTTTGCGACCACCCTGTGGTGGCACTGAGGCCATCGTGCCTTCAATTAATTTGAGTAAAGCTTGTTGCACACCCTCACCCGATACGTCACGAGTAATGGATGGGTTATCCGATTTACGCGAAATCTTATCGATCTCATCGATATAAACAATGCCGCGCTCGGCTTTCTCAATGTTGTAGTCACAGTTTTGTAATAGCTTCTGAATGATGTTCTCAACATCTTCACCAACATAGCCGGCTTCAGAGAGCGTGGTGGCATCAGCCATCACAAAGGGCACATCGAGCATGCGCGCCAAAGTCTGCGCCAAGAGGGTCTTACCCGAACCGGTTGGTCCAATTAATAAGATATTGCTTTTTGCGAGCTCAACACCGTCGACAGAAGGCTTGTTATTACCTGCCTGTGCAGCTGCACTCTTCTTGCTGTCCTTGCTTGGCTCTGCTTTATCGCCATCGGTTTTCTTTGCCTTCGGTGCCGGCAAATGCAAGAGGCGTTTGTAATGGTTATAAACAGCGACGGCGAGTGTTTTCTTGGCAAGATCTTGACCAATGACGTATTGATCAAGGTTGAGTCTAATCTCTTGGGGCGTGGGTAAGGCATCACCTTTATTGGCTAGAGGCTCTTTGGCAATTTCTTCTTGAATAATGTCAGTGCAAAGATCGATGCACTCGTCACAAATAAAGACCGACGGACCAGCGATTAGCTTTTTGACCTCATGCTGGCTTTTGCCACAGAAGGAGCAGTAAAGCGTTTTATCTGTGGTTTGAGTATCGCTCATGATTGGATATTAACTGCGTTTATCAATAACCTTATCAACCAAGCCATACTCCCGAGCTTGCTCGGCCGACATGAAATTATCACGATCCGTATCTTTAGCAATCGTTTCGATGGTTTGTCCGGTACGCTCAGACAAAATTTTGTTGAGGCGCTCACGCAAATAGAGAATCTCTCGTGCCTGAATCTCAATATCGGATGCTTGACCACGGGCACCACCCAGTGGTTGATGGATCATCACGCGAGCATTGGGTAATGCAAAGCGCTTGCCTTTCTCACCAGCTGCCAAGAGAAATGCGCCCATGCTTGCTGCCATGCCCATACATAGAGTACTGACATGCGGCTTGATGAACTGCATAGTGTCGTAAATTGCAAGACCAGCGGATACCGATCCACCTGGAGAATTAATGTAAAGAGAGATCTCCTTGTCGGGGTTCTCGCTCTCCAAGAAAAGAAGCTGTGCAATCACTAGATTAGCGGTTTGATCATTAACCTCACCCACCAGGAAAACCACACGCTCTTTTAGGAGGCGTGAGTAGATGTCATAGGCGCGCTCACCTCTACCGGAGGTCTCAACCACCATTGGAACTAAACCTAGGGCTTGGGTCTCAACTGCGCTCATGCTCATTCGCTTTCTGATCAATATGCTTACTAGATTAACTCATTTTGCTGAGCTCTTCGAAAGTGACTGCCTTATCGGTCACTTTAGATAAGCCGCAAATATGTTTCACAACGTTCTCTTCAAGCACTACTGCCTCAACTTCTTTTAGGCGACTTGGGTCGCTGTAATACCACCGCACCACTTCTTTAGGATCTTCGTAGGTAGCGGCTGTATCCTCAATCGATGCCTTAATCTGATCGGGTGTGGCATTGAGATTGTGGAGTTTGACAAGGTCAGACAGAATCAAACCAAGACGTACTCGTTTATCGGCTTGCTCCGCAAACATCTCGGCAGGAATCGGAACATCCTTCGCATTGGGAATGCCACGCTGCATCAGATCATTGCGTGCAGCTTCAACCAAGCGTTCTTGCTCCCCAAGAATTAATGATTTGGGTACATCGAGTTGACAGTGTTTGACCAACTCGTCCATCACTTGATTTTTGAGTAGTGCTTCAGTGCGACGCTTAACCTCGCGCTCCATATTGGTCTTAATCTCATTGCGCATCTTCTCAACACCACCTTCAGTAACGCCCAAGGATTTTGCAAACTCTTCATCAACCGGTGGCAAGTGAGGCCAGGCAACATCTTTGATGGTGATGGTGAACTCGGCGGTCTTACCAGCAACATCTTTACCGTGGTAATCCTCTGGGAAACTTAATGGGAAGGTTTTACTTTCACCTTTCTTAAGACCTAATGCGGCCGCTTCAAACTCGGGCAGCATTTGACCTGCACCAATCACAAACTTGAAGTCTTCCGCTTTACCACCAGCAAACTCGACACCGTCAATCTTGCCCACAAAATCCAGAGTTACTTGATCGTCTTTTTGAGCGCTAGTATCAGATCCACCATCACCGTGGTCACCGGCTTCACCGCGAGAATGGTAATGAACCCGTTGCTTACGTAACACGTCAAGCGCACGATCGATCTCTGGGTCGTTCACTTCCGTGGTGTAACGAATTAGTTCTGAAGAAGCAAAGTCGCCAATCTTGACTTCGGGTAATACTTCAAAGAAAGCATCAAAGACGACCTCGTCAGCACCAATCTCACTCTTGGGTTCTAAGCGTGGTTGACTTGCTAACTTAATACCCTCTTTTTTACTCACTTCATAAAAGAGTTGGGAGGCTTTGTCGTATTGCACTTCAAAGTCCACTTGCATCCCATACTGTTGTTCGACCATTTTCTTGGGAACTTTGCCAGGACGAAAACCAGGCATCTTCATTGATTTGCCTAGTTTCGTTAAGCGAGCCTCACGCGCCTGATTGACATCGGCACGATTGAATTGAAGAGTAATTTTGCGATCTAAGCTACCTAAATTTTCGATTTGCACTGCGGCCCCTACATGGAAAGTTATTTGTGAACGCTAAGCCAAGCAGCCTTGTGGTGCGAGGAGGGGGACTCGAACCCCCACACCATTTCTGGCGTCAGGACCTAAACCTGGTGCGTCTACCAATTTCGCCATCCTCGCTATTAAAGCGTTGCAGACACTACCGGGCTCAGAATTCACGTAAAAGGTAGATTCTACAATGCCTTACAGAGGAGAGCCACGGCATGGACAGCAATTCCCTCCCCGCGACCGAGATGGCCTAGGGATTCATTGGTTTTGGCTTTGACGTTAATGTGGCTATCGGTTACTTTGAGGTCACTGGCAATGTTGCGGACCATCTCAGGAATGTAGTTTGCCAACTTGGGTTTTTGACAAATCACGGTCGCATCAACATTCCCCACCTGAAATCCCACCGCTTGGACTTTTTGGAGTGCGGCGCGCAGTAGCACCCTACTATCCATATCCTTAAAACGCTCATCGTCATCTGGGAACATTTGTCCGATGTCATGCAAACCAGCGGCACCTAACAAAGCATCAGTAATTGCATGCAGTAATGCGTCTGCATCCGAGTGCCCCATTAATCCCTTGTCACTAGGTATATGAACGCCACCTAGAATTAGTTTGCGATTGGGCACTAAGGCATGAATGTCGTAGCCCTGACCAATTCGGAATGGAGCGCTGTTCTGTGTCATAAACTCATTTTAACGGCGCGCACTCAATACCAACTCCATCAGATCCCAATCAGCAGGATGGGTGACCTTGAAGTTACGCGTTGCTCCTTCGACCAAAAGCGGTTGTCCGCCAGCACGTTCAATGGCGCTTGCCTCATCCGTAATGTTTGCTCCCTCTCGAATTGCGTCACTTAATGCATCATGCAACGATTGGAGCGGAAACATTTGTGGGGTCTGGGCTTGCCAAAGGCGTGAGCGATCAATCGTTGTTTGTGAGCGCATTGCATCTTGCGTAGTTTCTTTCATGGTGTCGGCTACAGGCATTGCCAATAATCCACCATCGAGCGAATGCTTGTTATCCGTATCCAATTGCTCTTGCGCTTTCACAAGAGTAATTAAACGCTCAATCAGTTCAGAAGTAATACCTGGGCGTGCTGCATCATGTACCAGCACCCAATCATTTGGGTTCACACCTGATTTCAGCATGGCAGCAAGTGTGTTTAGAACGGTTTGTTGTCGTGTTGGTCCGCCAGTTTCTAGAAACTCAAATCGTTTAGCCGGATTTGGATAGCGAGAGCGCAGATCCTGAATCAATGGATTTGATCCAGCACTCATTCCCACCCAAACCGAATGAATCTCTTTGCATGCGAAGAAGGCATCGAGGGCGTATAGCAACATTGGCTTGCCAGCAAGGTGCCGGAATTGCTTGGGTTGCTCTCCGCCCAGCCGTGCGCCCATACCAGCCGAAGGCAAGACAGCATGACAGAGACGGTTTGGGCTTGGCATGTGGTGGTTCGTTCGATGAGGTCTATGAGTGACGATGCGAGAAAGTCTGGTGCAGATACCTGATTCTATAATGCTTCTAGATGTCGGATGCTGTCAATTCAGCGGCAGCGCCAAGGCCCGCTGCCGTTCATACACCCCCTATTCCCGTTCTTCGGGCTGGGCAGCGCTTTACCTTCAGTTCCATCGTTGGCTCTTCCGATGCTGCTTTACTAGCCCAAACTGCCTTAGCCTATCGCAATCATTACAGCCAACTGCTTATCTTCTGTGCAAGTGCTTTAGATGCACAGCGCTTATTTGAAGAGATTCCGAGTATTGCACCTCAGTTACGAATTCGTCTGTTGCCCGATTGGGAGATTCTGCCCTACGATCACTTCTCACCCCACCAAGATTTAATCTCCGAGCGGTTAGCCACGCTCTATGAGATGCAAAATGGTTCGTGCGATGTGATCTTGATGTCGGTCACAACAGCATTGCAACGTCTAGCACCCCCAGCATTCTTATCCGCTCACACATTTTTCTTTAAACAAGGTGGGCACTTAAATGAAGAGGCCCTTCGTTTGCAATTGCAACAAGCTGGATACGATCCGGTTAGCGCTGTTATGCGCCCCGGTGAATACAGTGTTCGCGGTGGCCTGATTGATTTATTCCCAATGGGTTCGTCCCTGCCCTACCGTCTCGATCTGTTTGGTGATGAAGTTGAGCAGATCCGCGCATTCGATCCAGATACGCAACGCAGTCTGTATCCAGTCAAAGAGATTCGGTTACTACCGGGTCACGAGTTTCCCTTCGATGAATCTGCCCGCACCGCCTTCCGGGGTCGTTGGCGCGAATCCTTTGAGGGCGATCCCACTCGTTCGTCGATCTATAAAGATGTCAGTACGGGTATAGCAACTGCTGGTATTGAGTCTTATCTGCCGCTCTTTTTTGATCACACTGCAACCGTCTTTGATTATTTTGTTCGCTCGAGTGATTCTGAGAGTCCATCCGTTTGCTTAAGCTACGTGGGCGATATTGAGAATGCAGTCACACAGTTTTGGAAAGATACCGAGCAACGCTATGCTTTTCTGAAGCATGATGCTGAGCGTCCGATTCTGCCGCCGCAGGATTTATTTCTGAGTCTTGAGCAGTTTTATACCCAAGCTAAGCCCTATCCACGCATTGTTCTTGAGAGTATTGCTCAACAGAAGGATGTGGGTGATGATCAAATTGTTTTCTCCTCCTTACCCGATGTCTCGATTCATCGACGGGATGCTGATCCATTAAAGCGTGTCCGTCATCTCGTTGAACAAAATAATTGGCGAGTCTTAATTTGTGCCGAGAGCGCTGGTCGATTGGAATCGATTCGGCAACTAATTGAGGAGAGTAACTTAGGTGTTGCTGAAGACCAAAAGCCTCTGTTTGCACTTAATCCTCATCACGTTGCGACGATTGCCGACTTTATTAAAGGTGAAGAGCGTTTTGCAATTTGCACCTCACCGCTTTTCAATGGCTTTGCTTGGCACCCTTATCAAACACTCGTCATCACCGAGACTGAGCTCTTTACCCAAACTGCGCGTCAGCGTCGTAATAAAGAGGCAAGCAATACTGATCCCGATACCCTTTTCAAAGATTTATCTGAACTAAAGATCGGTGATCCGGTCGTCCATGTTGAGCATGGCATCGGTCGTTACCAAGGCTTGGTTCTTCTCAATATTGCCTCCGATAAAGATGCTCCCGTATTCGAAGAGTTTTTGCATCTAATTTATGCCCAAGATGCAACGCTTTACGTACCCGTGCAACAGCTGCATCAAGTAACACGTTACGCTGGAGCCGACCCTGATTCAGCACCCTTGCATCAATTGGGATCGGGTCAGTGGGATAAAGCAAAACGCAAAGCGGCTCAGCAGATAAGGGATACAGCTGCTGAGCTTCTTAATCTTTATGCCGCTCGTGCTATTCGTAAGGGTCATGCATTTGAGTTCTCTGCCCATGACTATGCTGCCTTTGCCGAAAGCTTTGGTTTTGAAGAGACCCCCGATCAAGCCAATGCGATTGCCGCCGTGATCGGTGATATGTGCAGTGGTAAACCAATGGATCGCTTGGTCTGTGGCGATGTCGGTTTTGGTAAGACCGAAGTAGCATTGCGCGCTAGTTTTGTAGCGGTGATGGGTGGTAAACAAGTGGCCATCTTGGCTCCTACCACCCTCTTAGCAGAACAACACGCCGCTACTTGGAAGGATCGTTTTGCTGCTTGGCCAGTGAGGATTGTTGAGCTCTCACGATTTAAAACCGCCAAGGAGATAAATACCGCACTCGCTGCCATTGCCGCTGGTGAAGCCGATATTGCGAATGGTACCCATAAGCTTCTATCCAAAGAAACCAAATTTGAGCGCTTAGGGTTGGTCATTGTGGATGAAGAGCATCGTTTTGGAGTTCGTCAAAAAGATGCATTGAAGGCTATGCGTGCCGAGGTGGATATTCTGACGCTAACTGCCACTCCAATACCACGCACCTTGGGAATGGCGTTGGAAGGTTTGCGGGATTTCTCGGTGATTGCAACAGCTCCTCAGAAACGATTAGCAATTAAGACCTTTGTACGCCGCGAGAGTGATTCGGTAATACGTGAAGCAGTATTGCGAGAGATTAAGCGTGGTGGTCAAGTGTATTTTCTGCACAATGAAGTGGAGACAATTCAAAATCGTAAGCAAGCGTTGCAAACCCTTTTACCCGAGGCTCGCATTGCAGTTGCTCATGGCCAAATGCACGAGCGTGAACTCGAAGCAGTGATGCGTGACTTCGTGACCCAACGCAGTAATTTACTGTTATGCACCACCATTATTGAGACCGGGATTGATGTACCAACGGCGAATACCATCATCATGCATCGAGCTGATAAGTTTGGTTTAGCACAATTACATCAATTGCGTGGTCGCGTGGGTCGCTCGCATCATCAAGCGTATGCCTATTTATTAGTACCCGATCCAGATGCGCTGACCAAGCAGGCGCATTTACGCTTGGATGCAATTCAAGCGATGGAAGAATTAGGTTCTGGCTTTTATCTCGCCATGCATGATTTAGAGATTCGTGGTGCAGGCGAAGTCTTGGGTGATAAGCAATCGGGCGAAATTCATGAAATCGGTTTTCAGTTATATACCGAGATGCTCAATCGTGCCGTGAAATCTTTGCGCAGTGGTAAAGAACCAGATTTATTAACACCGATGCAAGCCACCACCGATGTGAACTTGGGTTGCCCTGCTCTACTGCCCAATGATTATTGCCCTGATGTACACGAACGTCTTTCTCTCTACAAACGTTTTGCCAGTTGCGAGGACTTCGATACCCTTGGTCAATTGCGTGAGGAATTGATTGATCGCTTTGGTAATCTGCCGGATCCAGCTAAAGCATTCTATGAAACACATCGCTTACGCCTAGAAATGGTAATGCTGGGTATCAAGAAAATGGATGCCAGTACCAATGGGGTGCAGATGCAATTTATTAGTAAGCCGCCATTAGATCCAGTCAAATTTATTCAACTGGTGCAATCCAATCCACAAATCCAACTCAATGGTCAAGATCGCTTGAAGTTCATTCCCAATAAAGGTTCTACGTTTGATAAATTAGAGCAGCGCATTGAGGCAATTCGGCAACTTATGAAATTGCTCAGCGGTGCGGTGCTAGCAAATGTAGCAGCGTCACCTGTGCCTGCTTAAAATAGTTTGATGTCTTCGGTCACCATTCACCCACATCCCGTTTTACAGATCTTGGCATCGGGCTTGCCGAGCTCAGATCTGGGAGTCGGTCTTGAGAAGGCATTGCAGAAGTTGGATATTGGTTTTACTCAATACTCAGGTCGATTTCTACTGGAGCGCGACCTGGAATTGTTTGAGCGCAATGGTT
>JACCDL010036181.1_pt1 | contig 17499 bp, 7 predicted proteins | sample 7441931 | NCBI WGS metagenome assembly JACCDL01 (sample SAMN15323437, study PRJNA562643) | freshwater metagenome | isolation source: river surface water | place: USA:Blue River Watershed | collected 2017-08-16 | reverse complement strand
TCAAACTATGAACACATTCAAGCAAAGCGCGTGCCAGATATTTGTCGACATGATCTTCACAGTTTTTTCCGTGATTTGACCGAGTGGCGCTTGCATAAAACAGAGGGGCGGCAAGGTTGTGTCAGCTAGAGAGGCAAAGGGTTGCCGCTTGCCGCTGCTCACTTTATTGCCGGTTAGTGGGACTGGCCCGTTGAAGACATGGCGTCGCTGAAGTCATCCAAAGCGAGACTTTCAGCCACCAACTCGAGTTGGTCCGGGTAGGCCTTCAGGCCTTGGCGAACCGCTTCCAGCGCGCGCGCCGGCTCCAGGTTGCAACGCAGAGCGCGCACCAACATCACGTAGGTGAAGGGCTGGGTCTGCTCGCCTTGCAACTGTGTCAATTCCTCCAGCAGGTCTACCGCCTGCTGCCAGTCTTGGCGCATGATGGACAGCAGGCCATTGATGGCCAGCATGTCCTCGCTCTTCGGATAGAGGCTCATGCCCGCGTCGCCCAAGGCATAGGCCAGGTCAATTTGCTCGGTAGCCACCAACTGCTGGATAGACTCGCGAATTTCGGCTGCCGAGAAGCGGCTGATCAGATGAGGCTGCAAAAGGCTGCCGGTTGCGGCCTGGTTCATCAGTTCTTGTAGAAGGGACATGGATGCTCCTGAAGTGACGGAAAGTTGACTGAGGCTCATAGAAATGGGCCGGGTGAGTCGACTTGAGCAAAGGCCGTGCCAGCTCGTCAGAGCCACTTCAACACGGCAAAGGCATCACAAAGCGCTGAAGGGGCGGATCTGCGCAGATAGAACAAGTGTCAAAGTTTCAGGGCATGTGAATTGCTTAAGATGACCCCAAGATCCCTTATCAGGATTGCGGTAGCCTCTACAAATGAGATTTCAAAGAACCTATGGTCCCTAAATTAAGACTTCAAGTTGAGGGGTGGCGGGGTATCAGCCATTCATACGCACTGGTCAACCAATTTCAGTTGCTGGCCTGGGCAAGCGATCCCACGATTGAATTAGGGCATGTGGACACGCCTTATTTTTTTGAAAGCTGGGGAAAGCACAAAAATCCCGCAGGCTTGACGGAAAAGGATCAAGCCATCATTGACGATTTAAAGCCACTGCCCGATTTTGATGCTCTCTTCCGCATTCATTCACCCTTTAATTTGACGCCCGTTCCTGGTAAGCGGACCGGAATCTTCATGGTGACAGAGTTCGGACTCGACGTCACGACCGTCAACCTGCAGGCAACAGCTGCGCTGCGCGATCAAGGTGGGTTCATTGCCACGCCCAGCCGCTGGAGCCAAGAAAGATTATTGGCCAATGGGATACCCTGTGACATTCTGCACGTGGTGCCGCACAGCGCTGACGTCTCTTATTTTCACCCGCTGTCGCCAGACATCATTGCGCAGCAGCGCAAGGCACTGGGATTTAACGACAACGACGTGATCCTGCTGAATGTGGGCACCCAACATTGGGCCAAAGGCATGGATTTGCTCATCAGGGCATTCGCAATCGCGCGACAGTCGCGCAAAAACTTGCGCCTCATTCTCAAGGACCAGAGAAATACATACACCCTCAATACAGAAGAGTTCATTTACCAAACGCTCAGGGAAAGCAAACTGCTGTCCGATGACGTGATCAATGCCATCACCATGATTCCCATGAATCTGAGCCTGCATGAATTGAACGCTCTCTACAATGTCTCAGACGCTTATGTATCGCCTTATCGTGCAGAGGGCTACAACCTTCCTGTGCACGAAGCACAGCAGTGCCATACCCCTGTCATCGTCACCCAAGAAGGCGCAACGAAAGACTTTGTATTGCCAGAACATAACCATCTCATTGAGGGCCAACTTCATACCAATGCCAGGCTCAAAGATGAGATCCCGGTCAACGCATACATTGAGCCTCGTTTCGATCAACTGTGTGAAGTCCTGCAAATTGTTGGGCAAAAGTCGACCCGGCCGTCACAGCCTGCGCTGAGTACCTGGCAAGACTGCAGCAAGATGTTGCGGGATCTCATGTTCACAAAATAACATGAGAATCGCCTTTATCAATGACTACGATTGCTCGGAATATTTGGGCGGTGCGGCTCTGGTCAATGACTACATCATCCATTTTCTGCAGGAAGCTGGGCACAGCGTCACTTACATCGGCATCAATCCGAACAGAAACGATTGGTCCCTGCTTGAAAGGGATGCATTCGACATTTTGTTTTTGGCCAATTTGCCCTTCTTGAGTGTTCAGCAAATCGAACACCTCACAAACTGCGGGACGCCCTATATTGTGTTCAGGCACGATATATTGCCCTGTTGCTACGTTGAAAATCCAGAATCACGAAATGAATACACGCTGATCAAAAATTTACTGAAAAATTCACACAAGAATTTTTATATTTCTGAAACCCAAAAGCAGTATTACCACCGCATCCATCAACGGGCTGACGACCGCGTCATTCCACCACCGATCAATCTGACGCAATTTTTCAACCAAAACATACCGACCCGTGCAGGCATTATTTATCTTGGGCCGATTTCAGAAATCAGGGGCATCAACGAAATCCTTGCCTACCAAAAAGATGCCAATATCAGCCAACAAATCACTTTTTGCGGCAAATTAGAGTCAAGCGAGCTACTGAATAAAATTATCGACTCAGGCAACATCTATATCGAGGAAGTCCCGCGAAGCCGTGTCCCGGAGCTTTTCAATCAATATGAAGCATTGATTCACATCCCCAATTTTTTTGACTCTTTCTGCGTCAAGGTCATCGAGGCGGAGCTTTGTGGCATGCGAATCATCACCATCCCGCAGCGAATTGGCCGTTATTGCTACGCCATGGACGCAACTTCCTTGGCGGCGTTCATGCAAAAGGACAGTCTGACTGCCCTGCAAGGTGAAATCATGTCGATTCCGCCCTGTGTCCCTTGATCAGGCGCACCGTCCCCTGCAAACTTATGACAGACAAATACTCCACATTTCCTGGCGGACGGTCCAAGGAAAAAGCCATCAATGTTGTGATCTACAGTTATTACGAGTCATCCACACTCGGCGGCCTGTTGTTTCAAAATCCCAATGCGGGAATTGGTGAAAATCTCTATCAACCCTGGTGCGAACTTTACCAATATGGCCTGATCCATGGTTTGAATTTTTTCACGCCCGATCAAATTCAAGACCTCAATGCCGTCGATTTGATCATATTTCTGGATCGGCCCAGTCCAAGTGCCCAATACACGAAGGCTCTTACCGAGTTACGTGTTCCAAAATATTTGATTTTGTATGAGACCGAGGTGATTCACCCCACGAACTGGGACAGTGAGTACCACAAAATTTTCGACAAAGTTTTCACATGGAACGATGATTGGGTTGACAACATCAAATACTTCAAACTCAATTTTTCCATCGACACCGACAACCTTCTTCTTTCAAAATATACCGAGGACATATTCAAAAGCAAAGGCTTGTGCTGCATGGTTGCGGGTGCGAAATTGGCGAACCACCCGAACGAGCTTTATTCAAAAAGAATTGAGGCCATTGGCTGGTTTGATCGTCATGCACCAGACTCCTTCGATTTGTACGGTAGAAACTGGCCGCAAACCTACAGTCAATGCCTGAAAGGCAGTGTCGACAAAAAACTAGAGACGTTGAGTCAATACAAATTCTCAATTTGCTTTGAAAATGCCAAAAATTATTCTGGCTACATCACCGAAAAAATCCTGGATTGTTTTTTAGCCGGGACTGTCCCAGTCTATCAAGGGGCGCCCAACATCAAGCAGTGGATTCCTTCGGACTGCTTTATAGATTTCAATGAATTCAATAGTTTCGAAGATTTACACGATTTTCTCGTCAATATGCCCTGGTCAGTTTATGAAACTTACCTGACAGCCATCCATTCATTTCTAAGCTCTGCTGACTCTTATCTTTTTTCAATCGATTTCATGATTACCGAGCTGTCAAGCTCGATCGTTCGCGATGTTAAAAAAGCAAGGGGGACCCAGCCCTTGGTATCTGTTGTGATCCCTTCATACAACCATGGGGGCTATATTGTCGAAACAGTCAACAGCGTATTGAATCAAGACATCGCAGACTTGGAAATCATCATCGTAGACAACGCGTCCACCGACAACACCCGAGAAATAATCCAGCAGAATTTGACAGACGATCGGATCCAATACTTTCGACACCGCAAAAACGTTGGCGCCCCTAGAAACTGGCGATCGGCCACGGGCATTGCCTCAGGCAAATACCTGTCCGTGCTCTCTTCTGATGATTTTTTCCTTCGCGGCCATCTCTCCCGAGCGATCGCAGCCCTTGAGTCACACGACAATGCCGGGCTTGTTTATTGCCCAGTGATATGCGTTGACAAGAACAGCATCCCCACGCACATCTTGGCGCACCCAGGACATCCGGGCGTAGATTATTGTGGCGGCAGAAACGAAGCCGTCGATCTTTTGAAATTTGATTGCTACATCACGCCATCGGCGGCCGTGATTCGCAAGGAAGCGTTTGATCAAGCAGGTGGCATCAACCAGAATCTAGCCGCAGCGATCGACTGGGACCTGTGGATACGGATTGCCGAAGCAGGTTACGACTTTCTATTCTTCAAAACACCCGATATTTGCTACAGACACCATCCCCAACAAGACACCTCGAGGGCGGTGACGAGTGGTGACCTCTATTTTGATCACCTGAAAATATTGTCAAGATGGATCCAGAAACACGGGATGACCTCGCTTCACCCCTACCAAAAAGAAGTCGCCAACCTCTTGATTTGGCGAAAATACAATCAGGGGGGGCCCTACAAACAGACGCCTCACGCAGCGTTCGATGGGTTGTTGGATGCCCTGCGAACGTGACGACTGAATTCGAATGCCGTCGTTCGCAACTGAGTTTGCATCATTTTTCGTTCAGCGCTTCATCCCTTGTCTGCATCACAGGGTACATCACATAGCTCAGAATCGATCGCTTGCCTACAACGATCTCACCCCCAATGGACATGCCAGGCATTAACCGCAAGGGCTTGTCTAGATTTCTGAGTTTCACCTCGCCGATTTCCACGCGCGCCAAGTAATAGGCACTGGAAATCCCCTTTAAGTTTTCATCCGAGTTCACCGTATCCTGACTCAACTTGGTCAATTTACCCTGAACCAATCCGTGCTTTTGAAATGGGAAAGCGTCAATTTTCACCCGAACAGGGTCACCGGTTGCCACCGTTGCAATCTCAGACGCATTGATCCTGATCTCAGCCTCCAGGGGTGCATCCAGTGGTACCAGCGTGATAAAGGTTTCCGCTTCGCGAATCACGGAGCCTTTGGAGCGCTTTGCAACCTCTAACACCACCGAGTCGACGGGGGCTTCAATCGAAATAAATCGGGTCCGGCGGTCCGCCTTGACCAACTGCTCCGCCAAGCTGTCCTTTTCCCGCTGAACACTCACCAGCTCTTCCAATGCCTTCTGCCGGCTTTCCTTGATGAATGCCGACTTGTCAGCCTCTGCGCCAGCCAACTCCCGTTGCATTTCATTGGCGCGGTTGCGCAAACTGACCAACTCCCGCTCGACTTCCAGTCGCTTGTCCCGGCTCTCCAGCAAAGCTCGCCGTGACTGAAATTGCTTCTCAACCAACTGCTCGTTCATGCCTTCAATTTCTTTGAGCGACTGGTAGCGGCGCTCCAAGCTGACAATCTCTACCGCATTGCTTGAAATTGAAGATTTCAAGCGGGAGATGTTTTCGTCAAACCGCAGCACCCTGGCCTTTTGCCCCGCAAGCTTCTCCAAGTCCAAGCTGCCTTGCAAGCTTTCATGGGGGTTGGCTCTTCCGCCAAAAGCTTTGCCGTCAATTTCGGCACGCAGCCGGTCCGCCTGAGCCTCCAAGCTCTTCAAGCGATCACGCAACTGACTCACATCCGCGCCGACGACCGTGGGATCCAAAGTCGCCAAGACTTGCCCCTTTCGGACCACTTGCCCAACGGTGACGTCCAGGCTGTCAATTTGCGCCGTCTCAATGGGTTGGATCACGATATTGGGCGTGGTGGACACCAGCCGCCCCTTGGTGGATACGACCATGTCCACCTCGGCCAATGCCGCCCAAAGCACCATCAACACAAAAAGGCTCAACAAGGAATACAGCGTGACAGGGATGCCGCGCGCAATGGGCGTGCGCTCAATCTCATCCGCATCCGGCAAGAAGTCAACCGCCTTCTCTTTCGGGGCAGGGTTGAAAAGTTGCTTGAGCCAGGCTGTCATACACGCCCAATCTGCTGATTCCACAGGTGTGCGTAGGGCTCACAGCGCTCTAGCAACTCTGGGTGGCGGGCCGCGTCCAGGATCTGTCCTCGCTGGAAGAACAAGATGTGATCAGCGTTCACCAGCGTGGACAAGCGGTGGCTGACGATGATCACGGTCTTGCCTTCGGCGATCTTCGAGAGGTTGCGCATGAAAATGGCCTCACTCTCCGGATCCAGCGCGCTGGAGGCTTCGTCCAAAATCAAGATGCGCGGCAGAGGCAAAATGGCCCGCGCAATCGCCAGACGTTGGCGCTGGCCGCCCGACAAATTGGTCGCGCCTTCCTCCAGCAGGGTGTCATAGCCCTTGGGCAATCGCTCGATGAACTCGTCGGCGCCAGCCGCTTGGGCAGCAGCCACGATCTGCTCAAACGAGGCATCCGGCTTGGTCATCGCAATGTTTTCGCGGATGGTGCCGCGGAACATGAAGTTCTCCTGCAAGACCACGCCAATGTTGCGTCGCAGATAGGCCAGGTCAATTTCTCGCAGGTCAACCCCGTCAAACCGAATCAAGCCCTCCTGAACAGGATAGAGGCTTTGAATGAGTTTGGTGAGGGTACTTTTGCCCGAGCCACTTCGCCCCACCACCCCAATCACCTGGCCTGGCTCAATGCGCAAAGAAATGCGGTCCAAAGCGGCCACGCTGGAGCCAGGGTAGCGGAAGGTCACGTCTTCGAAGGTGATGCCGCCTTGCACAGGGGGACGCAAGCCGCCGCTGGACTGGCGCTCTGGCGGATGGTTCATCACCTCCCCCAGCATCTTCACGGAAAGCCCCGTCTCCTGGATTTCATGCACCAAGCCCACGATTTGCACCAGCGGCCCCGTCACGCGGCCCGACAACATTTGAAAGGCAATCAAGGTGCCAACGGTCATTTCCTTGTCAATCACTTGGGCCGCCCCAAGGCCCACAACGGCAATCGTCATGCCCCGTTGCAACAATTGTGTGACAGTCTGCGCAGCCAAGGACATGCGTCCCACGCCGAAATTCATCATCACCACATCGGCCGAGCGTTGCTCCCAAATTTTGCGTTGCTTGGGCTCAATGGCCATGGACTTGATGGTCCGGATGCCGTGAATGGACTCCACCAGCATGGATTGGCGCTGGCTTTCGGCGGCATACAAGGCTTGCAAGCGGCGATTGAAGGGATTGATTAAGGCCACAATGACCACGGCCATCATCAGCGCAATGACCAACACCACGGCCGTGAGCATGGCCGAATACGAGAAAAGTACGGGCAAAAAGATAAAGAAGGACACCGACTCCAGCAACGTGAAAAACAAGGAGCCCGTCAAAAACGACCGGATGCTGGTGGTTTGCTGCATGTGGCGCACCAACATGCCGGCGGTATGCCGCTCAAAAAAATCAATCGGCAGCGACAGCATGTGCGAGAACGTGCGCCGCATCAAGCGGATGTCAATTTTGTTGGTGGCGGAGAGCAGCAAATATTGCCGCAAAAATGTGAACCCGCTTTCAAACAAAACCATCAACACAACACCCACCGTCAACACAAACAGGGTTGAATAGCTTTCATGCACCAAAACTTTGTCAATCACCAATTGGGTGAAGATGGGCAACCCCAGCATCAAGGCATTCAAGACCAACGTGGCAATGGCAATGTCACGGAAGGCGTCGCGCTGCTTCAAGACCTCGGGAATGAACCACATCAACCCGAAAGGCCTGTCCACGTCGCTGAGGCGGTACTGGCGTTTGGTCAAAATGATTTCGCCTGACCAAATGCTTGCAAAGTCAGCCTGACCCATCACAGTCACCTTGCTGGCGTCCACCGCAGGGTCCAGAACCGCCAACTTCAGCTCACCTGCCTCGGTTTTTTGCGCGCCGGCCACAATCAAGGCGCGCTGATTTCGCATGCGGGCGATCAGGGGGAATACGCCTTTCAAGTCGACAAATTCCTCCAGCGCAATCTGTCGACTGCTGGACTTCAAGCCAAGGGATTCGGCAATTTTGATCAACTGCCGAGTGCTCAGTTCTTCGTGTCCCAAATCATGGTCCTGCACCAGGCGTTCAGGCAAGGCCTGAATGCCATGGTGCTGGGCGATCGCCGTCAGGCACTGAAGGGTGGTGTGCTGGGTCACTGAGTTACCAAGAGGAAGCTTGCGCAGAGTGTAATGAAAAAGCGCAAGCTCCCCTTGTCAGTGTTGGTTCGCACCAACAACATCATCCCAGACTGCTCCCCAGAACAGGCTTGTTCAGATCGTCCGGATTCGCCAACAACTTCTGAGTTGACGAATTTGTCGGATCCGAGGCCAGCATCAGGCTGGATGCCGTGGCATAAGGCTGACCATTGGCATCAAATTGCGCCAAAGCCTGCGCCATGGAGCTGACGGGTTGCGCCATCGTCGGCAGCAAGGCAGGTGCAGGTGCAGGTGCACTGGCCGTGGTCGCAGACGATGCCGAGGCAAAGACATCCGCATCGCCGGACAACTCGGCCAAAGCCTGGGTCATCTGGGACACGTTCTTGCGCAAGTCTTCCGGATGGACTTGCAACCAAACGTCCGCCATTGCGTGCTGAGCGCCATCGGTGGTCTGATAGTTGGATACCAAGCCCAAGAGGTTACCCTGGTCTACCGCGGAGCCAGCCTGAGCCTGCAGGTTCAAAGAGGCAATGCTCAGGTCCGTCAAAGACTTCAGCTCTCCTGCATCGGTGAATGCGTCAGAGTCGCCGTCCACCCAGACTTGCAAGGAAGCAAAACCTTCGTCTCGGCTGTCCAAGACGCCATCGCGGTTGCTGTCCAAAGCCTGCAAGGCCTGGTAGCCATCTTGCGCGGTCTGTCCGTTGGCCAAGACGGTAGACGAACCAAACAGCTCACGTCCATCCTGAATGATGCCGTCTTGGTTCAAGTCACGCACCAAGAGGCCATCGGAAGGCGCAACCCAACCGACACGCTGTGCCTCGCCCTGTGCCGCCAAATCGAACTGCGTGCCCTGCTCCAAGGCCAAAGTTTGGATGCCATTGCCATTCAGGTCCAGCATCACGGGTGTGATGCTGCTGTTGCTGACAATCATCTTTTGGTCGGTGCTCAAGCCACTGGCGTTCAAGGTGACGTCCTTCGCAAGCACCGCCGACTTCTGTGCGCTTGTCAGCGCTGTCAACTGATCCGTTGACATGGCGCCAATTTGCGACCAAGACATGCCACTCAGCTGGCTGGTGGTCAATTTTTGGACTTGCAATGCCGTCAATGCCTGAACATCCCGGTTTTCAAGCGCAGCCACCTGCTGCGTGGTCAACGCCACCAAGCTGGCGGTCGGCAAGGACTCCACCTGCTCGGTGGTCAACGCCACGATTTGTGCCGTGGTGAGCGAAGACAGCGAGGCGATTGGCAATTTTTGCAACTGGTAAGGCGTCAAGGCCTGAATATCCCGTGTCTCGATGGCAGCCACCTGCTCGGTGGTCAAGGCCGCCAGACTGACCGTCGGGAGTGCCACCACCTGGTCCGTCGTCAGTGACGCCACCTGTTGGGTGGTCAAGGCGGCCATTTGCGACACGGTCAACTTGGACACCACATCGGTGGTCAGGAAAGGAACCTGGCTGGTGGTCAGCGCCACCAACTGGTCTGTGCTCAACGCTCTGACCTGTGCGGAGGAGACACTTGCCAATTGCGCAGTCGTCAACACCTGCAAATCCGCATTTTCCATGGCGCCAAATTGTGCGGACGTCATGCTGCTGAGCAAGCCCGGCGTCAAGGACTTCACTTGCGCTGTGGTCAAAGCCGCCACCTGCTCAGTGGTCAGTGCGCGCAGTTGGTTCGAAGCAAAGGCCTCCAAATCAGCCGTTTGCAGCGCTTGCACTTGGCTGACAGTCAAAGCGGCAACCTGGGCCAAAGAGACACCCCCGATCTGCGCCGTGGTCAGAGCCGCCACATTCGCAGTGCTCAACGCAACCACTTGCAGCGCACTCCAGCCTTTGAGGCTGTCAATGGCCATGGCTGGCAGCTGGCTGGTCGAGAGCGCAGCCACCTGACTGGTCGTCATGGCACTCAATTGCTTGGAGTTCAGCACGTTGACCAGGCTTGTGCTCAGGGCTGCAACCTGTTCCGTGGTCAGAGCCGCAACCTGATCGTTCAAGGCCACAGAAATTTGGTCTGTGGTCAAAGCCCGAATCTGTTGCGTTGTCAGGGCCGGAACTTGGTCCGTGCTCAAAGAGCGCACTTGCTGGCTGCCCAGAACAGCCACATCGCGCGTTTCGAGCGCAGCCACCTGCTCAGTCCTCAGCGCCTGAACCTGAAGGGCTTTCAGTCCTGCCACATGTTCCGTGGTCAAGGCAATGACCTGGTCCGTTGTCAAGGCTTTGATCTGATCGGCCGACAGTGCGGTGACCCGTGTCAGTTCCAAGACCGCCAGATCTCTGGTTTCAAGCGCCACCAATTGTGAAGTTTGCAGCGAGGAAACTTGGATCGAAGACAAGGCAACCGCCTGCGCCGTTGTCAAGGCAACCACTTGTTCCGTGCTCAAAGCCTGCATGCCCAGCACGGTCAAGCCGGCCAAATCAGCAGTTTCAATCGCTGCGATTTGGGTTGCCAACAGTGCGGCCACCTGATCTGTGCTCAAGCCACGAACTTGTTGTGAGCTCAAGGCCACCATGTCGCTCGTCTTCAGCGCCTGGATTTGGCCCGTGCTCAGTGCGCCGATTTGGGCAGAAGACATCGCGGCCACTTGATTGGTTTGCAGCGCAAACACTTGGTCAGTGGTCAAACCCTGCACCTGCTCCAAGCTCAGCGCGGCCACTTGGTCCGTGCTGAAGGCCTGCAAATCCGCAGCCTCGACAGACGCGATTTGGGCTGTGCTCAATGCCTTCAACTGAATCGCGCTCAAACTCGCCACTTGTCGCGTCGTCAATGCCACGACATCCGCAGTGTCCAAGGCCGTCACTTGCACTGAAGACAATGCAGCGATCTGTTCGGTGCTGAGGAAAGGCACCTGATCCACGGTCAATGCAGCCACCTGGCTGGTGGTCAAAGCGCGAACTTGCGCAGAATCCAGCACGGCCAATTGCTGAGTCGTCAGTTGCTGCAAGTCTGCCGTTTCAAGCGCCTGAATCTGTACGGTCTTGAAGGCGGCCACTTGCGTGGTCGTCAAGTCAGGAACTTGGGTTGTGGTCAGCCCTGCAACCTGATCCGTGGTCAGCGAGCGGATCTGGTCTGAGCTCAAGGTCTTCAGGTAAACGCCCTCCACCGCTTGCACCTGCGGCACCAGCAAGCTGGCAACCTGGGTGACGGACAAGGCTGACACCTGGCCCGTCGTCAAGACCTGGATCTGGTCTGTACTCAGTGCCCTGAGCTGGTCAGAGCTCAAGCCTGCGATTTGCGCCGTGGTCATCGCCTTGACGTCGTCGCCTTCCATGGCGAGTATTTGTGACGTCGTCAAGCCTTTGACCTGGGCCACTTGCAAGGAGGCCACTTGCCGGGTGGTCAACGCCACCACTTGGGCGGTATCCAAGGCAGACAGCTGCTGCGAGGTCAACCCCGACAGGCCGGCCGTGGACAAACTGGCCACTTGCTCCACTTTCAAGGCCGTCAATTGGGTTGTGTCCAAAGCACGGGTCTGAACAGAGGTAAGCGCAGCGATTTGGCGTTCCTCCATCGAGCGCAATTGCTCTGTGGTCAGCACCGCCATTTGCTTGGCACTGAAGGACGGCATTTGAGCGGTGCTCAGGCTCGGCCATTGCGTGGTTTTCAGAGCTTGTACTTGGTCTGTTGTCAGCGCAACCAATTGAGCCGAAGTCATCACGACCAAGTCATCGGCCTCAATGGCGACCACTTGCTGGGTCGTGAGTGCCGAAACTTGCAAGGAAGTCAGGGCATTCATTTGGGCTGTCGACAGTGAAACCACTTGCTCAGACGTCAGCGCACGAATTTGATCGGAGGTCATGGCCACCAGCTGAGACGTTGTCAGGCTGGCTTCTTGATCGCCAAGCAAAGCCGCGACTTGCGACGTGGTCAAGCCACGAATCTGTGCACTGTCCAGCACGGCCAGGTCACGCGGCTCAATGGCCACGATTTGCTGGGTCGTGAACGCTGCGATCTGCGCAGCCTTCAAACTGGCAGCTTGCCCAGTCGTCAAAGCGGCAATCCAGTCATTGGTCAGGCCAATCACCTGGCTTGTGGTCAAGCCGGGCACATCCGCCGCGTCAATGGACTGGACTTGGCGGTCTGACAAGCGTGACAACTGTGCGGTGGTCAACGCACTCAGCTGTGCGGAGCTCAATGCCACCATCTGGGCCGTGGTCAAGGACTCCACATCGCTGGAGTCCAGCGATGCGAGTTGATCGCTCTTCAAGACTGCCACTTGATCCGTGCGCAAGGCAGCCACTTGGTCGCCAATCAAGGCCTTGACCTGTGCCGTGTTCAAAGCCAGCACTTGGGCAGAGGTCATGGCTGCCACGTCGGATTTCTCCATGGCTTCCACTTGCGAGGTCAGCATCGCGGCCACTTGGGCAGGTTTGAGGGAAACCACCTGCGACGTGGTCAGTGCAATCACCTGATCGTTGCTCAGACTGATCAACTGCTGGGTGGTCAAGCCTGCCACGTCGGCTGACTCAATCGCCTGCAGTTGCTTGTCAGAGAATTGCGACAACTGTGCCGTGGTCATGGCGCTGAGTTGCAAGGAGCTCAGGGCCACGATTTGTGCCGTTGTCAAGGAAGCCATGTTGGCCGACGACAAGGCAGCCACCTGATCACTGCGCATGGCCACCACTTGCGCCGTGGTCAGCACGGCCACTTGGTCGGCTTGCAGGGCATTGACCTGCTCCGTCGACAATGCCTGGATTTGGACCGATGTCAGCACAGCCGCATCCGCTTTTTCCAGATTGGCCACTTGCGATGAGCTCAGTGCCGCCACTTGCGCCACTTTGAGGGTCACCACTTGGGCTGTCTGCAACCAACGGACCTGGTCATCTGACAAGGACCGAACCTGCTGCGTGGTCAAGCCGGCCAAGTCAGCTGTTTCCAAAGCCTGCAACTGTTTCTCGGAGAAGCGCGACAGTTGGGCTGTGGTCAAGCCCCCCACTTGCGCCGAGTTCAGGGCCACAACCTGCGCTGTGGTCAGCGATTCGATGTCGCTTGAATCCAATGCAGCCAGTTGATCGCTCTTGAAGGCGACGATTTGCTCCGTGGTGAACGCCGCCACTTGGTCAGCCGTCAAGGCTTGCATCTGGCTGGTGCTCAATCCCACCACCTGCGCCGAGTTCATGACCACCAAATCGGCTTTTTCAATCGCGGCAATTTGCGATGACGTGAAAGCAGACAACTGCGCTGGCTTCAGCGAAGCGACTTGCGCGGTCGTCAGCCACCCCACTTGCTCATCGCTGACAAACGGGATCTGTGTCGTGGTCAAGCCCGCCAGGTCTGCTGTCTCCAGCGCCTGAACTTGCCTTTGTGTCAGCTTGCTGATTTGTGCTGTGGTCAGAACACCCACTTGCGCAGAGTTCAGCGCAATGATGTTTTGCGTGCTCAGCGACTCCATGTCACCAGAATCCAGGGCAACAATTTGTCCTGTGGTGAGTGCGGCAACTTGCGCTGTCGTCAGCGCAGCGACATGGTCTGCCGTCAGTGCTTTGACTTGCGCGGTGCTGAGCGCGGCCACTTGCGCAGGCGTCATGACCGCCACATCGCCATTCTCCATCGCTGCCACTTGGGCCGTGGACAAGCCAGCCACCTGTGCCGTGGTGAGGGCTGCAACTTGGGCTGTGGTCATCGAAATGACCTGATCATTGCTCAAGGAGCGGACTTGGGTGGTCGTCATACTGGCGACATCTGCCGTTTCCATGGCCTTGATCTGGGCATCGGTCAAGCGGCTCAGTTGAGACGTGCTCAATGCTGCCACCTGTGCAGTCCCCAAAGCCACGACCTGAGCTGTGGTCAAGGTTTCAATCACAGCCGAATCGAGCGCAGCAACCTGATCTGTCCTCAAGGATGCAACTTGAGCGGTCGTGAGCGCAGGAACCTGCGTGGCCGTCAGTGCACGGACTTGCGCCGTGCTCAAGCCCGACAGTTGGCCAGTGCGCAAGGCCGTGATGTCTGCGTTTTCCATGGCAGCAACCTGTGCCGTGCTCAGACCAGGCAGTTGCGAGGTCAGCAAGGCCGCAAATTGTGCGGTGGTCAACTGCGTCACCTGCTCATTGCTCAGCGAGCGAATTTGTGCCGTGGTCAGGCTGATCAAGTCATCGGTTTGGATGGCTTGCATCTGTTTGTCACTGAAACGCGACAACTGGCTGGTGGTCAGGACGGCGGCCTGCGCTGTGGTCAATGCCACAATCTGATCGGTCGTCAGTCCGTCGATCGCCAAGGAGTCCACAGCGACCACCTGAGCGGTCCCCAGGGCAGCGATCTGCTGAGCCTTCATGCCAGCGATCTGCTCATTGCTCAAGGAGGCCACGCTTGCCGTTGCCAGCGCTGCGACAGCAGCCGTTTGGAGGGCAGCCAATTGGGCGGCAGACAAATAGTCCACTTGCGTGGCCGACAGGGTGGGCACCTGTGCCGTCGTCATCGCCGCCATCTGAGCCGTGGTCATGCCCTCGAGCAGGTCACGTGACAGCGATTGGACATGGGCCGTGGTCAACACTGCGACATCTTGTGTGTCCAAGGCCTTGATTTTGTCGTTGCCGATGGCAGCCAGTTGCTGGGTCGTGAGATTGGCGACTTGGGCCGTTCCGAGCGCTGCCACTTGGGCCGTGGTCCAGGCGGCAACCTGCGCAGAAGTCATGCGTGACAAGGTGGCTGTTTGAATGGCGGCCACTTGTTGGGTAGACAGCGCAGAAGTCCAGTCGGCCGAGAGGTTGGGCAACTGAGCCGTCGTCAAAACAGCGACTTGCTGGGTCTGCAAAGCACGAACCTGGTCGGACGAGAGCCCTGCCATGTCTGCCGTTTGCAGCGCCACCACTTGCTGGGTTCCCAAAGCCGCAAGCTGGCGAGTGGTCAAGCCAGCGACTTGCTCGCTGGTCAGCGAGATGATCTGTCCAGCATCAAAGCCAGACAAACTGGCGGTCGAAATTGCCGCAACATCGACAGACTCAAGGGCTTGCACTTGGGTCGTCGTCAATGCAGCCAATTGCGTTGAGGACAAGGCCGCAAACTGTTGGGTGGTCAGGCTCACGAGTTGATCGGTGGTCAAAGCACGGATGCGGTCCGTTGCCAAAGCCGCCAGGTCACGCGTTTCCATCACCGACATTTGCGCCAGTGAAAGTGACTGAATTTGCGAGGTCGTCAAGCTGGCCACCTGTGCCGTGGTCATGGACACAACGGCTTCGGTGCTCAGCGCTGCCAGCTGCTCGTTGGTCAACCTTGCCAAGGCGCTCAATTCCAGCGAAGACACTTGTGCCGTGGTCAACGCAGCCACTTTGTCGGTGGTGAGGTTGGGCAACTGCAAAGTGGTCAAGGCAAGAATTTGCTCGTTCGTCATCTGGCGAATCTGCGTGGTGGTCAGCGCGGCCAAGTCGCGCGTTTCCATGGCAGCCACTTGCGCCGTGCTCAACGACACAAATTGCGCAGTTGTCAAATTGAAGATTTGCTCGGTACTGAAGGCTGCAATTTGTTCTGCGCCAAAGCCTCGCAATTGCTGCGTGCTCAATGAGGCCAGCGACTGTGTGTTCACTGCTGCAATCTGCGCCGTGCTGAAGGCCCCCAACTGCGAAGCCAGCAAGGACTTGATGTGGTCGCCCGTCAGCGATTGGATCTGCGCAGTCGACAACGCCTGAACTTGAGCCGTGGTCAGCTTGATCAAATCAGCAGTTTCGAGCGCTGCAATTTGCTCAGACTTGAGTGCCGCCACTTGTGCCGTCAGCAAGCTGGGCATTTGAGCCGTGGTCAGCGCTTGGATTTGCGCGGTTGTCAAAGCCTTCACTTGCTCGTCTGTGAACGTCACCAAGTCAGCCGTCTGCAATGCAGCCACTTGCGTGTCCAGCAAGGCTGCGACTTGTGCGGTCAACAGGTGCGGCACTTGTGCCGTGGTCAATGCTTGTACTTGGCCTGTGGTCAGCGCCTTCATTTGCGCGTCGGTCAGCGTCACCAAGTCCGCCGTCTGCAGGGCCGCCACTTGCGTATCCAGCAAGGTCGCCACTTGCGAGGTCAGCAGGTTCGGAACCTGGTCGACGGTCAGCGCTTGAATTTGCGCTGTCGTCAAGGCTTTGACCTGGCTGGCCGTCAGCGTCACCAAGTCCGCCGTCTGCAGGGCCGCCACTTGGGTGTCCAGCAAAGTTGCCACTTGTGCGGTCAGCAGGCTCGGCACCTGTGCCGTGGTCAGCGCTTGGATCTGCGATGTCGTCAGCGCCTTCATTTGCGCATCTGTCAGCGTCACCAAATCCGCCGTCTGCAGGGCCGCCACTTGGGTGTCCATCAAGGCTGCCACTTGAGCTGTCAACAGGCTCGGCACCTGCGTAGCGGTCAGTGCCTGGACCTGTGATGTTGTCAACGCCTGGACCTGTGCGTCTGTGAACGTCACCAAGTCCGCCGTCTGCAATGCAGCCACTTGCGTGTCCAGCAAGGCTGCGACTTGTGCAGTCAGCAGGTGCGGGAGCTGTGCCGTGGTCAGCGCTTGTACTTGGCCTGTTGTCAGGGCCTTCACTTGCGCTTCGGTCAGGGTCACCAAGTCCGCCGTCTGCAATGCGGCCACTTGCGCGTCCAGCAAGGATGCCAGTTGCGAGGTCAGCAAGCTAGGCGCTTGGTCCACTGTCAGCGCCTGAATTTGCGCTGTGGTCAAAGCTTTGATCTGGTTGGCCGTCAGCGTTACCAAATCAGCCGTTTGCAGGGCTGCCACTTGCGTGTCCTGCAGGGCTGCCACTTGTGCGGTCAACAGGTGAGGGACCTGGTCCACCGTCAGCGCTTGAATCTGCTCTGTCGTCAGGGCCTTGACCTGATTGGCTGTCAACGTCACCAAGTCAGCCGTCTGCATGGCCGCCACTTGCGTGTCCAGCAAGGACGCCACTTGCGAGGTCAGCAGGTTCGGAACCTGGTCCACCGTCAGCGCTTGAATCTGCGCTGTCGTCAGGGCCTTGACCTGGTTGGCTGTCAACGTCACCAAGTCCACCGTTTGCATGGCTGCCACTTGCGTGTCCAGCAAAGCTGCAACTTGTGCCGTCAGCAGGCTGGGCATTTGTGCCGTGGTCAGTGCTTGCACTTGGCCAGTCGTCAGCGCTTTCACTTGCGCATCTGTCAGCGTCACCAGATCCGCCGTCTGCAGGGCCGCTACTTGCGTGTCCAGCAAGGCCGCCACTTGCGAGGTC
>JACCDL010000721.1_pt1 | contig 17508 bp, 17 predicted proteins | sample 7441931 | NCBI WGS metagenome assembly JACCDL01 (sample SAMN15323437, study PRJNA562643) | freshwater metagenome | isolation source: river surface water | place: USA:Blue River Watershed | collected 2017-08-16 | reverse complement strand
CTGGGGTTCGACATCTGTCAAATCCGTAAACACTTTTACTCCAATGGGGACGATGCCTACGTGATGCAGTACCGGGGTACTCCCTTGGATTCGGACGAAACCGAGTAAAATCAACGCTTTGCGTCTGATTGGCCCGCTCCCTGCAACCTTTTAGGGGCAGGAGCCGGTCTAAATGAGTCGGGAAATCCCTTTACTCGAAAGGGGCAGCCCGGTAAGTCAGGCCGGAAGTTTTATGAAGTGGTTTCAAAGGATTTTCACTTGGACGGCAGTGGTCGCGGCCTCCGCTTTTGTGTGGCAGTCCTCGGTCTCCAGCCTCGATCCCAACGATGATTACGGCTTTGCGATGACTCGGACCAACCCGGATCCCGAGCTCATTCAGATGATGCCGGCCGAAGAGATCGAAAAAGTTCTGGCCGATCACTTGGATCTTTTCCCCCGCTCGAAAGTCCCTTCGCTTTCTCGCCACTTGTTGGCTTTGGCTCGCCAACACCGAATGGATCCCGCTTTCATTCTTTCCGTCATCCAAACGGAATCGACTTTCCGAGTGAAAGTGAAGTCCTACGCCGGAGCAATCGGCTTGATGCAGCTCATGCCTGCCACGGCTTCGGCGATGGCTCGTCGAAACGGCATCCCTTACAAAAACTCGCGCTCGCTTCACGACCCCTACACCAATCTGACTTTGGGCGTGGCTTATCTGGCTTACCTTCGCGATCGCTACCGCGGCGATTCCCCGTATTATCAGATGGCAGCTTACAACTTGGGACCCGCACGCTTGAACGAGCTTCGCGCCCAGAAGTCGTTTCGTCCGGTGGGAACCAAAGATTATTACTTGAAGATCAAAAAAGGCATGACCCGGATGCGGATCTACGGTGCTCAGGCCGAACGTCGGGAGTTTGCAGGTGTTTGAGCTTCGGATTGAAGTCGAGTTCGCAGCGGCCCACCACTTGGACGGTTATCCTGGCGACTGCCAGCGCCCGCACGGTCATAACTTCGTGATCGAAGTGTTTGCGCGCTCAGAAGGCTTGGACAGCCTAGGCATGGCAATCGACTTCAAGCGCTTGAAGGGCGCTGCCAAAGAACTCATCGCTCCTTGGGATCATCAAGACTTGAACACTTTGCCTGATTTTCAGGACCGAAACCCTACGGCCGAACAAATCGCAGTGCTTGCTTTTGAGCGCTTGTCGGCGCAAGTGAACTCGGCCCAGACGCGGATTGATCGCGTCACTTGTTGGGAAAATGCTCGCTGCTCGGCCACTTATTTTGGGCCGAAGAAAGCTTCTCAGTGAGTCGCAAGCGAACGGTCCTTCTTCTTTCCGGCGGCTTAGATAGCGCCGCGAATCTGGCGCTCTGCGCGCTCGAAGATCAGCCCGTTTTGGCGCTGACGGTCGACTACGGCCAGCGAGCTGCCGCAGCCGAGGCTCGCGCTGCCCAAGCGCTTTGCGAGCACTTTGGAGTTGAGCAACGGCTTCTCGATCTGCGCTGGCTAGGCGCTTTAGGCGGAAGCGCTCTGACTGATGCATCGCTCGAAATGCCTCGTCCGCCGACTGCAGAACTGGATGATCCCACCAAAGCCGCGCAGACCGCGGTTCGTGTCTGGGTCCCGAATCGGAATGGCGTTCTTTTGAATGTGGCCGCAGCTTTTGCCGAACGCGTGCAGGCTGAACAAGTGGTCGTCGGTTTTAATCTCGAGGAAGCGCAGACCTTTCCCGATAACTCGCGCGCTTTCTTGGAAGCGGCAACCGGAGCATTTGCGTTTTCGACCGCCAATCAAGTGAAAGTGCGCTGCTACACGGTGGATTGGGATAAGGCCAGGATCGTGGCTGAACTGAGGCGGCGCGTGCCGCAGTTCCCGTACCAGCACCTCTGGAGCTGCTACGAAGGGGGCGATGCCCCGTGTGGTGCTTGTGAAAGCTGCCGGCGCCTCGAGCGCGCGCTGAAGTCTTGAGTGTGGCCCTGCTTTTCTGGAGAGGTTCCCGATGATTCAAACTTTGTTCTCGGAAAAAGAGCGCTCGTACCTGGGGCCTGAGCTTCGTCCCCATTTTATCCTGAGTGAGTTCGGTCTTCGCGGCTCGTCCCTGGTAGCGTTTCAAGGCCCTTGCCGGGTCGAGACCGATCACTTGGTTGACTGGGAAGACCGTCTGGAAGGCGACCGGATTGAATCGCGTTTGATGGTTCATTTCTTGGGCGAGTTTTTTGGAATCACTTTGCGCGAAGGCGTCCTGCTTCAAAGGCTCCTGATGGCTCAAATGGCCGAGCGCTTAGGCTCGCAGCTTCGCTCACAAGCTCAAGAGTCTCGCCGCCAAGTGGTGCGCTCGGGCAACGATCTGTACTGGGATGAGCGGAAACTTTCGGTGTCGATTGTGACAGCTTCGCCCGTTTCAGTGCTTCTTCATGCCGGGGTGAATGTCGATCCGACCGGAGCCCCGGTGGCAGCCGTAGGCTTAGGTGAATTGGGCGTTGGAGCGACTGAGTTTGCTCGCGGCATTTTAGAGAGTTTTTCTCGCGAGATGACCGGGGTGGACTGGGCTTGCGCCAAGGTCCGTCCCGTGGTCTAGTCTCGGCATCATGAACTTCCAGGTTCCCGAGTATATCCGGACGCTTGCGCCCTACGTTCCCGGCAAACCGATCGAAGAAACGCAGCGTGAGTTCAAGCTGAAACACGTGGTGAAGTTGGCTTCGAACGAGAACCCGTTGGGGCCGAGTCCGAAAGGCCTTCTCGCGGTTCGGAAGATCATGAAAGATTTGCATCGTTATCCCGATGCTTCGGCTTATCGCCTGAAAAACGCGATTGCTCAGAAAGAGGGCTTAGAGCCCTCGCAAGTGCTCGTGGGCAACGGCTCTGAAGAAGTGATCAGCCTCTTGATCCGCACTTACACGGTTCCGGGCGACAAGATCGCGTGCCCGCAGGCTTCGTTTATCGCTTACCCCATTTGCGCGCAGGCGCACGGAGTGGGTACGGTCCGTTCGAGTCTTCTTCCCGGGATGCGCGCTGACTTGGACGATCTGCTTCGCGTGGTGAGGCAGGACGAAAAAGTGCGGATGGTTTTCCTGGCGAACCCCAACAATCCGACTGGAACTTACGTTCCCGATTTTGCGCTTCGCGCTTTCCTGAAAGAGTGCGCCAAAGTTCGCGGCGGCACGGTAATCGTGGTCCTCGACTACGCTTACTGGGAGTACGTTACTGCGAAAGACCTATCTGATCCGCTCGAGATGCTCCGGCTCTTCCCGAACGTCGTTGTGACTCGTACTTTCTCAAAGATTTACGGACTCGCGGGGCTACGCACGGGTTACGGCTTAGCTCGATCTGAGATTTGGGAGCCGATCCTTCGCATCAAGATGCCCTTTAATTTGACCATTCCGGCATTGGCAGCTGCCGAGGCGGCTTTGAATGATCGCGGCTTTGTGAGTCGCGCGCGCAAAGTGAACGAGCAAGGGATGAAGTTCTGGGCCAAAGCCCTCGATCGCTTGGAGATTCCGTTTTTCCCTTCGCAGGGCAATTTTCTGCTCTGTGATGTGAAGCAGGGGCTCGGGCTCAGTGGCCCGGAAGTTTATCAAGCTTGCTTGAGAAAAGGCGTGATCTTCCGCCCTGTGGCGAATTACGGGCTTCCGGATCATCTGCGGATTTCGATCGGCACCCCTGAAGAAAACCGTGTGGGCTTGAAGGCACTGGCTTCGGTCGGTCGGACGGCATGACTCGGGGAAAGGCGGAACCGAAAGTGGCGATTCCGAAGCAAGGATTCGTGGTGGCCATTGACGGTCCTGCAGGGACCGGAAAAAGCTCTGTCACTCGGCGCTTGGCAGAGGTGCTCAGCTTCACTCACATTGATACGGGAGCGCTTTATCGTGCAGTGGCCTACCTGCTGATGAAGCAGGGAACCAACATTACTGCCGACCCGGAAGATGCAGTGAAACTTGCCCGGTCCGTTCACTTAGAATTCAAGCGTCAACCGAAGAAAAACCCGGCCAACCGCATCTACGCCGATGGCAAGGATCTGACCGACTTGATTCGCACTCCAGAAATCAGCATGAGTGCCAGCCGGGTTTCAGCGATTCCGGGTGTGCGTGCGGCTTTGGTCGGTTTGCAGCGCCGTTTGGGGTGCGTGGGTCGCACCATTTTAGAAGGACGCGACATCGGCACCGTGATTTTTCCGGATGCCGACATCAAGTTTTTTCTCACAGCATCCGTCGAGGAACGCGCTAAACGGCGCTTAGCAGAACTCGAAGCGGCTGGAAAAGATGCGCCGAGTTTCGAGGACGTAAAAACTCAGATTGCGGATCGCGATCGCGCGGACTCGACGCGAGCCATTGCACCGCTGAAGCGAGCCGACGAAGCGGTTGAAGTCGATACAAGCGAGATGACGCTCGATGAAGTGGTGCACGCTATGGAGACCCGGATCCGTGCTCAAATGGAACTGACGCTCCGAGGGAAGAAAAAGACATGAGCGAGAATCTTCAGGATTTTAGCTCGCCCGTCATTCCGATCCCTGCTTCTGCGACGAAGTCACTTCCCATTCTGATTGCTCGACCCGACCGCTTGGGCGACGTCATCCTTTCGACTCCGGTTTTGGAAGCGCTGAGACGCCAGTACCCGAATGCTCGATTGACGCTCTTGGTACGGGAAGCCATCGCTCCTGTTGTGCGAGGCCTTCCAGGCGTCGATGAAACACTCGTGTTTGAGCCGGAAGGCCGTCACTCGGGGCTTCGCGGACTGTTTCGTTTGGCAAGCGAGCTTCGAAAAAAACGCTTCCGCATTGCGGTGGTTCTGCAAAGTCATTGGAAGGTGGCGCTTGCGGTACTTCTGGCAGGGATTCGCAGCCGGGTGGGCCCGCTTTCAAAGCCGCACTCTTGGATCTGCTACAACCGCGGGGTTCGGCAACGAAGGTCTCTCGTGGAGATGCACGAAGCCGATTACAATTTGGAACTCTTGAAGCGCTTGGGGATTCGCGTTCCGACGCGAGCCCTCCGCACGCGGGTTTCAGTCTCTGCGGAGGCGCGTGCCTTTGCTCAAGGTTGGCTGAAGCAAAACGGAGTGAGCTGGGACCCACGCACTGGCGCACCGGCGCGAATTGAGGCCTCTGGCCGCGCTTTTATCGCGGTTCATCCGGGAATGGGCGGTTCGGCGCTGAATTGGCCGGAAGAGAACTACCTGGCTTTGGTTCGAGCTTTGATTCGCGAAGGCTTTGGCGTGGTTCTGACCGGCGGGCCCTCGGAAGGGGCGCTGCTGGATCGCTTGGTGTCGGCAATCCAAGGTGATTCAGTCTCTCCTTCTGCCGGTCGTTGGCTTCGCTACGGCGGGCCAGGGACGGGGTCGGTCGATCGCTTGGCAGCTCTTTTTGAAGCCTGCGCTGTGGTGGTTGCGCCCAGTACGGGGCCTTTGCATTTGGCCGTGGCCGTGGGGAAACCCGTGGTTTCTTTTTATCCGCCCATTCGCGTGCAAAGCGTGGTGCGGTGGGGGCCTTACGTCGAAGAGTCCGAACGTCGCGGAGTTTTGGTGCCTGAGGTCTATTGCGGTGAAGACTTCACTTGCCGCGGAAACGTGTGCAACCACTATCCCTGCATGAAGAGTTTGTCGGTCGCTGAAGCGATGGAAAAAATCCATGACGCCCTCGGGGGGGTAAGATGATGAAAAATCCGATGACCAAAAAGCAAAGCACCTTTTTCAAGACCTTCCCGCCGACCGCTTGGGACGCAACCAGCTTGGCTCGAGTTCTGGATGGGTTTCGCGGCAAGCGCATCTTGGTTGTGGGCGATGTGGGAATCGATCGCTACACCCACGGCGCAGTCGAACGCATTTCTCCGGAAGCCCCGGTCCCGATTGTGCGAGTCGAATCCGAGCAACATAAGCTCGGTTTGGCCGCAAACGTTGCCGATAATATTCGCACCCTGGGTGCCGAGCCCTGGCTCGTGGGCGTCGTCGGAAAAGACCGCGCTGCGAGCGATATGCGCACGCTCCTTCGTGACTCGAAGGTGAGTCCACGTTTTCTCGTCGTGGACGACCGGCGCCGGACGGTTTTGAAAGAGCGTATTGTCAGCGATCGCCAGCAGCTTTTGCGGGTCGATTACGAAGATGTTTCACCGATTTCCCGCACCACCCGGTTGGCTGTGCTCGATCAGGTGAAGGCTTTGGTTGAAAAGTGCGACGGAATCATTCTTCAGGACTACGCCAAGGGAATGGTCACGGAAGAGTTGGCCGGGCGGGTGTTTTCGATCGCAAAGAAAGCTAAAAAATTCGTCGCCGTCGATCCGCACGTCAAAGCGCCGCTCGAGCGTTATGTGGGCGCAACTTTCCTGACTCCGAACTTGAAAGAAGCGGAAGCTTTGACTGGAATTTCTATTCGCGACACCGAGTCACTCGTGGCGGCCGGACGTCATATTCTCAAAACGACTCAAGCCAAAGAAGTGGTCATCACTCGAGGGAAAGACGGCATGGCCGTGTTTCATGACGATGGGCGTCCGGGGCTTTCCATTCCCACTTACGCGCGCGAGGTTTATGACGTCTCGGGTGCAGGCGACACCGTGATTTCCGTTCTGGGACTAGGACGCGCAGCTGGGGCCTCGCTCGAGGACTCGGTGATTTTAGGCAACCTAGCAGCAGGAGTCGAAGTGGGTAAGCGCGGCACGGCGACCGTCAGCCCCCAAGAAATCCGAGTGGCGATGGAGTTCTTTTCGCGAGTTAACGCGGCCGACGCGCACTGAGCTTACGACGGATCAGGTCGCGGGCTTCTTGCGAGGCCGAGACCGTTTCCTCAGGTTCCCAGTCCTCGTCGCCGTGATGCAAGATGTCCCAATCTTCCACAGTGATCCGGGCAGGCGAAGTCTCGTCCAGAGTGGTGCAGATTTTCTCACAGAAACTGCGAGCGGCCACTTCGCTCCAGTGATCGGGGATGACGGCTGAAAAACCAATCACGCCGCGCTCGGGGTCTTCTAAGTCCGCCACTTCCAGGACCGAGACGTTGAATTTGCGGCGCAGATCTTTGCCAAGGTCTTCCAAGGCGCGGCGCTTCTTGTTCGCATCCAAGTTGCCTAGAAAATCCAAAACCAATCGGCCAACTCCGACGCGCATTAGGACTCCTGAAGGTGAGGCGGAAGCAGACGTCGGGAAGCCATCAGTCGGATAATTTCCGAAGCGGTCTCTTCCAGCGCTTTTCCAGTGACATTGAAAACGGGCCAGCGGCGATTGCGCTGAAAGATTTCGTTGGCGTACTCGATTTCCCGGTTCACGGCTTCAGGGTCCGCGTATTCACCGCCTTCGCGCTGACCGAGACGCTCCAAGCGGTTTCTGCGAATGGTTGCCAGGTTCTCTGGGTCGATCGTCAGGCCGATGATGCGGCGCTGATCGACGAGGCCGATCTCTTTAGGAAGCTCAAAGCCGGGAATCATGGGGATATTGGCGACCCGCCAGCCTTGGTGCGACAGGTACATCGAGAGCGGAGTTTTGGAAGTGCGCGAGATGCCCAAGATGATGACGTCTGCTTTTTCTAGGCCATTCAGTTCTCGCCCGTCGTCATGCTGGATGGTGTATTCCATCGCTTCAATGCGCTGGAAATACTGCTCGTTCACATCGTGCAGGAGGCCTGCGATGCTTCGCGGCTCGTGCCCGAAGTGCTGCGCAAGGCCCACCAGAAGTGGACCGAGCAAGTCGACGCAAGGAATGCCGAGGCGTCTGGCTTGAGCGGACAGGTACTGACGAAGCTGCGGCGAGACGATCGTGTAAATCAGAAGGTCGCGCTGAATGGCGGCTTCTTCGCAGATGGCAAGAATCTGGGCTTCGTTTCGAACGTTCTTAAAACGCGTGGTGTGAATGGCTTCGCCGCTGAATTGCACCATCGCGGCTTTGGTCATCAGTGACGCGGTTTCTCCGGTTCCGTCTGAAACGAGAATGATGCGTTTTGGGGAGCTCGCGCGTGTATTGGGGTCGCCGCTTTGGGGCGCATGGAACGTGTTTGCGTTTGAGTTCTCGCCGGCGGTGGCGCCTGGTTTTTTTGTGCGCGGCTCGGCAGAAGCTTTCTTACTGGGAATGGACTTTGATTTTTTCATCGGGATTTCTTCAAATTTACTTCGTTAGGAATCCTCTGGCCATTTAAAAGGCCCAAAAGCCCATGAATCGCAGAGCGGGCCATGGCCGAGCGGGCTTCCCAAGTAGCGCTCCCCACATGGGGTAACAGCACGCAGTTGGGAAGTTTTCGAAGCGCACTGGGAATCTTGGGCTCGCGTTCAAAGACGTCGAGTCCAGCTGAGAAGATCTGTTTCTTTCTTAAAGCGGAAATCAGAGCTTTTTCGTCGACAGTCGGGCCGCGCGTCGTATTGAGCACGATGGCGTCTCGAGGCAAAAGGGCGAGCTTCTTTGCGTCCAGCCAGTGATGGGTCTCGGGAGTCAGCGGGAAATGAAGCGACAAGATTTGAGCGCGACCGAGCGCCTTTCGAATTTGAAGGGGGCTTGAGCTACGGGTCAGAGTTTCGACGGTGAGACCCAGGGCTTCAAACAGGGTGCCCGTTTCTTTTCCAATGCGTCCCGCACCTGCAATGACCGCGTGGCGACCCTTGAGTTCAAGCCCGAGCAAATAATCGGGAGCCCAGCCGGAAAAAGCGTCTTTTCTGCAAATCGCTTCGCCTTCGGGAATCCTTCGAGCGCAGGCTAAGAGAAGCGCCAAGGTGAGTTCTGCTGTGGAACGAGTCAGGACGTCGGGCGTATTGGCGACGCGAATCCCGCGCTTCTCGCATTCCCGTAGGTCAATGTTGTTCACCCCGACTGCGAAATTTGCGATGGCGCGAAGGCGGGGCGCAAGTTCCAGTTCGCGCGCGGTGATGGAATCGGTGAGGAGGCAAAGCAGGCCTTCCGCTTCGGGGAGCGCTTTTCTGAGAGCGGCAGGCGTTTGGGCTAAGATGACGTTGGTTCGGGGCTTCAGCTCTTGGCGAACGATTTCAGGAAAAAGCGGGTGAGTGATCACCACGGTGGGGCGATTCGATTTCCTTTTTTCTGTCGAAGGACGGGACCGAGTTACACCCACCTGTTCGGGGCGCTGGACTAGTGAGCGTTTGGTTTTTCGATCCATGCGTGAAGCTCCTGAAGCAGGGCGGAGTGATCTCGGTCGAGCTGAAAGCGCTTTTCGGGCTTTTGGTTTCTGAACCATTTGCGCTGCCGGCGAGCAAGTTGTCGCGTGGCGAGAGTGATTTCGTCGCGAAGGCCCGAGATGCCGGGGGCAATGGTTCTACCTTCAGGAACCTTTCCCGACAGATGAAGCACGCATTCGGCGTAGCCCACGGATTTCAGAGGCCGAGCGCCGGGGAAACGCTCCGAGAGGGAGCGCGTCTCCTCAAGGAGTCCGGCGCGAAGAAGCGCTTCCGAACGAAGAAGGATTCTGGCATCGAGTTCATCAGGCGATCGATCGATCACCCAGAGTGGAAAGTGGGGGCTAGGCTCGGTCGGAGCCTGAGCTTGAAGCTCAGTGGGAGTTTTACCGCTGAGTCGGACAATCTCTACGGCGCGAACCAACCGGTAAAGATCACTTGGCCCGATGCGATGGGCGGAAGCCGGGTCTTTTTCTGCGAGTTCGCGGTGAAGCTCGGTGAGGGGAAGTGCTTCGAGTTCTTTGCGAAGGGTTGGGTCGGCAGGGGGGGCGTCCCAAAGGCCAAAGCGCAGGGCTTTCAGATAAAACCCGGTTCCGCCCACAATGAGCGCTTTTTTGCCGCGCTGATAGATGGAGTCGATGGCGCGGTTCACTTCGCGGACGAAATCGCCTGCGGTGAATTCCTCATCAGGGCTTCGGATGTCGATCAGGTGGTGAGGAACTCGCGAGCGTTCCTCGCGGGTAGGCTTCGCAGTGCCGATATCCATGTCGCGGTAGATGCACAAGCTATCGGCGTTGATCAGTTCGATGCCGCCGAATTTCTCGGCAACTTCAAGCGCGAGCGCGGTTTTTCCGCTGGCAGTCGGGCCAGAGAGAATCGGAACCACGGGGTGAGCAGCTGGGGCAGAAGTTCGAGTCATGGTGACCATTCAGAGGTGCTAAACGCGCCGCTGAAACCACTCCTCAAAACGAGCGCGGGGAACTCGCACTACCGTAGGCCTTCCGTGGGGGCAGTTCCACGGGTGCTCGCAAGTTTCAAAAAGCTCGCGCGTGATCGATTGCGCGAGCTGCGGATCGAGCCTATCTCCGGCTCGGATGGCCGAGTGGCAGGCTTCGCTCGCTAGCTTCTCGAACAGGGCCGAATCGAGCAGCGTGGCCGCCCGCTCGTCATCACTCGTTGAAACTTCTTCGGCTTGAAGGAGGCGATCCACCAGGCCCTTCAAGCGGATGCCGAGTTGAAACGAGCCCCATTCCAAAGGCACGGCTCGGAACAAAAGGGAGTTTTCTGAAAAAAGTTCGGCCTCAAAACCCAAACTCTCCAGAAGGCTGAGGCGAGTTTCCAAGCGGCTTCGCTCTTCGGCGGGGAAAGAGACGGGCTCGGGAATCAATAGCTGCTGGGAACTGCCCGGAGCGCGGCTTAGAGCGCGCCGTCTCAGCTTTTCATAACGAATGCGTTCGTGAGCGGCGTGTTGATCGATCAACACCAACTCTTGGCCGAGATCGTAAAGAAGGTAGGTTTGAAACAGCGTGCCCGCCAGCGTGAGGCCTTCGACGGGCGAGACCGAAACGCCCATGCGCCCAGCCGACTCAAGTGCGTCGGGCTGAACGAAGCCTGAATCACTGGGATGAGACGCGTCGGGCTGAGAGTTGTTGAGAGGGGGGCCGCTAGGATTCGCGCTACTCCACGGAGTCTGCGGCGCACCGAGGTCGACATCGGGCTCGGCGCCCGAGAACGAAGACGAGCCGCTGCCCGCGAAAGGTGATGCTCCTCCGGTCGAAGCCGCGGAAGGTGCGCTGCCTGGAGCGCCAAAGAGTGAGAGCGGCCGCCAGGCGGGCGTGGGCGGCTGCCAGCGTTCGTTCTGCGCATTCCCGAAGCCTTGCTGAGCTTGAAGCGAGTACCCACCACCCGCAGCGCCTGAGCCACCCCAAGCATTTCCTGCGCCGCTGGCTCCACCCCAGGTAGGCCGTGCAGCCGCGCCTGCTGCATGAGCCGGGGCGCCGTGGCGGCTGACAAGCTCTTCCAGAAGCTTCGAAACCGCGCGAAACACACGCCCGCTATCCAAGAATCGCACTTCCGCTTTGGTGGGGTGCACGTTCACGTCGAGCAGCGCCGGGTCGGCGTCGATGAATAGGGCCACGGCCGGGAACTGCCCCGGCAGCATGGCCTGGCGGAAGGGCTGAAGAATGGCCTGCTGAAGGACGCGGTCGCGCACAGCGCGGTGATTCACAATTTGGAGCAGCTTTCGCATTTGCCCTTGCGCCAGGCCTTGGACCCAGTGCGCGCGCAGGCGCAGGCCGGGTGCTTCGCTTTCGGCCGAGACCACAGGATAGTCGCCTGAATCCGCGAGCACCTGGGCCACGCGCTCAGGCTCGCTGCCGGGGCGTAGATCGAGGACCGTGCGGTCTTCGCTGAGCAAGCGGAAGCGCACCGCAGGATGGGTCAGGGCTAGGCGCTCCATCCACTCCCGGACTTCGCGCACTTCGCTCGAGGCGGCTTTTAAGAATTTCAGGCGTGCGGGAACTTGCGAGAAAAGTCCGCGCGCTTGGATGCGCGTGCCGTGCTCTTTTCCCAGGAAGTGTCCGAAAGAAACGGGCTGAACGCGCATGCCGCGGCCCCCCGGCTCGCCCGCGAGAAGCTCGTGGGGTTCGCCTTGTCCTTCGCGACGAGAAAGAATGGAGAGTTCGGCCACGGCAGCCACGCTGGGGAGAGCCTCACCCCGGAATCCCAAAGTGTGGATTTTTTCTAAATCCTCGAGCGTCCTGAGTTTTGAAGTTGCGTGACGAAGCGGTGCGATGGCGAGTTCCTGCGGCGTCATGCCTGAGCCGTTGTCCATCACCTCGATCAGGGCTTTCCCGCCGTCTTCCAAAGTGACGCAAACCTCTGAAGCGCCGGCATCGAGCGAGTTCTCGACCAGCTCTTTAACGACGCTCGCGGGACGCTCAATCACTTCACCGGCGGCAATGCGCTCGGCAACGGCTGGGGGGAGAACCTGGATCCTGGATTCCATGGCCCCGGCACTCCATCACGGAAGGGGTCCTAGGGGCAAGATCAGGTGGCGACGACCACGCGATTTCGGCCCTGCTGTTTGGCCTGGTACAGGCTCTCATCGGCCTTCTTCAGCAGGGTCTGAGCCGATTCAATGGTCGAAGTCATCTCGGCCACGCCTAAGCTCGTGGTCACAGGGATGCGCTTTCCGTTGTGCAGGAAGCTGTGACTTTCCACGGTCTGGCGAATTTTTTCCGCCGTTTCCGCGGCTTTTTGACCGTTGGTTCGCGACAGCAAAAGGATGAATTCTTCGCCACCGTAGCGGGCAAAAATGTCTTTGGGCCGCAGGTGGTGCGTGCGGACCAGTTGGGCGTAAGTCTTCAGAACCTGGTCGCCGGCGTCGTGACCGAAAGTGTCGTTCACTTTCTTGAAGTGGTCGAGGTCCATGAAAATGACCGAGAAATCAGTCTGAAGCGCTTTTGCGCGCTTGAATTCAGCTTCCAAGGCCTGAAGCAGGTAGGCCTTATTGAAGGCTTGGGTCATGGCGTCTTTATTCGCGCTGTCGCCGAGCTCGCCCATATAGACGATCTCGATATGGCCCGAGGGCAGGAATTTTAGAATGGTCGAGCCCAGCTTGATCATGTCTTCGCTGTGCAGCTCGCGGCGCTCGCCCTTGACCAGCTTCTTATCGTTGATGAAGGTTCCGTTCGAGGAGCCTAGGTCCTCAATCAAAACCCGGTTTTCCATCTTCAGCACTTTGGCGTGCTTTCGCGAAACGTTGCTGTCGTTGATCGTGATGGTGCAAACGTCGTCGCGACCAATGGTGATTTCCGGATCCAGCAGGTGGAAGCGATGCCCCTGCGGAGTGCCGCGAACGATCAGCAGCGTGTCCGGAGTTTTGGCCGCGCGCTCGCGCTCCATCATCAGGGTCGTTGGATCGCCCTTGATCTGGACTGTTTTTTCGCCGGCGTCATCGTTGGGAGGAGGAACACAGACCATCCCATTCAGATTAAGGGGCGGAAGGAAGGCACGTCAAAGGGAAACCGGCTGAAATCAGGAGTGAGTTCAGAAAACTTAATGATCTCGGCGCAGACGGTTCACGGGTGAGTTCTCGTCCTCGACTTGGGCTTTTTCTTGAGTTTCCCGGTTCAGTGCTTCCCGAATGTAGACTTTGGCCTCTTCCACTCCGGGTTGGTCGAACGGATCGACCTGCCACTGGGTGCCTGTAGCGGCCGTCAGCACGCTGTAAGCAAACATCAGTGCGCCCAGATTGCGTTCGTCCAGTTGGTCCAGTTGCAACGACCAGTGAGGCCGGTTCCGGCGTGAGAGCACCAAAGCAGTGGCCCGGTACTCGGTCATCAAGAGGCCTTGAAGGGTGTGGCCTTCCAGGATTCGGAAAGCGGGCAAGCGGTCCGACCGGGTGCCGCGAAGGGCAGACGGAATCGAAACTGCGTTCGGGACTTTGTCGACCGTGACGAAAGTGGTGACTTTGTCGTCCGGGCCGTCGCGGAGCAGCTGAAGAATCGAGTGCTGGTCGGTGGCGCCGAGAGCGCCGAGCGGAGTGAAGCCTTTACCATCCTTACCGAGACTCTCGCCCCAGAGTTGCACAAACCAATCGCCGAGGAGTTGAAGGCGAGTGGAGTAGGGCATGCAAACGTGGATCGGATGGTCTTCGAAGTGGCGAATCAGCTCCTTGCCAACAGAAAGGAGCAAGTTTTTATCGGGGACCTGCTTTTCGCAGTAATCGCGAACTTGCTTTGCACCTTCTAAGAAAGCTTTGATGTCCAAGCCTGCCAAAGCGGCGGGAAACAGACCGACTGGCGTAAAAACTGAAAAGCGTCCACCGATGGAAGGCGCAATCGTCAAGACCGGTACGCCTTCATTTCGAGCAAATTGAAGGAGATCGCCTTTGGCAGGATCGGTGATGGCCACTACGTGCCCGCTCCAGCGGTCCTTGCCGAGCCACTCGAGTGCGCACTGAAACTGCGCGAGCGTCTCAAACGTAGTTCCCGATTTCGTCACGCAAAGAACCAGGGTTTGAGCCGGGTTCAGGCGGTCGAGCGTCGAAGTCCATTCTTGGGGGTCGACGTTCTGAAGGAAGTGAAAGCGCAGGTGGCCGTCTTGTTTTTCGTGAAGGGCCGAAAGAAGCGCCAAGGGGCCGAGCGCACTTCCGCCAATGCCTAAGAGCAGGACGTCGCGAAATTTTCCCGAGCCACGGATCGAGCGAGCCAGCTCGAGAGTGGCTTCCAGCTGGCTTAGGCGGTCTTCGATCGGGGCGTTGTAAAAACCGGCTTCGTCGTTTTGAAACCGGGCGCGCAGCTTTTCCCAGGCCTCGGCCGGCGGGGTAGTGCGAGGGGGAGTTCCTTTTGGAGACACATTCGCCAAGCAGGACCAATCCAGAGTGATCGGGGCTTGTCCTAAACGAGCTGCAGTGACGGTCATGACGAACTCCTCAGAAGCGAGCGGCCGATGACAAGCCGCTGGATTTGGTTGGTGCCTTCAACAATTTGCAGAACCTTGGCTTCGCGCATGTAGCGCTCGACCGGGAAGTCTTGCGTATAACCCGAGCCGCCGAGCACCTGCACGGCGTCGGTCGTCACTTTCATGGCCATGTCGGTTGCGGCAAGCTTCGCCATGGCGGCTTCGGTCGAGAAGGGTTGACCTGCGTCTTTTAGCCAAGCGGCTTTTTGGACCAGAAGTTTTGCGGCTTCATATTGGACCGCCATGTCAGCCAAAAGGAAGGAGACCCCTTGGTATTCGCCAATGGGTTTTCCGAACTGCTCTCGCTGACGTGCATGACTGATGGCAACGTCCATCGCGGCTTTGGCCACTCCCAAGGCAACGGCAGCAATCGTGATGCGCCCGCTGTCGAGCGCTGTCATCGCGATTTTGAATCCTTCGCCCTCGCGTGCAACGAGCGAGGACACCGGGACCCGAAGATTCTCAAGAATCAGCTCCATCGTGTGCGAGATGTGGCAGCCCATCTTCTTCTCGCGCTTTCCGAGCCTAAGACCAGGCGTGCCTTTTTCGATCAAGAAAGTCGAAACTCCCTTTGGGCCGTCGGCTTGGCTCCCCGTGCGAGCCATCAGTAAGATGACCTCGGCTGAGTCGGCTTGCGTGGTCCAAAGCTTGGTCCCGTTTAGGATGTAGTGGTCGCCTTCTCGACGAGCAGTGGTGCGAAGGGCGCCGGCGTCCGAGCCCGATCCGGCCTCGGATAAACTGAAAGCTCCGATGGCTTGGCCCGAAGCCAAGCGCGCAATGTGCTGCTTTTGCGCATCCGTTCCGTACTTCTCGAGAATCACCTGGGCAAGACCCGTGACCGCAACCGAGATGGCGTACGAAGCGCTGGCGCCTGCGATCTCTTCCAAGACCGGGACGTATTCCGAGTAGCCTAAGCCTGCGCCGCCGAAAGCTTCGCCGACTGGAATGCCGGTGAGGCCCAGCTGGCCCAGCTCTGCGATGATTTCGGGTCGGAATCTTCCTTCGTTTTCGTCTTCTTCGATCAGCGGGAAGAGCTTCTTGCGTGCGAATTGACGAGTCAGGTCCGTAAGCTCGGTCTGCATCTCAGTGGGCTGGAAGTTCATAGGAATCGAGGCTCCTAAGGTCTGAGGGTTTCCTAAAGACTGAGGATTTCCTGGGAGAAAAAAACGTTCAGGCGTTGGCGACTTCGTCGCCCAACATCTGACGGGCGATGATCAAGCGCAATACTTCGTTCGTGCCGGCACCGATTTCGATGAGTTTAGCGTCGCGCATCTGGCGCTCGACCGGGAACTCGCGCGTGTACCCGTAGCCGCCCAGGATTTGGATGGCGTCGAGCCCCACTTGAGTGGCCATTTGCGCGGCTTGGAGCTTGGCTCGTGCGGCAAGGGCGCTGATCTCGCGGGTGGACGGGGCTCCGGGGGCGCCGGCTTGGCTTAGGTCAAAAGCGTAGGCCGAATTATAAGTCAGGGCACGGCAGGCCTCGTACCAGGCGGAAGCTTCAGCCAAACGTTCCTGAATCTGTTGGAAGGCCCCGATGGGTTTTCCGAATTGCTTCCGTTCTTTTGAATACCGAGTGGCCGCTTCGATGGCGCTTCGAGCCATTCCGAGCGACATCCCGGCAATCGTGATGCGCTCGAGGTCGAGATTCCTCATCATGGCTGCAATGGACGAGCCTTCGGCGCCGATGCGGTTCGTTTCCGGAATCTTGCACTGATCAAAGACGAGCTCTCCGGTGGGCGAAGCGCGCATCCCCATTTTCTTGAACTTCTTCCCGACGCTAAATCCCGCAGTGCCTTTTTCTACGATAAAAGTAGAAACGTCTTTTTTGCCGTCGCCAGTCTTCGCGTAGCAATAAAAGGTCTCACCTACGGGTCCGTTCGTAATCCACGTTTTTGCGCCGTTCAGAAGGTAAGACGAACCATCGCGCGTGGCACGGGTCTTCATGCCCAGAGCGTCTGAGCCGGCTTCGGGCTCGCTCATTCCCATGCCGCCGATGTGCTCACCCGAAAGAAGTTTCGGTAAGAAGCGTTGCTTCTGCTCAGCAGTGCCGTTTCGGGCAATTTGGTTCACGCACAAAATCGCGTGTGCCAGGTAAGAAAGGGTGGTCGAAGCGTCTACGGCCGCCATCTCTTCCATGGCAATCGTCGCTGAAACGGCCCCTTGGCCCGCGCCGCCGTCGGCTTCTGCCACGGTGATTCCGAGCAGGCCGAGCTCGCCCATTTTTGGGAAAGCCTCTCGGTGAAACCCTTCGTGCTCGTCCAATTCCTCGATGCGAGGAGCGAGCGTGGTCTGTGCGAATTGACGCACAGTTTCTTGGATCATCCGGTGTTCGTCAGAAAAAAACCACATAAAGGTGACTCCTTCGCTTCCGAATGTCATACTTCGGAACATGGTGGGGGAACCAACTAATTTACGTCCGATTCAAATTCTGGTTCACTACTGGGAGCTTCGCCCCCAGGCGTTAGCACAGAAGTTGGACGAGCTGATTCGACATGGAATCCAGCACCTAGCGACGTTTGTTCCGTGGCAAGCAGTTGAGTCGGATATCGCTCACACTTTGCCTCGCTTCCTTCAAGCAGCGCGCGACCGAAGGCTGACCGTTTCGCTCATTTTGACTCCCGAACTCGGGGTTCACTACCCGTATTCCGGTCTTCCGAAGGATATCTTTTCGCAATCCGAGAATCTCGCTTTGCACGAAGGGGGTGGCAATGTGCCCGTCCTCCTTCCTCCGATTGGCTTCGCTTTGCCGTCGCTTTCAGCGCCCGAAGTGAACAAGCGCTACCATAATTTTTTGGCTCGAATCGATTCGCTCCTGGCGGATCTCGGGCGAAATCAGCCCAAGCTTCTTGAGGGCGTCACGGCAGTTCTGGGTGGCGGTTTCTGGAAATATTACCGCGACCCTGCTCGCGTGGGTGATCGCGCTTTTACGGGTGTGGCAGGAGATTTTTCGAACTCCTCGCAGCTTTCTTTCCG
>JACCDL010598221.1_pt1 | contig 17516 bp, 19 predicted proteins | sample 7441931 | NCBI WGS metagenome assembly JACCDL01 (sample SAMN15323437, study PRJNA562643) | freshwater metagenome | isolation source: river surface water | place: USA:Blue River Watershed | collected 2017-08-16 | reverse complement strand
TCCGATCAACGTCACCTGGTCGTCCAAGTTCTACGAGGTGCAGAAGTTCCTCACGGTCAGCAACCACGTCTATTCGCCGCTGGTGGTGGCCATGAACAAGGCCAAGTTCGACAGCCTGCCGGCCAACTACCAGAAGATCATCGTCGACGCCGCGCGCGAGGCCGCCACCTACCAGCGCAACCTGAACGCGCAGAACGCCTCCAAGGTCGTGGCCGACCTGAAGAAGTCGGGCATGCAGGTGATCGAGAACGTGGACATGGCCCCGTTCCAGAAGATCGTCTCGGGCGAAATCGCCAAGACCTTTGCCGAGAAGAACGGCCCGGCGCTCCTGAACGCCATCGAAGCCGTCAAGTGATGTGACGCCGCCCCTTGGCGCCCGGTGGCGCCAGGGGCATTGACTGTGTGTGATCCATGAAAACGCTCAACGACCTCTTTTTCCGCCTGGTCGAAGTCCTGCTCGTGGTCATGTTGTCCGCCATGGTGGTCATGGTGTTTGGCAACGTGGTGCTGCGTTACGGATTCAACGATTCGATCATCAGCTCCGAGGAGCTGTCGCGGTTCCTGTTCATCTGGATCACCTTCCTGGGGGCGATCGTCACGCTGCGCGAGAACGCGCACCTGGGCGTGGACACCCTCGTGCGCAAAATGAGTCTGCGTGGCAAGAAGGTCGCTGCCATCGCCTCCAACCTCATGATGATCGGCTGCTGCGCGCTGATGTTCTACGGCACCTTCAAGCAGCACACCATCAATGCCAGCACCCGGTCGGCTGTCACCGAGATCCCGATGATCTGGGTCTATGGCGTGGGCTATGTCGCCAGCGTCGCGATGGCCCTGATCCTCGCGGGCAAGCTGGTGCGACTGGTACGCGGCGACGTCACCGAGGATGAACTGGTGCAGGTCAAGGAGTCCGAAGAGATCCTGGCCGCCCACGGCGCGGAGGTGAAGAAATGACCGTCGCCGTCTTCCTGCTGTCCCTGCTCGGCGCGATGGCGCTGGGCATGCCCCTGGCCTTTTCCCTGATCGTGTGCGGCGTCGCGCTGATGCTGCATCTGGACAACTTCGACACCCAGATCGTGTCGCAGAACCTGATCAACGGCGCCGACAATTTTCCGCTGATGGCGGTGCCCTTCTTCATGCTGGCCGGCGAGCTGATGAACGCGGGCGGCATGAGCCGGCGCATCGTCAATTCGGCCATGGTGTGGGTGGGGCATTTCCGTGGCGGCCTGGGCTATGTAGCGGTGTTTGCAGCCCTGATCATGGCCAGCCTCTCGGGATCCGCCGTGGCCGACACCGCGGCCCTGGCCGCGGTGCTGATGCCCATGATGCGCGACGCCGGCTACCGCATGGACCGCTCGGCCGGCCTGATCGCGGCGGGCGGCATCATCGCGCCGGTCATTCCCCCCTCGATCGGCTTCATCCTCTTTGGCGTGGTGGGTGGCGTCTCCATCTCCAAGCTGTTCATGGCCGGCATCTTCCCCGGCATCCTGATGGGGGTGGCGCTGATCATCACCTGGCGCATCGTCGCTGCGCGCGACAACGTGCAGGTGGCACCGCGTGTGCCGCTCAAGGAGCGCCTGAAGGTGACCGCCGATGCCTTCTGGTGCTACCTGCTGGCGGTCACCATCATCGGTGGCATGAAGATGGGGGTCTTCACGCCCACCGAAGCCGCTGTGGTAGCGGTCGTTTATTCGCTGTTGGTCGGGTTGTTTGTCTACCGAGAGATCAAGGTGCGCCACCTGTACGGAATCATCCTGGCCGCGGCCAAGACCTCCTCGGTGGTGATGTTCCTGGTGGCTGCGGCGCTCGTGAGTGCCTGGCTGATCACCGTGGCCAACATTCCCAATCAGATCGCCGAGCTGGCGCGTCCCTTCATTGACAGTCCGAAGCTGCTGATGATCGTGCTGATGCTGCTGGTGTTGGTGGTCGGCACCGCACTGGATTTCGCGCCCACGGTCTTGATCCTCACGCCGGTGCTGATGCCGCTGGTCAAGCAGGCTGGCATCGACCCGGTGTACTTCGGTGTCCTGTTCATCATCAACAACGCCATCGGCCTGCTCACGCCGCCGGTGGGGACGGTGCTGAACGTGGTCTGCGGTGTGGGCCGTGTGGCCATGCATGACGTGATCAAGGGCGTGATGCCCTTCCTGCTGTCGCAGATCGTGGTCCTGGGGCTTTTGATCGCTTTCCCCGAACTGGTGCTCACGCCCATGCGTTGGTTGATGATGAAATGAACAAGATCCTGAACGACTTCAACCTGCAGGGCCGCCGCGCCCTGATCACGGGCTCCTCCGGCGGTATTGGCTTGGCGCTGGCGCGGGCCCTGGGGCAAGCCGGCGCGCATGTCATCCTCAATGGTCGTGACGCGGGCAAGCTGTCTGCAGCCACCGCCACGCTCCAGGCCGAGGGCCTGGGCGTCAGCAGCCTGAGCTTTGATGTGACCGACGCCGATGCGGTACGCGCCGCCATCGACCAGCTGGAGGCGCAGGGGCCGATCGACATCCTCGTGAACAACGCCGGCATGACGATCCGCGGGCCCCTGCACGAGTTCGCCGATGCCGACTGGCGCCGCATCATGCAGACCAACCTGGACAGCGCCTACTACGTGGGTCAGTCGGTAGCGCGCAAGATGATTCCGCGCGGGCGCGGCAAGATCATCAACATCTGCTCGGTGCAAAGCGAACTCGGTCGTCCAGGCATCGCGCCCTACATGGCCACCAAGGGCGCGATGAAGATGCTGACCAAGGGCATGGCCATCGACTGGGGTCCGCACGGCCTGCAGGTCAACGGCCTGGGCCCGGGTTACTTCAAGACCGAGCTCACGCAAAAGCTGGTGGACGACCCCGCGTTCAGCGCCTGGCTGGTGGGTCGCACCCCCAGCCGCCGCTGGGGCGATGTGGAGGACCTGGGGCCCGCCATCGTGTTCCTGGCCAGCGAGGCTTCGCGCTTCGTCAACGGCCATATCCTGTATGTCGACGGCGGCGTGACCGCCACCCTCTGAGCGAGTGCAAGCCATGAAATCCATCGTCTGCCACGGCCCCAAGGACCTTCGCATCCAGGACGCCGACATCCCTGCGCCGGGCGCGAATCAGCTGCTGGTGCGCGTGGCCTTCGGCGGCATCTGCGGCTCGGACCTGCACTACTTCCAGCACGGAGGCTTTGGCACCGTACGGATCCGAGAGCCGATGGCGTTGGGGCATGAGGTCTCCGGCGTTGTGCATAGCGTGGGTGCGCAGGTTCGGGACCTGCGCGCGGGCCAGCGCATCGCCATCTCGCCCTCGCGCCCCTGCGGCCACTGCCGTTTCTGCCAACAGGGGCAGCACAATCACTGCCTGAACATGCGCTTTTACGGCAGCGCCATGCCCTTCCCGCATATCCAGGGCGCGTTCAGCGAGTTCATCGTCATCGAATCGCACCAGGCGTATGCCATCGGCGACCATCTGAGTCTCTCGCAGGCGGCGCTGGCCGAGCCCTTGTCGGTGGGCCTGCACGCCATCCAGCGCGCCGGCGGTGTCCTGGGCAAGCAGGTCCTGGTCACGGGTTGCGGCCCGATCGGATCGCTCCTGATTGGCGGCCTGCGCCGTGCGGGCGCAGCGCGCATCGTGGCCGTCGACCTGGCGGATCGCCCGCTGCAGTGCGCGCGCGAGATGGGCGCCGATGAAACCATCAACCTGCGCACCGAGCCGCAGGCGCTGGATCGCTACAAGGCGGACAAGGGCCAGTTCGACGCGGTGTTCGAGGCCTCGGGCAGCGAGGCCGCGCTCAAGGCGGCTCTGGACGTGATCGTGCCGCGCGGCGTGCTGGTGACGGTGGGCCTGGGTGGCGACATCGCGCTGCCCATGAACCAGCTGGTGGCCAAGGAGGTGGACCTGCGCGGCACCTTCCGCTTCCATCCGGAGTTCGCCACCGCGGTGCAGTTTCTCAACGAGGGCCTGATCGACGGCAAGCCGGTGATCACCGGCGTGGTGCCCGCCTCCCAGGCGGTGCAGGCCTTCGAGCTGGCCTGCGACAAGCAGCGTTCCTTGAAGGTGCAGATCGATTTTGAAATAGCGGTGTGACCGTCATCGCCCGGTCTGCGCTTCACCCGACACCATGAAGATCGCTTTTCACGGCCAGAACGCGGCCAACTTTCGTGTGGGCTTCGAGTCCCTGATCCCACCGGGCCACACGATCGTGGACCTGCCGGACTCGCTCACCGACGCGGCTGACCGCGCCCACTACGCCAGCGCCGACGTGATCGTCGGGGTCCGCCTGGATGGCAGCCTGCCGCGCCCCGAGCGGGCGCGTCTCTTTCAGGCCCCTGCGGCCGGTACCGACGCCATCGATCTGGCCTGCCTGCCGCCGACCTGCACCTTGAGCAACGCCTTCGGCCATGAATACGCCATCGCTGAATATGTGATGGCGGCGCTGCTGCTGCGGCATGTGCCGCTGGCGCAGGCGGATGCCGACTTGCGCCAGCAGCGGTGGACCTTCTATGCCGGCCGTCCCGCTGCCTTGCGCACCGAGTTGGGCGCGCAGACGCTGGGCGTGCTGGGGTTTGGCCACATCGGGCAGGCCATCGCCGCACGGGCCAAGGGTTTTGGCATGCGGGTGCATGCGGCCAACCGCAGCGCGATCCACAGTGCGGGGGTCGATCGCGCCTTCGGCCTGTCCGCGCTCGATGAATTCATGGCGTCGGTCGACATCGTGGTGGTGACCTTGCCCCTGGCCGACACCACGCGCGGCCTGGTGGGCCGCCAGGCGCTGGCCGCCCTGCGGCCCGAAGCGGTGCTGGTGAACGTGGGACGCGGTGCGGTGGTCGACGAGGCGGCTCTGTTCGAGGCCTTGCAGTCGGGGCGCTTGGCGCACGCCATCATCGACACCTGGTACCAGTATCCGGACGCCACGCGTGCCGAATGCGCGCCTTCGCGCTGGGACTTCGCCTCGCTGCCGAATGTGCTGATGACGCCGCACATGTCCGGATGGACCGAGGGTACGGTGCGTCGGCGCCAGCAGACCCTGGCCGACAACATCACGCGCCTGGCGCGCGCAGAGCCCTTGATCAACGTGTTGCGCGCGGCGGCTTGACAGATCTGCGGCACACGGCGGCTGTTAGGTCGCCACGACTTTCGTGCCCACCGCGACACTCAGGTCTTCTTCATGGGCCGCTGATGAGTTAGCCTGCGCTGCGCTAAGATCAATGGCTTCTACCCCTTACCTTCTTGGCGCCATGGCCACCAGTAAAAAAGAAAGTTCGCTGCTCTACTTCAAGTTTCTGAACCTGGTCGCAGCGACCCGGCGTCTGCCCGGCATCCCCGAGATTGACGCGGTGGAAGACCGAATCCTGGCGTTCCTGGCCCGCTCCTGGTATGCCGGTGACCGCATTAGCGTGGTGGAGGCGATGAACGGGATGCCCGAGATTTCTCCATCCACCGTTCAGCGCCGCCTGAAGGCCCTGCGTTCCAAGGGGCTGCTGCGGGTGGAAACCGACTTGCAGGACAACCGCCTCAAGTACGTTCAACCGACCGACCTGTCGATGCGCTACTTCGCTGCCCTGGGCCAATGCATGCGCAAGGCCCAGGCCAGCTGAGACTCAGGCGATGCACGCGGCCGCGTCACAAAGGCGCTTGTCCGCCACCCAGTGCCTGGCCGGCATGGCCGCCGTTGCGGTGGCCTATGTCATCTTTTTCAAGCTCAACGACTGGGCATTCAGCCTCGTCAAGATCTCCGACCACATCAGCTGGGTGTTCCTGCCGGCGGCCATCCGCATGCTGGCGGTGATGCTGTTCGGTTGGGCTGGCGTGGCGGGCCTGTACCTGGGCTCCTTGACCCAGCTCGGTGGCCTGCTGGAGGTCGATCCGGCGCGCGCCCTCGTGATCGCGGGCATCTCGTCGGTGCCCTGCCTCGTGGCGGCCCGACTGGTCCAGCGTGTGCTGCGCGTGCCGGGTGACTTGGCGGGCATGACCGGCCGCCAGCTCCTGGTCTTTGGCGTGGCCGGCGGCCTGGCCAGCAGCGGCGCTCACACCGTGTACTTCGCCCTGGAAGCCGGCGATCTGGCGCCCCTCGCGGGCTTCATGCCGATGTTCGTCGGCGACACCATCGGCACGCTCATCGTGCTGTACGTCGGCGCCTTGGTCCTGAACCGGCTGCTGCCACGCGGAGAGTGAGTCATGGGGATCTGGATCGAACTGGGCGTCTTCCTGCTGGTGTTCGTCTTCGCCGCCTGGCAGTTCCACGACCTGCGCAAGGCCCGGGCCGAGCGCGAAGCGCGCCAGCAGGCCGAGCGTGAACGTGCAGACCCGCCCGAGGGCGGCCCTGCTGCCTGAAGCGCCGCCTGTCAGCCACCTCACACGCGATCTGCGCGCCCCCGACCGCTGGAAGGTCGCCTTCCTGCCGGCGGCCGCTAGTCACGTGTCACCCGCAGCAGCTCCTCGCGTGAGGTGATGCCCTCGCGCACCAGGCGCTCGCCGTCGGCCTGCATCAGCGTCATACCCGCCGTAGTCGCACTGTCGCGGATCTGGGCTTCCGATGCGCGGTTATGAATCAGGTCGCGCACGGTCTCGTCGGCGGTCATCAGCTCGAACACGCCGGTGCGCCCGTGGTAGCCGGTGCGCCCGCAGTCTTCGCAGCCGGTTCCGTGGCAGACGGTGCACAGCTTGCGCACCAGGCGCTGCGCCAGCACCCCCAGCAGCGAGGAACTCAGAAGAAAAGGCTCCACGCCCATATCGGTCAGGCGCGTCACCGCGCTCACCGCGTCGTTGGTGTGCAGCGTCGCCAGCACCAGGTGACCGGTGAGCGAGGCCTGGATCGCGATCTGTGCGGTCTCGTGGTCGCGGATCTCGCCAATCATGATCACGTCCGGGTCCTGGCGCAGGATGGCGCGCAGCGCCTTGGCGAAGTCCAGGTCGATCCGCGCATTCACCTGCGTCTGTCCCACGCCCGGCAGGTCGTACTCGATCGGGTCTTCCACCGTCATGATGTTGCTGGCGCCGGCATCCAGCCGCGAGAGCGCCGCGTACAGCGTGGTGGTCTTGCCTGAACCGGTGGGACCCGTCACCAGGATGATGCCGTGCGGCTGCGTGATCAGCGCCTCGAAGCGGCGCAGCGTCTCGCCGGTCATGCCCACCGCCTGCAGGCTCAGCTTGCTACCGCTTTTGTCCAGCAGGCGCAGCACCGCACGTTCGCCGTGCGCGCTGGGCAGGGTGGACACGCGCACATCCACCGCACGCGTGCCGATGCGCAGGCTGATGCGGCCGTCCTGCGGCAGCCTTTTCTCGGCGATGTCCAGTTCGGCCATGATCTTCAGCCGCGAGATCAGCGCCGCGTGCAAGGCGCGATGGGGCTGCACCACCTCGCGCAGCGTGCCGTCCACCCGAAACCGCACCGAGGAATGCCGCTCGTAGGGCTCGACGTGGATGTCACTCGCGCCGTCGCGCGCCGCCTGTGTCAGCAGGGCGTTGAGCATGCGGATGATGGGTGCGTCGTCGCTGGTCTCCAGCAGGTCTTCCACCGCCGGCAGCTCCTGCATGATGCGCGAGAGGTCGGCGTCGTTTTGCACCTCGCTCACCACCGTGGCGGCACTGGATTCGCCCTGTGCATAGGCGGCGCTGATACGTTGCGCCAGCGCGGGCGGGTCCAGCTGCTGCACGGAGCGCACAGGGAACTTGCGCATCACTTCGCCCCAGGCGCTGCCCGGCGCGGTGCCAGCGTGCCACAGGGTGAGCGTGTCGCCGTCTTCCTCGAGCAGCAGCTGGCTGCCGCGTGAGAAGGCATAGGGCAGGGGATGGCGGGGCATGCGTAGGACCTGTGTGGTGGGGGCGCGATCGGATCACTCGCGATCGGTGACCGGGGGCAAGGGCCTGGGTCGCAGCGGCGGCGGGGCCGGTACGGCCTGAGGCTGTGCGGCAGGGGGCGGTGCCGGCACGCTGGCGGCAGGCGCTGCGGGGTACGGCGGCAGCACGGGCGCGCCGTTGACCGGCACCACCGCGCTCGGAACCGGCTGCGCCGCCTGCTGCTTCAGGCGCATCAGTTCGTAGCGGTCCAGGGTGAGCGCGTCGCCGCGTGCAGCATCGCGCACCACCACCGGCCGCAGGAACACCATGAGGTTGGTCTTCTTGCGGCTGCGGGACTCGCTCTTGAACAGGCGCCCCAGCAGCGGCACATCGCCGATGCCCGGCACCTTCTGCTCGTTGCCGGCGTATTCGTCCTGCAGCAGGCCGCCCAGCACCACGATCGCGCCGTCGTCCACCAGCACCGTGGATTCGATCGAACGCTTGTTGGTGATCAGGCCCGAAGGCGAGTTGACCGAGCCCGCCTGCACGCTGGACACCTCCTGGAAGATCTGCATCTTCACCGTACCGTTCTCGCTGATCTGGGGTCGCACCCGCAAGGTCAGGCCGACGTCGCGCCGCTCGATGGTCTGAAAGGGGTTCACGCTGCCGGTGCCGCCGGCGTTGGCATTCGTGTACTGGCCGGTCACGAAGGGCACGTTCTGTCCGATCACGATGCGGGCCTCTTCGTTGTCCAGCGTCAGCAGGTTGGGTGTGGACAGCACGTTGCCCTCGGCATTCGTCTCGAGAAATCGCGCCAGTGCGGACAGCAGGTAGGCGCCGTTGACCTGGCGTATCACCCCGATGTTCACCCCCGGCGAGGGCAGGGGGGTGCCGCTGGCCGCGCCCAGGTTCAGGCCGATGATGTTGGCCCCGCCGATGGTGAAGTTGGTGCCGGCGACGCCGAAGGTCGCGTTGTTCGCATTGCCGATGAGGTTCTGCCACTGGATGCCGAACTCGGCGGCCTTGTCCGCATTGACCTCCGCGATCAGGCTCTCGACGAAGACCTGCGCACGCCGCGTGTCCAACCGCTCGATCACCGCGCGCAGCTGGCGGTACTGGGGTTCGGCGGCGGTGATGACCAGCGCGTTGGTGGCCGGGTCGGCCTGGATCTGCCCGCCGGTCGAGGGTGCGGCGGTGGCTTGCATGGCGCCGGTGGCGGGGCTGGCGCCCGGCCCGGTGCCGGTTTGCACCAGCGAGGCCCCAGCCCCGCCGGGCGACGCCGCAAGTGCGCCGGGCAAGGACCCGCCACCGCCTGCGGTGCCGCCCATGCCCGCCAGCGCTGCGCGCAGCGTCACGGCCAGGCGCGTGGCGTCGGCGTTCTTCAGGTAGACCACATGGATATGGCCCATGGGGCTGGCGGCCGAGGGCTGGTCCAGGCGCTGCACCAGCGTGCGCACCAGGCTCATGCGCGCCGGGTTGGGCGCGCGCACCAGCAGCGTGTTGCTGCGGACCTCGGGGATCACCGTCGTGCGCGTGGCGGCATCGCTCGCGCTCGTTGCACCCGGTGGCCCGCCCGCCGGCGCGCCGCTGGCCTCGACCAGCCGCTGCACTACGGGTGCCAGGTCGGCGGCCAGGGTGTGCTGCAGCGGGAGGACCTCCACGTCCGCCAGGTTGGACAGGTCCAGTGCGGCGATGAGGCGTCCGATCCGCTGCAGGTTGTCGGCGTAGTCGGTGACGACCAGCGCGTTGGTGCCTGGGCTCACATTGAGGGTGTTGTTCGGGCTGATCAGGGGGCGCAGCACCGGCACCAGGTTGTTGGCGCTCTCGTGCTGCAGCCGGAACACCTGCGTCACCAGCTGGTTGCCGACGGGCGCTGCGCCCACGCTCACCGGTCCGCCTTGCAGCTTGGCGTCGGCTTCGGGCACCACCTTGAGCAGGCCGTTGGCGTCCACCACGGTGAACCCGGACAGACGCAGCAGCGCGAGGAAATGCTGGTAGGCCGCCTGCGGTGTCACCGGCCGCTCGGTGGACAGGCTGATCGTGCCCTTGACCCGCGGGTCGACCACGATGTCGCGCTCGAGCAGGCTGGCCATGGTGCGGGCCACCGCTTCGATGTCCGCGTCGGTGAAATTGAGCGTCACCGGTTCGCGCGCGGCGGACCCGGGGCGGGCGGGTGCGGGTGTGGGAGTTTGTGCCTGCGCGTTCATCAGGACAGCGACCAGCCAGGCCGTGATCATCCAGGTCGCGATCCACCGGGTGGCGCGGGAAGAACGCAGAGGACAAAGAGGGCGCAGGGGCATGGGGTCATCCAAGGGTGATGATCGAGCGCGCGCCATCGCGGCGACCGAGCAGGTTGAGAAGGTTGGCCAGCACGGCGGCGTGTTCGGGCGCGGTGCTGGCTTCCCCCGTGAAACGCAGGCGCGAGGGCTGCCACTCGCCACGGCCCGCCAGGCGCAGCCCGCCCTCGAGCGTGTCCAGTCGCAGGGTGGCCGCCGGTATGCCGCCTTCCAGCGTGAGCCGGTAACTGCCCATGGGACGCAGCGTCGTCAGGCGCGATGCCATGTCCAGGGCCAGCAGCTCGGCGCGACCCTGGACCCGCAGCCCTTCCCGGCTCCAGAGCAGCTGCAGACCCTGCGTGGACAGCTGCAGGCGACCCTCCAGCTGCAGGGTGTTCCAGGGCGTGCCCAGGCCCGCCAGGAGCGGCGCCGGCCAGTGCGAACCCGCGACATCGGCCACCGTGACCATCAGCCCCTGCGCGCTGGGCTGCAGCCGCATCGTGACCGGCTGGGGCGTGCAACAGGCCGCGTGCAAGGACAGCCCCAGCCCGTGCAGCCCGGGCCGCAGCGTCCAGGCCAGGCGCGAGGGCAGGGCCACGGCGTCGCGGCTGCCGCTCCCGCCGGCCAGAACCCACTGGGCGGACCCGCTCCATACCGTGCCCCGGGGATCTTCCAGGGCCACGTGGCCCTGGCTGCCCCAAGCGACCAGGGCGGCCAGCCAGCGCGCGGGCGCAAAAAGCAGCAGCGCCAGTCCCACGCCACACACGGCGCCGGCCAGGGCCCAGGACCAGGGGGCGGCGGGTCGCGCGGGAGCCGGTGGGGGTCGGGTCATGGCGTGCGCGCGGGTGGGGAGGCGGGGGATCCGGGCAGGGTCAGCGTCATCTGCCCCTTCCATGTGCCGCTGGCCTGACGTTCCAGGTGCGCCTCGGTCGGCAGGGTTCGCGCCTCGATGCGCGCCTGCGCCAGCCACTGCGCCAGCGCCTGGCCCGACACGCCGTTCAGGGTCAACGTCACGCCTTGCGGGCCTGCGACCAGGCGCGCCGCCTCGCCGAAATGCTGGCGGATCTCGGCCTCCAATGCGCGCTGCGCTTCCTCGCGCCCGAGGGGCGGTAGTGGCTGCGTCGCTGCGCGCATGGCCGTCACTTGCGCTTGCAACTGCTGCATGCGTTGCAGTTGCCGATCCAGCGCTTGCCGTTGCGCGGGTGCGGTGCGCAAGGTGGTCCATGCCGGACGCAGGGCGACCCACCACAGCACGGCGACCAGCAGCACGACCAGCGTGGCCGTGACCCCCAGGCGCTCTCGGGATGGCAGGCCCTGCCACCACGCACGCAGCCGAGTCAGGCCGGCACGTGACGCGGGACGCAGGGCAGCGGCTTTCAGAATCAAGGGCGCTCCTGTGGACGCAGCACCAGCTCGTCGGCCTGCAGCGTGACCGACAGGCCCTGCGTACTCAGTGCGGGCTCGGCCGTTCGCAGGTCGGCTGCAGTCCAGCCCAGGCCGCGCGCGCGCAGTGTGCCGCGCACGTAGTCCAGGCCAGTTGCGGCGCGGGTGGGTGCGGTGCTGGCCAGTGCCCCCAGCAGGGTCTCCAGGTCGCCGCTTGAGGGCGTGGCGGTGGCCTGGCGCAGGGCGGCCACCTCGCGCTCCATCTGCGCGAGGACATCGGCCGAGGTTCCCGTCATGGGGCGTGCCTGGGGGAAGCTGCGCACGAGGGTGGCGCGTACCGCCTCGCGCCGCGCGTCCAGTGCGTTGCGCTCCTTCCAGGCCCAGACGTTCAGCCCGGCGAGGTTGGCCACCAGCAGCAGCGCCAGCGCCCAGTGCGCAGGCCGCCAGTGTGGTGCGCGCAGCCAGTCGGTCCCCAGGGTAGCCAGGCGGCGGATGGCGCGGCCACGCCCCGTGCGCGCGAGATCGAACTGCGCGAGGTTCCACGCCGACTGCGCCGCCTGCAGCCAGCGCTCCGCCGCTGGCTGCAGGACCAGTGGTCGTTGCAGCAGCGCCTCGGCCTGTTCGGCGATGGCGGGCTCCGCGAAGCACAGCGCCCCATCCGGCAAGGCCGGCAGCAGCGGCAGTGAAGCGCCAGACAGCGGCAGGGTCACCACGCCGCGCGGGCTGCGTGCCACCAACACCGCATGCTCGGGCTCGCCCAGCGCGTACAGCGCGGCGGGCGCCTCGGGCGCGATCTCCGGCACGATGCGCGTCACGCTGTGCCCTGCCGCGTCCAGCGCCGCCAGGCAGGCGCGCAGCCAGGCCCGGTCGCACACCGCCACCCAGGCGGGTTCGCTCGCGCGGGCATGCGGCTCCACCGCGAAGTGCAGCGCCTCGGGCTCGTCCAGGAGGTGGTCTTCCAGCAGCCCCTCCAGCGCGGCGCGCAGCCGTGGCGATGCCGGCAGCAGGCCGCGGGGCCACTCGAGACGATGCCAGGACAGTGCATCGGCCGGCACCACCGCCACGGTCTCGGACCCCGCGCCGTGCGCGGCCGGTAGCAAGGTGGCCGGTGCGCTCGAGACCTGGTCGGGGCTGCGGCCATCGACCGACAGCACGTAGGCGAACTCGGTGGCCACCACGGGTGGCGCGGGCAGGTGGATGAAGAGCGAGCTCATGTCAGCGCGAGGCCGTGGCAGCCGCCAGGAGAGGGGGCGCCTCCAGGACGCCGCGTTGTTGCTGCAGGGGCTTCACGTCCAGCTGATCGCGTTCCACCCAGGTGCGCACCTGGAACACCATGCGATCCAGCCGCAGCCGGCCCCGCACTTCGAAGTAGCGGCTGCTGACGCCGACCAGCGCGTCGTCCGGCAGCGCCTGGCCCAGCAGGCGCGCTGCGTCGGCGGGGCCGGCAAGGTAGCGCGAGCTGCGCGCCGCAACCAGGCGACGTGCGTCGGCCAGTCCGATGCCGCCGATCGCGGCGTAGATCACCTGTGCACTGGCCGTATTCAGGTTCACCGGGGTGCGACGAGGCAACAGCGCCACATGCGGCTGCAGGGCCGTCACCGTGGAGGGCGGCAGCCCGAGCCAGCCCAGTTGCTCGGTGCGCAGCGGCATGAGGGGCACCCGTTGCGTGTCGGTGTCGGTTTGCACGCCGGGTGCGCTGCGTCCGCCCGAGCCGGCCGGCCCGCTGGCCAGCCGCAGTTGGGTCACCAGCGTTTCCAGCTGCGACGCGGGCAGACCCAGCAGATCGAACAGGCGCTCGAAGGCGCGCAGGCCTGCGGGCGATACACGCCCTGCCTCGAGCAGGTTGTACAGGTTGAGACGGGATTGCAGGTCGACGATCTCGCCCGACAGGAAAGCGGCATCGCCTGCGGCATCGCTGGTGGGCGCGTTGCGGTCGACGGCCAGAAAGGTGGACAGCCGCGCTTCCTGCAGCGGGATTGCCCAGGGTTCGGCCAGGTGGTCCACCGTACCGGTACGCGCGTCCTCGCGCAGGATCAGGCGCGCCCAGTCCAGTGCGCCCGTCAGCACCCAGGCTGCCTGCGCGCGCTGCCGCTCGGCCGCCTCCACCTCGAGCGTGCGCCACTGCTGCCACAGGCCTGCGCTGGCCAGTGTGGCCACCAGGGCGACGGTCAGCAGGGCGGCCAGCAGCGCTGCGCCGTGCGGGTGTCGGGTGCCACTCATGACCGGCGCGGAGTCAGCAGGGGGTTGACCCAATCGAGGGTGAGTGCGCCCCCCATCGGCCCGCCTGCGGGCAGGGTGAGGACCAGGCGCACGCCGTCGGGCAGGGGTGTCGGTGGCCGGGACGTCTCGGTGTCCTGGGGATCGCCGGGCGTGGCGTCGCGCCAGTTGCCGTCGCGAAAGTACAGCAGGCGCCAATCGTCCAGGGGCATCACCGACACCTCGCCGGCGCGCCCGACCTCCGCCGGGTCGCGTGCCCAGGCCTCGGCCTGCAGCCAGGCCTGTTCGATGTCAGCGCGGCGGGTCAAGGGCGGCGATTGCCAGCGCAGCCAGAGCCCGCCTTGACCTTGCGCGGTGCGACGCGCCCAGGCCGCGACCACCACGCCGTCGGCGCCGGGTGGGGCGCCGGTGGCGCTGCGGCGCACGAGGCGCAGCGCCTGGCCGTTCCAGTCCAGGGCCGTCACCTGCGGCAAAGGCTCCAGGGCCTGCAGATCGGCGCTCCACTGGGCCAGGCCCACCTGCAGGGCGAGCACCTGGTCGGCCCGGGCTTGCAATTGCGATTGCGCGCGCAGCATGCCGTCCAGGCCGCGCCAGCTGAGGATGGCCAGGATGGACAGCGCGAACAGGGCCACCAGCAATTCGACCAGCGTGAAGCCATGCGCGGCGCCGGGCCGCCGCAAGGCGCGAACGGCCCCCTCGGGGGGCAGGACGCTACACGCAGGGGGCGGACGTGGGGGCACACCACGGTCCTCAGTAACGCCCCACCACGGTCGACACGCGCAGCAAGGCGCTGTCGCCCTGCTGTGCGGTGGCGTCGACGCGCCGGAAGTTCGGGTTGGGGGTGCCCGCCACGGCCAGCGTCACCTCGAAGGCTTGCCCGGCTTGCAGGCAGGCGCTGCGCGTTTCACCCAGCGCAGGCAACTCGCGCGCGAGCCGCACGCCTGCCAGGGCGTTGTCGGTGCACAGCTGCGCGAGCAGCATGTCGGACTGGCGCTGCGCGTTGCGGCCCAGGGCCGCAGTGGCCTTCAGGCCGGCGGTCAGTGCGATGGCCACGATGCCCAGGGCCACCATCACTTCGATGAGGGTGAAGCCGTGTGGCGACCTGCCCCCGGCCGGCCCAAGGCGCGAACGCTCTCTCGCGGCGGCGCTCATGGTCCCTCCAAGGGGCTGACGTTGAAAGGCTGCAGGCCGTTGGTGGCGACGCGATAGCCCCGACCTGGCGCCTGGGAGGCGACGAGGTCGACGCTCTGCGGGCCGATCAGTGGCTCGGGGCCCAGCACGAGCACCGGCTCGCCCCGCACCTGCACGCCCTCGGACAGCCAGCGGGTCGGCAGGCCGGTGTCCAGGCCGCCTTCGAAGCGAAAGCCGTCTTCCACCGCCCGCCAGCGCAGGGGCTGGCCGCTCGCGCGCGATTGCGCGCGGCCCGCTTCCAGGAGCGAGGCCAGTCGCAGGGCTTCGCGCTCGAGCTGAGTGGCCGAGGCGTCGCGCACCGAGAACGCCACACCGGTGCTGCCGATCGCGATGATGGCCACCACCACCAGCAGCTCCAGGAGCGTGAAGCCACGCCGCCTGGCGCGCGCGGTACCGGGGGGGTCACTGCCAGCTGCCGATGTCGGCATTCGGGCCCTCCCCGCCAGGCTGGGCGTCAGCGCCCAGGGACATCACATCGATCTCGCCGCGCGTGCCGGGGTTGAGGTACTGGTAGGGCTGGCCCCAAGGGTCCTGCGGCAACTTGTCCAGGTAAGGCCGCCAGCCGGGCGGCGTGGGCGCCGTGGTGGGCCGCGTCACCAGGGCCTGCAGCCCCTGCTCGGTGGTGGGATAGCGCTGGTTGTCCAGCCGATAGAGCTTCAGTGCCTGCAGCAGGTTGTTCACGTCGGTGCGTGCCGCCGTCACCCGCGCGTCGTCAGCCCGATCCAACACATTGGGCACGATCAGGGCCGCCAGCACCCCGATGATCACCAGGACCACCATCAGCTCGATCAGCGTGAAGCCCCGTCGAGCCTTGGCCGTCGTGTGCCTCAAAAGTGCGCATCTGTGCCTCATCTAAGCTCATCTTTAATTAAAAATAATCATTCAGATGATAATCGAGGCATGTTGGCGTCCCTGTCAGGCAATTTGCAAAGTCCACGGTCTGGCTGGCCCGTGCGTGTGTTCACCGGGGTGTTGTGGGCGGCGCTGGCCGTCTGTGTCGTGTTCTGGGGCTTGCGGCTGGGGGCCACACGGGCGCTGCCATCGTCGGCCCTCCCCGCGCTGCGGCAGCCCGACCCGGCCGATCCCTTGGCCGTCGCCCGGGTGCTGGGTGCGGCGGTGTCCGCCGAGGCGTCATCCACGGTGCCGAGCGGCCGCCTGGTCTTGACGGGCGTGGTGGCCGGCCGCTCCGGGGGCGGCGCGGCGCTGATCGCGGTGGATGGCGAGTCGCCCCGGCCCTTTCGCGTGGGCAGCCGTGTGCAGGGCGATCTGTGGCTGCAGTCGGTGCAGGCCCGCCAGGCGCGCCTCGGGCCGGCGCCTCAGGGCGTCACGACGCTCACGCTCGACCTGCCGGCCTTGCCGGAGCTCCTGCCGCTACAAACGCCTTGAGGCACAGGGCCTGAGGCGAGCCTCACGCCGAATTCGCCGACCTACCCGCGCAGGAACAGGCGGTACACCGGGTTGGATGTCTCCTCCACGCAGGGGTAGCCCAGCGTCGCGAGAAAGCCCTTGAAGGCCTTGTCGTCCGCCTTGGGCACCTGCAGGCCCACCAGGATGCGCCCGTAGTCGGCGCCTTGATTGCGGTAGTGGAACAAGGTGATGTTCCAGTTGGGCCGCATGTGCGAGAGAAACTTCATCAACGCCCCCGGCCGCTCGGGAAACACGAAGCGCAGCAGGCGTTCGTCCTGCGACAGCGCCGAGTGTCCGCCCACCATGTGGCGGATATGTTCCTTGGCCAGGTCGTCATGCGTGAGGTCCAGCGCCTCGAAGCCATGGCGCGTGAAGCTGTTCGCGATGCGCACCGACTCGCCCTTGCCCTGCGTGGTCAGGCCCACGAACACATGCGCCTTGGCCGCATCGCTGATGCGGTAGTTGAACTCGGTCACGTTGCGCGGTCCGCCGGGCAGGTTGCCGATCAACTCGCAAAAGCGCTTGAAGCTGCCTCGCTCCTCGGGAATGGTCACCGCGAACAACGCCTCGCGCTCCTCGCCCACCTCGGCGCGTTCGGCCACGAAGCGCAGGCGGTCGAAGTTCATGTTCGCGCCGCACAGGATCGCGGCGTAGGTCTTGCCCTTGGTCTTGTGCGTGGCCACGTACTGCTTGATCGCGGCCACGCCCAAAGCGCCTGCCGGCTCCACGATGCTGCGCGTGTCCACGAAGATGTCCTTGATCGCGGCGCACACCGCGTCGGTGTCCACCACCACGTAATCGTCCACCAGCGCGCGTGACAGGCGAAAAGTCTCTTCGCCCACCAGCTTCACCGCCGTGCCGTCGGAGAACAGCCCCACGTCGGACAGCGTCACGCGCTTTTTCGCGGCGACGGAGCGCACCATCGCGTCCGAGTCGTTCATCTGCACGCCGATCACCTGCACCTCGGGCCGCACCGCCTTGATGTAGCTGGCCACACCCGAGATCAGCCCGCCACCGCCGATGGCGACGAACACCGCATCGAGCGGCCCCTGGTGCTGGCGCAGGATCTCCATCGCGATCGTGCCCTGGCCCGCGATCACGTCCGGGTCGTCGAACGGATGCACGAAGGTCAGGCCCTGGGCCTGCTGCACCGCCAGCGCCTGGGCATAGGCATCGGAATAGCTGTCGCCGTGCAGCACCACATCGGCGCCCAGAGCGCGCACCGCATCGACCTTGAGCTGCGGCGTGGTCACCGGCATGACGACCACGGCCCGCGTGCCCAGCTTGCGCGCGC
>JACCDL010478304.1_pt1 | contig 17516 bp, 20 predicted proteins | sample 7441931 | NCBI WGS metagenome assembly JACCDL01 (sample SAMN15323437, study PRJNA562643) | freshwater metagenome | isolation source: river surface water | place: USA:Blue River Watershed | collected 2017-08-16 | reverse complement strand
TAGCCCAATTGTGCGGCTCCAGCCAATACCTCTTCCATGGTGTGTGCAATCACACTCTTGGCAACATCGGCTCCGGCATCGAGAACTAGTTGCTTGAATATCTGACGGTCTTCACCAGCGTTGATGGCTGCAACATTTGCACCAATTAGCTCAACGCCATATTTGTCCAGGGAACCACGCTCGTAGAGCGACATCGCGGCATTCAGAGCAGTCTGACCGCCGAGAGTTGGCAAGATCGCATCCGGCTTCTCCTTCTCAATGATTGCCTCGATAACCTCAGGGGTGATCGGCTCAACATAAGTAGCATCTGCAAAGTCCGGGTCGGTCATGATGGTCGCCGGGTTTGAGTTAATCAGGATTACCCTGATGCCTTCTTCTTGAAGAACGCGGCAGGCCTGAGTTCCGGAATAGTCAAACTCGCAGGCCTGTCCGATCACAATCGGACCAGAACCGATAACCAATACTGATTTGATGTCACTGCGTTTTGGCATTAGCGGCTCTCCTGAATCATGCGGACAAACTTGTCAAATAGATAGTGGCTGTCGTGTGGACCGGCGGCGGCCTCCGGGTGGTACTGAACCGAGAATGCTGGAATATCAAGACACTCAAGACCCTCGACTACCTGGTCGTTTAGGCCTCTATGGCTGACGCGAACGCGACCGAAGCCCTCCGGTGAATCCTGCTGATCTCCGTCGACTCGAACAGCAAAGCCATGGTTGTGCGCGGTAACTTCAACTCGGCCAGTCTCAGCGTGCATCACCGGCTGATTGATACCGCGATGCCCAAAGGCAAGCTTGTATGTCTCAAAACCGAGGGCTCGCCCGAGTAGCTGATTTCCAAAGCAGATACCAAAGAATGGAATGCCCTTGCGTAGCACCTCTCGCAGCATCGCGACCTGTGAACCACTTGCCTGTGGGTCACCGGGACCATTTGAGAAGAACACTGCATCTGGATTGCCGGCAAGAATTTCTGCTGCGGATGCATTTGCCGGATGCACTTCTACTTCAAGTCCGCGCTCTGCCAAGTGTTCGATGGTTGAGCGCTTGATGCCAAGATCCAAGATGGCGACCTTGCCAATTCGATTACCCACTGCCGCAATGGTGTAAATCTGCTCGGTTGTTACTTGGGAGCTGAAGCTAGCTCCCTTCATCTGTGGTGCAGCAGTCACCTTTGAAAGCATTTGCGCTTCTGAACTGATCGCGTCACCCGAGAAGATTCCAGCCCGCATGGCTCCAGCGTCCCTAATTTGCAAGGTGATAGCACGGGTATCAACGCCTGAGATTCCGACAATTCCCTGATTTTCAAGGTCTACGACCAGATCTCGCTCGGCCCTAAAGTTGCTCGAAATTCGAGACGGTTCGCGAACCACGTAACCAGCTACCCAAATCCGAGAAGACTCTTCGTCACGCTCATTGGTGCCGACGATTCCAATGTGAGGAGCAGTTTGAACCACGATCTGCCCAGCGTAGGAAGGGTCAGTGATGGTCTCTTGATAACCGGTCATGCCGGTGGCAAAGACCAACTCGCCAAGAGTTTCCCCCTTAGCTCCGTAGCTTTCACCCTCAAAGACCAGTCCGTTCTCTAGGACTAGATAAGCCTTATCCAATTTGCGCTCCAATCAGTTGCGAAACCTTGTTCTCGAACTCTTTTCTGACTTCCGGTTTGGTAAACCTGAAGTGGGTAACGACACTGGTGTCCCCTAGAAACCAAGCGATTGCCACAAGCCCATTCCGTTCGACACCCTTGTCGATCGTGGCGGAGGCTGCTCCCAAAAATTCGATTTTCGATTTTGGAATCAAGAACCCAGTCTCACCGGTGCGAAACACCGATATGCCGTTGTCATCGACGCCAAGGCTTGCCTTGCCACGCATGCCCAAGCCATGTGCCCAAACTCGCTCTAGCGGCTGTGACGCCAAGACAGTGGATACATAGAAAGACTCATATTCACCATTTGAGGTTGGCGACACGGGGGTAGCAATGACTGATTCCTGCTGCCGACGATGCTTTATTGTGCTCAGCCAAATCAGCAAGGCAATCACCGCAACCATTGAAATCATCAAGAAACCAATCATTTCTCGAGTCATGCGAGCTCCTGCACTTCAGAGTTCATTACCGTGAATCGGCCACGATAGACGGTGTGGACTACTTGTCCCGGCAGGCTGAAGCCGGCAAAAGGATTATTGACGCTCTTGGAGTGTGTCTTTGATGCAATCAATCGCTTAGCACTTGGATCAATCAGCGCAAGGTTAGCCATCGCGCCAACCTCGACCTTCCCCTGATTCTCCAGACCTGCAATCTCAGCTGGTTTTGCGCTTAGGATGCCGGCGAATTGTTCCCAGTTCCCACCATGTTCAATTAGTACTTCTTGCAGTACAGACGCAGCATGCTCCAGACCAACCATTCCAAAGGCGGCATTCTGCCATTCGCATTCCTTCTTTTCGGCGGAATGCGGGGCATGGTCGGTTCCTAGAACGTCGATAGTGCCATCTAGTAGCGCTGCCCTGAGTGCCAAGGTGTCCTCAGCTCTTCTGAGCGGTGGATTCACTTTGTAGACCGGGTCATAGCTGCGAACTAATTCCTCAGTGAGCAAAAGGTGGTGCGGTGTGACCTCAGCAGTGATTTTGATTCCGCGCTTTTTGGCCCAGCGCACGACATCGACCGCACCAGCTGTGGTGAGGTGGCAAATGTGCAGTCTTGACCCGGTGGCCTCGGCCAGCAGCGCATCCCGCTCGATAATCGACTCTTCGGCAGCAGCCGGCCAACCAGTCAAACCTAACTCCGAAGCGAGTGCACCAGCATTCATCTGAGCGGCTACGGTCAGGGTTGGGTCTTGTGCATGCTGTGCAATAACTCCATCAAACTTCTTTACGGCCAATAGAGCCTCGCGCATTAGCTCGGCATCGAAAACGCAGACCCCGTCATCGCTAAACATCCGAACCTGTGATTTGGACCTGGAGAGCCCGTCGATGTCGGAGAGTTCTTCCCCCTTGAGCCCAACAGTCACGGCTCCGATTGGTTGGACTTCGACGTATCCAGCTTCGATACCAGCATTTCGGATGAAATCTGCTACCTCGGGGTGATCGGTAACCGGCATGGTGTTAGCCATCGCCATGACAGCGGTGTAGCCACCCGCAGCTGCACTCTTGCTCCCTGACAAGATCGTTTCGCTGGCCTCAAACCCAGGCTCCCTTAGATGCGTGTGAACGTCCACAAATCCAGGCAGTGCAATAAGTCCAGAGCAATCCAAGCCAGGTGCTGCAAGTTTTCCTATTGCGGCGATGCGACCGTCTACCATCTCAATATCTGCCCCAGTGCCACTTGCAAGAGTCAGGTTTTTAAGTACTACTGAGCTCACTGTGTCTCCCCACTAAGGCATCGGTAGAGGACGGCCATGCGCACCGCAACTCCATTGGCGACTTGTTTCAGGACTTGCGATCTTGGATCATCCGCGGCTTGACTGGATATCTCGAAGCCTCGGTTCATCGGTCCCGGGTGCATGATTAGAGCTTTTTCGGAAACCATCTCCAAGCGCTTACCCTCGAGGCTCCATGCGCGAGAGTACTCAGTAGCCGAGCTGAAGAACTCGCCTTGCATGCGTTCCTTCTGAACTCTCAACATCATCACCACATCGGGTTTTTGAGCAAGTGCTCCCTCGAAGGAATCCATCACCTTGGCGCCCATTTGTTCAATGCCTTCTGGTATCAAGCTTTGCGGCCCTGCCAGCGATACTTCAGCACCCAAAAGGTTCAGTAGCAGAATGTTTGACCGTGCTACTCGTGAGTGTCGAATGTCGCCGACAATCAGAACTTTTACTCCCCTAAGGTCGGATGCCAAACCAAAGCCCTGACGAATGGTTAGAGCGTCTAGTAGTGCTTGAGTTGGGTGCTCGTGGGACCCATCACCGGCGTTAATTACGCTTGCGGAAATCCAACCCTGTTCCGCGAGCAGCTTTGGTGCTCCAGAGAGCGGGTGGCGGATGACAATAGCATCGGCACCAATCGCCTCAAGAGTTTGAGCGGTGTCCTTTAACGACTCGCCTTTTGATACCGAAGATGAATCGGCTGTCACATTGATCACGTCCGCGCTGAGTCGCTTGGCTGCCACTTCAAAGCTAACGCGAGTTCTGGTGCTGTTCTCGAAGAATAGGTTTACAACCGTTTTGCCTCTAAGCGCTGGGAGTTTCTTGACCTCGCGTTCATTAACTTGAGAGAGCTGCTGTGCGTTGTCGAGCAGTGATAACGCTGAATTTAGGTCTAGTTCTCGAATGGAGGTCAAATGTTTCATTAGCCAATCACCACTTGATCTAATCCATCAGTCGGGGAAAGTAAAACCCGTACCCGCTCAGTCTTCGCCGTTGGGAGATTCTTGCCTACGAAATCCGGTCGGATTGGTAGCTCTCGATGGCCGCGGTCAACAAGTACCGCAAGCTTCACCTGACTTGGTCTACCAAGATCCGTCAGGGCATCGAGTGCGGCCCTGACAGTTCTACCTGAGTAGAGCACATCGTCCACTAAGACCACTACTTTGCCGGTGATACCGCAGTCGGGAATGGATGTGCCGTGAATCTTGCGCTCAGTTTTAGTTGCGTCATCGCGATACATCGTGATGTCTAGAACTCCAAGGTTGCCTTGATAGTCCGGTTCAATTTGTGAAAGTAGGGCGTCGATGCGTTCAGCTAGTAGTCGACCTCTAGTTGGAATGCCAAGCAACACCAGGTCTTGCGGACCCTCATTGGCTTCGAGAATTTCATGGGCAATGCGCTTAAGAGCCCGATCGATGTCGGGCGAGTCGAGTACGACGCGCTCTTGCATTTGCAATCCTTCTTCGCCTCACAGGACGAACTTAAAGGTGGTTTCGAAAAAGTATACAGCTACTAGAGAGCTTGCCTACCCTTTGCTAAGCGCGCCAAAACACCGTTGATAAACTTTGGCGAATCGTCAGTCGAGTATTCAGCGGCGAGTGCCACCGCCTCGGAAATCGCGACCTCATTTGGTACCTCAGAGTTGTGAAGTATCTCCCAGGCCCCAAGTCTCAAGATTGCTCGATCCACTGCCGGCATTCGATCCAAAGACCAATTGTCGGCGAGCATTTGAATCTCAGAGTCAATTTGGTAGGCGTTCTCTAGGTATCCAGTAACCAACATCTCTGCGTAGTCAAAGATCGGCTGCTGATTCTGTCGGTCTTCAACCTCAACCTCAGTTTGCTTCAGAAGTTCAAGGGCCTGATCGCCGCGAACGTCAGAGGCATAGAGAGCATCAAGGGCACGCTTGCGCGCCTTAGTACGAGCGCTCAACTATTCGCTCACGCGGCCAAGGTAGTCACCGGTTCTGGTGTCAACCTTCACCTTGGTGTTGTTCTCAATGAACAATGGCACCTGAATCTGGAAGCCGGTCTCCAGCGTCGCTGGCTTGGTTCCACCAGTTGAGCGGTCACCCTGCAAACCAGGCTCGGTGTAGGTGATTTCAAGGACTACCGATGGTGGAAGTTCGATGTAGAGCGGTGCACCTTCGTGCAGCGCAACAGTTGCCATCTGATTCTCGAGCATGTAGTTGGCGGCATCGCCAACAGTCTCGGTTGGAATTGTGATTTGGTCGTAGGTGGTGTTATCCATGAACACGAATCCAGTGCCATCGTTGTAGAGGTACTGCATGTCACGGCGATCTACGGTAGCGGTCTCAATCTTCACTCCAGCGTTGAAGGTCTTTTCAACGACCTTTCCAGATAGCACGTGACGCATTTTGGTGCGCACGAATGCCGGTCCCTTACCAGGCTTCACGTGCTGGAATTCGATTACCGACCAAAGCTGGCCTTCCATGTTTAGGACCATGCCGTTTTTGAGATCGTTTGAGGTTGCCATTTTTCTCCTTGATAAACCTGTGAAATTCTAGTTGCGAGTTAGCTGTGCCAGTGCCAATAGATAGCTATCGACTCCAAATCCAGCTATTACTCCGGTTGCTACGCCCGAAATCACGCTGGTGTGTCGAAAGGTTTCTCGGGCGTGTGGGTTTGAAATGTGCACTTCAATCAGCCTTGAGCGGCCCTTGAGCATGGCGCAGGCGTCTCTAAGCGCATAGGAATAGTGGGTGAAGGCAGCTGGGTTGATAATCACATCCGCGCTTTCCTCGAATGCTGAGTGCAGCCAGGCAATCAGTTGGTCTTCGCTGTTGGATTGCCCAAATACAAAGTCAGTTTCAGGTGCAGCAGCGCGAAGCTTGCTTTCAATGTCCGAAAGGTTCAAAGTGCCGTATACCTCTGGCTCGCGGGCACCAAGCATGTTTAGGTTTGGTCCATTCAGGACATAAATCTTGCTCATGCGTAAACGCTATTCCACAATCGCTTGAAAAGCAGTGAATAGGAGCTCTGGAGTCGGAGCGCTAAGAATTCCGGGCTTACCGATTCCATCCAGCACAACAAACCGAAGAGAACCCGCTCTGCTCTTCTTGTCTCGCTGCATTGTCGCTAGCAGCTGCTCCCAGCGGTCTGCTCGGTAGGTCATCGGCAGTCCCAATTTGGAAAGTACTCGACGATGGCGTTCGACATCCGCTTCTTTGAGTCTGCCACTGAGCATTGAGAGTTCGGCAGCAAAGATCATTCCGATGGATATTGCGGCACCGTGACGCCACTTATACCGCTCAGCGTGTTCGATTGCGTGCCCCAAGGTGTGGCCATAGTTCAGAAATTCGCGTTGACCCGACTCCCTAAAGTCGTTCGTCGTGATTTCTTCCTTGATCGCAACCGAACGCCTGATGATCTCGGCAAATACATCACTCTTAACATCGGTGGCTTCATCGGAAGATTCAACAGCTTCTAGGATCCATGAGTCCGAGATAAAGCCGTACTTTACGACCTCACCCATTCCCGCCAGCAATTCGTTTCTGGGCAAAGTTTCTAATGTGTCGAGATCGATAATCACTCGATGCGGCAGATGAAATGCCCCAACTAGGTTTTTCCCCTCAGATGTGTTGATGCCAGTCTTGCCACCGATAGCTGCGTCAACCATGCCTAAGAGAGTTGTGGGGATGAGTATTGAACGGATGCCCCTTAGCCATGTGGCAGCAACGAAACCTGCCAGGTCGGTGGTTGAACCGCCGCCGATTCCAACTACAGCATCATTTCGGTGGAAATCCGCCTGACCCATCACCTGCCAGCAGAAGGTGGCAACTTCGATTCGCTTGGCATCTTCTGCGTTTGGAACCTCAACCACCAGCGCCTCAAAGCCCTTGGTGCGAAGGTCTTCCTGCACCGCAAGTGCTGTCGCGCTCAGGGCCTGCGGGTGCAAAATGAGGACCTTCTTCACGCCATCCAGCGAGAGAGCAACTTCTGGAAGCAACGACCTTCCGATGATTGAAGTCATTTTGTTGCCTCCTGCTTGAGTTGCGAAATCAGTGCCTTAATTGGCTTGCCGCCAGTGAAAACGGTAGCAGTGGCACATTCTTGGTAGAGCGCTTTGCGCTCGTTGTAGATCGCGTCCCAACGTTCCGGGTTATCCTTCAGCAGTGGTCGCTTCGAGAGATTTATCTTCCCAAGTACATGCTCACTAGCGGTATCTAAGAAAACGGTCCGATAACCCTTTAACAGCCTTCGGTTCTCTTCGCTGAGAACCACCCCGCCGCCGGTAGCAATTACTCCCCCAGCTTCTAGCGCTTTGATTAGTGCGCCGGTTTCCAAGGTGCGAAAATGTTCCTCACCAAACTTGGCGAAAATGTCTACTATCGCGCCATGATCTCGGGCCACAAGCTTGTCGGTGTCTGAAAACGGCAGTTCCAGCTCTTTTGCAAGCTTCTTGCCTAGCGTGGTTTTCCCAGAGCCCATCGGGCCAATCAGGATTATGGTGTTCACTATGGCTGCGCGATGCGCGACTTTAGGACGTCAGGGATGTTCGCCAAGTAGGCGTCAAGGTTGCGCTTGGTCTCAATTAGGGAATCGCCACCGAACTTTTCCAGCACTGAATTAGCGATCACTAAGGCGACCATGGCTTCTACAACGACGCCGGCAGCTGGCACGGCGCAGACATCGGAACGTTGGTGGTGTGCGGTAGCAGCATCCCCTGTTGACGTGTCGATTGTTTGCAGTGCCCTTGGGACGGTGCTGATCGGCTTCATGCCAGCGCGCACGCGAATCACTTCACCGTTTGACATGCCGCCTTCGATGCCACCCGCGCGATCGGTGAGCCGATGCACTGAGCCATCCTCACGGACAATCTCATCGTGCGCGACACTGCCGCGGCGCTTTGTGGTCTCTAGGCCGTCACCAATTTCCACAGACTTCATCGCCTGAATACCCATGACGGCAGCTGCCAATTGAGCATCGAGCCTGCGATCCCAATGGACATAAGACCCCAATCCCGGAGGGCAGCCATAGACCAAGGTCTCTGTTACGCCACCGATGGTGTCACCGGCAGAATGGCATTCATCGATTTCTGCCACCATGGCAGCGCTTGCGCTGGAATCAAAGCAACGAACCGCATCCTCGTCCAAAGCGCTTCGGTCACTCGGCTTTGGAAGGGTCGTGCTGGTGTTTGCCGCGGTGCCGATCGCAACGGTGTGGGTGACAAGCTCAATTCCCAACTGGCTGAGGAAGTTCTTGGCGATCTGGCCGAGCGCAACTCTGGTTGCGGTCTCCCTGGCAGACGCGCGCTCTAGCACGGGACGTGCCTCGTCGAAGCCATACTTTTGCATACCGGTGAAATCAGCATGCCCGGGTCGTGGTCGGGTTAGCGGTGCTCCCCTAGCACCAGTCAAGTCTTCAGGTGTAACCGGAGCGGCGGACATTACGGTTTCCCACTTCGGCCATTCCGTATTTGCAATGCGAATTGCAATTGGTCCGCCTTGGGTAAGCCCAAAGCGAATGCCAGAAGAGAGTGTTACTTGATCCTGCTCGAATTTCATACGTGCGCCACGACCGTATCCCAAGCGCCGCTGGGCCAAAGCCTCTTGTATGTCTTCTGCCAAAACTGGCACGCCAGCTGGAAGTCCTTCAATGACACCAATAAGTTCAGGGCCGTGTGACTCCCCAGCAGTAATCCAGCGCAACATCCGACTATTTTGCCATGTTTAGCTCGGTGCGGATTGCCACAAGCAGTTCTTTCTCGTTTCTTAGCGGTTCGTCGAGATCGTGACCTGCAAACAGCCGCTGTTGACCAATGGCCTGCCAAATCAACATCTCGAGACCAGAGACAGTCTTTTCAAGCCCCCAACGTTTCGCTGCCACAGAGGGCCAGGGGTCGTATGCCACGTCCAGCAAGTAGCCCTTTGGTGTTGTCGTGAGCTCAGTTACTAACATGTCTAACGCCCGGGGCGGAAGGGTGGAAACAACTAAATCTGCTTCACATGCCTTGTGAAAGCTAGCGTGGGTAATAACCTCAAACTCGGCAGCAAGCTGGGATACTGCGGCTTGGTTGCGACCCCAAACTGAGACTGATTTTCCGAGCTCTTGCATAGCAACTATTGCGCTTCTAGCCGTAGCACCGGTCCCGATTATCGAAACGGACTTGAATTTCAGTTTGGAGGTTGCCAGCTGAATTCCGAGCACGTCGGTATTGAAGGCATCCCAGCCTGTCTCGGTGCGAACTAAGGTGTTTGCAGCTCCGGTTGCTATCGCCAGTGAATCCGCACGATCTGCGAAGTTCAGAGCCAATTCCTTTAGAGGCATTGTCACGCTGTATCCGAAGAAGTCTTGCGGTTGGGATTCCATGAAAGCTTGCAGGTCGGTGGCCAATTCAATGGCTTGATAGCCCGCATCGATCCCTAGAAAGTCAAAAGCCGTCTTGTGAATCAATGGTGACTTGGAGTGAGAAATCGGCGATCCCAACACCGCATATCGCTTAGTCATTCCACTCAGGATTTTCTCTTAGCCAGGCATAAAATTCCTGGGCAGCTTTCTCATGCTCGGCTGCAGTGACGCTGAACTTTGTCTCACCGGTCTTCAGGTTTACAGTTACAAAGAACAGCCACTCACCATCTGCTGGACGCAGTGCTGCCTCAATTGCAAGTTCCCCGGGACTTGATATGGGGCCAGCTGGAAGCCCCTTGAAGCGGTAGGTGTTGTAAGGGTTATTGTCTGCACGTTGTGCATCGGTTGTGGTGACGGTTGTACCCCCGGTGCCGTAACTGACAGTGGCGTCAGATTGGAGCAGCATGTCAATTGATAGACGGTTCTGGAAAACCCTAGATACCTTGAAGAAATCTTCCGAATGCCTTGCTTCCACTTGGATCAGTGACGCCAGTGTTACCAGCTCGAGCGAGTCCTTCAATGTCATGTCATACTGCGCCAGCTCTGCCTCGGTGCGGTCCACCATAGCGTTTACAACTGTCTCGGCGCTCACGCCGGGATCAAAGGTGTAGGTAGCCGGAAACAGATAACCCTCAGCATTTAGAGCCTCTTCAGGAATCCTGGATTTGATGCCCTCGATCGCTTTTTCTACGTCAGCAGCACTCAGATTGAGATCTTCAACCAGCTGCGGGATGATCTCTCGGATGCGAAAGCCCTCGGGGATTGTGGTTTGCAGCACAACTCGGTTTTTGCCCTCGATCAGAATTTCCAATGCTCGCTTTCCGGAGAGCTTGGTTGGGAATGAGTAGGTCCCGGGATAAATTGTGAAATCAGCTGTGAGCATGTCACGGTAGATGGCATCGAAGCTAAGAATGATGTCCGCATCAACCATTTTGCGAGCAACTGCAGCGCCGTCATCGCCCGGCGCAATCACGATCAAGGTTTCGGGGCCCGGTTCACCTTGGTAATCAGCCACTTGGAATCTTGAAATGAAGTCCCGAATTGAATCAGAGGCAAAGGTGGCAACTCCCCCGATCAAGCCAACAACTAGAACTAGTGCTAGCAGGCCAAATAGCCGGCGCTTACGCAGCTTGTTGTTATCGATCGGTGACGTCATCGAGTGCTATCCCTGCAAGTCCTGAGCGCTCGGACGAGAGCGCAAAATCAAGGATAAGCGCGGCAGCTTGCGCATCAATGTATTGCCTTGATTCTTTTACCCGCTTGCCAGAAGTTTGCAGTAGCTGCTGGGCCGATTTTGTCGTCAATCGCTCATCAATCATTCGAACTGTTATGCCAAGTTCAGCAAGTGCTCGACCAAACTCAACTGCTTTGGAAGTGGACGAGGTGAAGTCGCCTTTCAAATTCAGCGGTAGCCCAACGTAAACCACTTCAACATTGCGCTCTTGGATCACCTCAGCTACTTGGGCGACCACACTCTCATCTGCAGTTAGTGATTCGAGTGGTAACGCAAGCGAACCCTCGCTGATCGCTAGGCCAACCCTGGCCGTGCCAACATCAACTGCAAGTCGACGGGTCACTTGATTGCAGCAACCGCTTCGTGAATTGCCTGCTCAAGCTTTGTGGCATCTGGGCCGCCACCTTGGGCAAAGTCCGCCTTACCGCCACCACCGCCGCCAAGAACTGCGGAAGCTATCTTGGCCAGCTCTCCAGCGCGAACGCCCTGCTGTTGAGCATCGGCTCCTGATGCAATCATGACAATAGGCTTACCCGCTAATTCAGCGCCCAAGATAACCACCGATGCTGCTCCCAGTTGGGCAGATACCGCCGTAGTTAGGCTTCTCAGTTGATCAGAGTTGACACTGGAGGCAATCTTGGTTGCAACCACATCAAGTCCGGCCAGCTTGCTCGCGCTTGTGGTTAGCTGTGGAACAAGCTGCATAGCTTGTTGGGACTCGAGTTCCGAGATGCGCTTTTGAGCTAGCTTCAAATCTTCGAGCGCGTCAGTAATCTTGGACTCGATCTCGTTTGCCGGAGCCTTGAGAGTTGCTGCAAGCCTGCGAGTCAACTCGCGTTCAGCGCTAAGGGCCCTGAATGCGTCGATGCCAACTAATGCCTCGATACGTCTGGATCCGGAACCTACCGAAGACTCTCCGGTAACCGAAACTAGACCGATCTGTGAAGAACGCATTACGTGAGTACCACCGCACAGCTCTCTGGACCAAGGCCCACCAACCTGCACAACTCTGACTTCTTCGTCGTAAGTCTCACCGAAGAGTGCAATGGCGCCCCACTCACGAGCCTTTGGAAGCGACATGTATTGCGCGCTCACTGCTAGGTCAGCTCGGATTGCGAGATTTGAGACTTCTTCGATTTCACTCTTGGTGGCATCCGAAAGCGCTTGGGTCCATGAGAAGTCGAGTCTCATGTAGCCAGGACGATTGTAAGAACCGGACTGCAATGCCTCTGGACCTAGCACCTGGCGAAGGGCCGCGTGCACTACGTGTGTTGCTGAGTGAGCCTGTGCTGCTCCAAGTCTCCAATTGGCGTCGACGAGAGTCTGCGCTTCTGTTCCGACAACAACTTCGCCGGACGCAACTCTGACCTTGTGAGCAAACAATCCTTTGACGGGTTTCTGAACATCCAGTACTTCGAGTTCGAAACCATTCCCAACAATCCAACCTGCATCAGCAGCCTGGCCACCAGACTCTGCATACAAGGTGGTGCGGTCGAGGAATAGCTCACCAAGCTGTCCACTGGACAGGTTTGACACGGATTCACCATCGCGAATCAGTCCGAGGACCTTTGCTGAAGTCTTTAGGCTCTCGTATCCGAGGAATTGAGTCTCCCCTAGGCTTCGGAACTCACTGTAAACCTGAAGCCCAGCTCCACCAGTCTTCTTAGCCTTGGCATCTTGCTTGGCTCTGTCCTTTTGTTCACGCATTAGCTGATCAAAGCCATCGCGATCAACCGTCAGACCGTTCTCCTCGGCAATCTCCACGGTTAGGTCGATTGGGAAGCCGTAGGTGTCGTGAAGCAAAAATGCGGTATCGCCAGAAAGCTGCGACTTTGAGGCCGCAATCGCTTCGGATAGCACCACAAGTCCTGTGTCCAAAGTTCTTGAGAAGCCGGTTTCCTCGGCGATAGCTGCACGCAGAACTCGAGGGAAGCTCTCTTCGAGTTCTGGATATGCCTCGACCATGGCGTTCTTACTCGCGGTAAACAGCTCTTCGAAGCAAGGTTTTTGGACGCCTAGTAGCCTCAGGGAGCGTACCGAACGACGAAGAAGACGCCTAAGCACGTAGCCGCGGCCTTCGTTTGAAGGGGTAACGCCATCGGACATAAGCATCAGAGCTGAGCGAATGTGATCGGCGATAACACGCATGCGGACGTCGTCGTTCTCGTCTGCGCCGTAAGTCTTCCCTGAGAGCTTCGCTGCTAGATCAACCAGTGGTCTTACCTGATCAATCTCGTAAATGTTCTCAACACCTTGGAGAAGGAAGGCTACGCGTTCAAGACCCATGCCGGTGTCAATGTTCTTCTTAGGAAGCTCTCCGAGAATCTCGAAGTGATCCTTCGTGCCACCGTCTGCGCGTTCGTACTGCATGAAGACGAGGTTCCAGATCTCGATGTAGCGATCTTCATCCGCCTCTGGACCGCCTTCGGCACCGTACTCTGGGCCGCGGTCGTAGTAAATCTCGGAGCATGGACCAGCGGGACCACGCTGGCCGGTCGACCAATAGTTGTCGCGCATTCCGCGCTTCTGGATTCTCTCCCTTGGCACCGAGGACTGTTCCAGCCAGTAACCAATCGCCTCATCATCGTCGTTGTAAACGGTTACCCAAAGGCGTTCAGGATCAAAACCCAATCCACCATTTTCGAGAGATCCGGTCAACAACTCCCAAGCAAAGCCGATGGCCTCTTTTTTGAAATAGTCACCAAAGGAGAAGTTTCCATTCATCTGGAAGAAGGTGCCGTGACGAGTCGTCTTTCCAACCTCATCAATGTCTAGTGTGCGCACGCACTTCTGAACACTGGTGGCACGTGAATAAGGTGCCGGCAAAACACCGGTCATGTAGGGGATGAAAGGGACCATTCCGGCGACCACAAACATCAGGGTCGGGTCTTGGCTAATTAGCGGTGCGCTTGGAACGACGGTGTGGCCCTTTTTTTCAAAGTAGTCGAGCCATCGCCGCTTAATCTCGGCAGTCTTCATGAGGGGCTTACTTCTTGGCTGGGGAGCGCTTTGCAGCTGGCTTAGCCGCCGGCTTCTTGGCGGCAGTCTTAGCCGCAGGCTTCGCGGCTGGCTTAGTTAGCTCCGCCTCGCGCTCTTGGTAACCGGCGGCAACTGCCTGGCTGAAGTCTCTTGCGGCAGCGATCGCCTCGTCCAAGGCAACCTGTGCCTTTGGATTATCACGAAGCTGGATAACGGCAAGTGCACCTAGTCCTAGACCAGCTGCGAACCATCCGAGTTTTGACATTTCTACCTCCGCTTTCCAAGGACTGAGAACAGCCCCTTGGTGACACCGAATAGTTTGGTTAGAGGAGCACCAACCGATGCAGTAAAGACTGCAACCAAGCTGTTGATGTTCTCAGTGACTTGCTCAACGTCTTCGGTAATTGAGTCAATCCTCTTCAGCTGGCGGTTCGCCTCACCCAGAGTGACTCTTGCTTCCTGAAGCATTGGCTCAAGCTCTTTGTTGACGGTGCTGATGGTGCGAGCACTCTCGTCGATAAGTTTTGCAAGCTTCACAAGTGGGAAGCCGATAAAGAGAACGAGCACGGCGAAGCTGAGGGCAAAAATTATGCCGACAACTTCGCCGCCGCTCATCAGTCTTATTTACCTAGCTGCGTAGTACTCAACAACGAGCTGAACTTCACAGGTAACTGGAACTTCAGCACGCTTTGGGCGACGAACCAGGGTTGCCTGAAGCTTGTCAAGGTCAACGGTTAGGTACTCAGGGGTCTTGTTCAGAACGTCTGAGTTGCCACCGGCGGCCGCAACCTGGAATGGCTCAGCCTTCTCGCTCTTGGCGTGAACGTGGATCATCTGGCCAGGCTTTACACGGAAAGATGGGCGGTCAACTCGCTCGCCATCAACAAGGATGTGGCGGTGTACAACCATCTGACGTGCCTGAGCCATGGTGCGGGCAAAGCCTGAGCGAAGCACTAGTGCATCAAGACGCATTTCTAGTAGCTCTACTAGGTTCTCACCGGTCAGACCCTCAGTGCGCTTTGCTTCCTGGAAGGTCTTGCGAAGTTGAGCTTCGCGAATGCCGTACTGAGCCCTTAGGCGCTGCTTCTCGCGAAGACGAACTGCGTAGTCTGAGTCAGACTTGCGCTTGGTGCGGCCGTGCTGGCCCGGTGCATACGGGCGCTTTTCCATGTACTTAGCAGCCTTTGGAGTAAGTGCGATGCCAAGGGCACGCGACAAACGAGTCTTGCTGCGGGTTCTAGTTGTCTTTGACAAAAAGGTACCTTTCAAATTTCTATGTGGATTTTTGCCCTACGTCCCAGCCGCTGGAGCAGAGCAACCCTGAGAGCTTAGCAGTTTGAACGCCAGCTGTCACTAACCTTCTAGGATTTCGCCAATCACCCTAAGTCGCTCAGCGATGGTCTTCTCAAATCCGTGGTTTGAGGGTTCGTAGAACTTTTTATCATTCTCGGCGTACTTTTGCTTGATGACGCCTTTTGGGTCATCGTGTGGGTAGCGATATCCAATTGCTCCAGTTGATCGAAGCGGTGCTGGCACTGGCGGAACGGCGCCCTCCTCAAGATCTGCAAGTGCTTGATTGATTGCGAGGTACGCCCGATTTGACTTAGGTGCGGTGGCTAGGTAAATCGTTACCTCTGCCAGTGGGATTCTTCCCTCTGGCATACCAATGCGCTCCACAACATCCGCTGCAGCGCTTGCTACTACCAGGGCATTTGGATCTGCCAAACCAATGTCTTCGGCCGCGAGGATCATTAGCCTGCGCGCGATAAACCTCGGGTCTTCTCCCCCCGCAATCATGCGAGCCAGATAGTGAATTGCCGCATCGACATCAGACCCGCGCACAGACTTGATAAAAGCGCTGATGGTGTCATAGTGCTCATCGCCGTTGGCATCGTATGCAATCGCGATTTCGCTCGCTGACTTGGCTACCTCTAGGGTGATCACCGATTCCGGTTGTGCGGCCGCCGCTTCGAGCAGGGTCAAAGCTCTACGAGCATCTCCGGATGACACCTTGGCAAGGAAATCGAGTGCTTCTTGTTCGAGAGGCTTTCCACCCCAATCGCTTCTTGAAACTGCTCTTTTCAAAAGGGTCGCAATCTCAACCTCAGTAAGAGGATCAAGCCTCATAACCAAACAGCGAGATACAAGCGGTTTGATAACACTAAAAGACGGGTTCTCCGTTGTGGCGGCGATTAGAGTGACCAAACCCGATTCAACGGCAGCGAGCAAAGAGTCCTGCTGACTCTTGGAAAAGCGATGAATCTCATCCAGAAAAAGAATGGTTTGCCGGTCGTAAACTTCTCGAAGTTTCTTGGCCTCTTCGATGACTTCCCTGATGTTGGCAACCGTGGCGGAGATTGCACTCAGTTCCACGAAACTGGCATCACGAGTTTGCGAGATTAGACGAGCCAATGTCGTCTTGCCAGACCCTGGAGGCCCCCAGAGGATAATCGAGCTGAGCGATGCGGATGGATCCCCAGTTATTAGTCGGCTCAGCGGGGATCCAGGTTTGGTGATCCGTGCCTGGCCGACGACCTCATCTAACGAAATCGGTCGCATTCGAGATGCAAGAGGGATGGTTGCCACTCGTTGATTGTATGCAACGCCTAGAATTACTTACTGCGATAGGACAAGGGTGTTATGAAGAACAACGACAAGTTAGCTAGCTTCCAGGCCAAGCAGGGAATCAAGATTCAGCGCGAGGAAACACGCCGCAAAGATAACCGGTTGGCTCTGATTGTTTCAGGCGCTGCAATCGCACTTGCCGTTGTAGGACAGTTGCTCTACTTCTCGATTGGTCCTGGCTACCAAGCACCAACCGAACAGGCAGCAAGCGAGGAACCGACGCCGTTGCAAACTAACTCGGACCTAGTGCCAGATCCAGCCATTGCTGAAGGGCGAACCTGGACCGGAGCGCTGAACCTAAACGACCAGACCTTGGGACTTGAGCTTTACGGTGATCTAGCACCGCAGGCCACCGCCAACTTTGTTTCTCTTGCCAAGGATGGCTTTTTCGAAGGCGTAACATGCCACCGCCTAACTACTGCGGGCATCTATGTTTTGCAGTGTGGTGACCCAACTGGTACCGGCTCCGGAGGCCCTGGGTACAACTTTGGTCCAATTGAAAACGCACCGGTGGATGACATGTATGGCGAGGGCGTGCTTGCAATGGCTCGCGTAGGTGGCGATGGTTACTCCATGGGAAGCCAGTTCTTTATTGTCTACGGACAGTCGCAGATCTTGAGCGATGCTGCCGGTGGCTACACGGTCTTCGGAAAGATCACCTCTGGGTTAGATGCTGTAAAGGCAATTGCCGAAGCCGGAACTGCGGATGGCTCAAGCGATGGAGCTCCAGTTAATCCAGTTTCCCTCAGCGGTATTTCGGTAGAGTAAAACCTCACACCTTAGGAGATCCCCGTGACCAGCAACGCATTCGGCCGCGTCGACAGCGAAAACAACGTATTCGTCATCGAAGCCGGCGTCGAAAGACTCGTTGGCCAGTACCCGAACGTCAGCGAGGCTGACGCACTTGCCTACTTTGTCCGCAAATTCCAAGACCTTGAAGCTCAGG
>JACCDL011467594.1_pt1 | contig 17523 bp, 10 predicted proteins | sample 7441931 | NCBI WGS metagenome assembly JACCDL01 (sample SAMN15323437, study PRJNA562643) | freshwater metagenome | isolation source: river surface water | place: USA:Blue River Watershed | collected 2017-08-16 | reverse complement strand
CCGGCCCGCGCGCCGGCGGAGGCGGTCGCGCCACCCGGGCGCGCCACGCGGGTCGACGGCACATCGGCGGGGCTGAGCACCATCGTCCCCGCCTCGGCACTCGGCGCGTCGGGGAGGAGCGCACAGGCTGCCGCGAACGCGCGCCCGAACTGTGCCGCGCTCTGATACCGGTCCGCCGCGTCTCGGGCCAACGCGAGGTCCAGGGTGGCTTGCAGCTCGGCGGGCCACGCGATCTCGGGTCGGACCTCCGCGAGGGTCCGCGGCACGTCGGTGAGGCGCATGATCATCGCCTCCTGTGCCGAGTTCGCCGCGAACGGGAGGGCGCCGGAGAGGCAGTTGAAGGCGACGAGGCCGAGGGCGTAGATGTCGGATCGGCCGTCGAGGCGATCCCCGGCGAGCTGCTCGGGGCTCATGTACTCCGGCGTGCCGACGACGAGCCCCGTCTTCGTGACCTTCTGTGCGTCACTCGAACTCGCCTTCGCGATGCCGAAGTCGACAACCTTCACGAGGTCGGACCCGTCACGGTTCCGCGCCACCATGATGTTGTCGGGCTTCAGGTCCCGGTGCACGATCCCCGCGTCGTGCGCGACCTGCAGCGCGTCGGCCGTCTGATGCACGATGCTCGCGGCCCGGCTCGGGGGCAGCACGCCGGCCTGCTCGACGACGTCGGTCAGCGAGGCCCCCTCGATGAATTCCATCGCGAGGTAGATCGTCCCGTCAGGGGTCTCGCCGAAATCGTAGATGCCGCACACGTTCGGGTGGTTGAGCCGCGACGCGTTCGCCGCCTCGCGATTGAAGCGCGCGATCGCGTCGGGGTCCGCGTTCATCCCCGGGTTCATCACCTTGAGCGCGCTCTTCCGGCCCATCTTCACATGTTCGGCCAGATACACCGTCCCCATCCCACCAGCCCCGAGCTTCTTGAGGATGTGATAGCGGTCGGCGACAACGGTCCCGAGCAGGTCACCCTGGCCGGCGGCCGACCGCAGCGCCGTCCCGTCACGCGGACAGAAACGCTCGGAGAGGGGATACTCGGTCCCGCAGGTCGGACAGATCTTCTGATCGCTCACATACGCTCCGGACGGACGGGCCTCGAGGCCGCCGGCGGGCCTCGCGGGCGCATCGCCTGCGCTCGCTCGGTTCGACGACGTATTGGGCCGAATATACGGCGTCACGCGGAGAGCACGGAAGACGCACGGCGGGCGGGGGCGCAGGGGCCGCAGCGCGGTGTCGGTGCGCCCCGTGCGCCCCGTGCGAGACCCTTCGGGCCACGATAGACTATCGGCGATGCTGCGGCCGATGCGCGGACTCCTCGCCGTTGGATGCGTCGCGATGGCGTCGGTCGCCGCGGCGCAGGCCACCGTGCGCCCCGACCTGACGTGGCAATCGCTCGAGGCCCCGCACGTGCGCGTGGTCTTCGAGCCCGGGCTCGAGGCGCTCGCCCGGCGCGTCGTGGATGTCGCCGAGTCCGCATACGTCGCCTTGGCGCGCGAGCTGACGCCCCCCCGCGGGCGTATCGATCTCATCCTCGCCGACAACGTGGATTACGCGAACGGCGCGGCCACGCCCTTCCCGTCGAACCGCATCGTGCTCTACGCCCGACCGCCCGTGGAGCAGCTCGCGCTGCGGCCGCATGAGGACTGGATGCGACTCCTCGTGACACACGAGATGGCGCACATCTTCCATCTCGATCGCGTGCGCGGGCTCTGGGCGCTCGGCCAGCGGGTCTTCGGACGCGCGGCGCCCCTCTTCCCGAACGCGTATGCCCCCTCGTGGGTCCTCGAGGGGCTCGCGGTGCACTACGAGTCGCGGCTGGGCGGTGGCGGTCGCCTGCGTGGGAGCGAGTTTCCCGCGGTCGCGCGCGCGGCGGCCCTCGACGGCGTCCTGCCACCCCTCGACGCCCTTTCCGCGGACACACCCCGCTTCCCGCTCGGCCACAGCGTGTACGTGTACGGCGCGTTCGCGATGACGCGCGGCGATTCCACGATGCTGAGGCGGTTCGTCGAGGAGTCGAGCACGAGGCTCTTCGTCTCGCGGCTCGACGCGCGCGCCCGCGCGGCCTTCGGGCTCACCTTCCGTGCCCGATGGGAGGGGTGGCGTGATTCGGTCACGCGCGATGCGGCGGGGCTCCCCGAGACGCCGCCCGTCTCGGTCCGCTCCCGCGAGGGCTACACCGCCCGGTATCCACGCTTCGTGGACGACACCGTGCTGCGCTTCGTCGCCGACGAGGCGCGGCGCGTCCCGGGCTTCTATGAAGCGCGCGACGCCGGGCGCGCGCGGCGGATCGGGCGCCGAAACTCTGTGGACGTGACCACGCCCGGGTACGGCGGCGTCATCGCGGCTGAGCTGGACTACACCGACCCGTACACCGTCCGCTCGGACCTCACGCTCGAGCGGTCCTCCCTCGGCGGTCGCGCACGCCTCGGGATCGGGCAGCGGCTCTCCCACCCGGACCTGCATCGTCCGACGGGGCAGCTGATCGCCGTCCGGACGCGTCCCGGCACGACCGACCTCGTGCGCCTCGAGGGGCCCGAGGCGATCCCGCGTCCGCTCGTCATGGGATCGCTCGACGAGACGTGGGGTGATCCGCGCTGGTCGCGGAGCGGGGCGCAGGTGGCCGCCGTGCGCTGGCGGCGCGGCGGCACGCTGGCGGTCGTGGTCCTCGACACCACGGGCCGAGCGTCGATGACCTTCGCGCCCCGACCGCGGACGCCAGGGTGGCTCACGGTGCTGTCATCGCCGGTCTTCGAGCCAGGCGACACGACGCTGCTCTTCGTGAGTGACCACGAGGGACGGGCGATGGTGTATCGCGGTGACGTCCGCACCGGCGCCATCGGACTGGTCTGGGAGACACGGACCGCGTTGCAGACGCCGGATGTCTCGCCGAGCGGGGCGCGGATCGCGGCGGTCGAATTGAGAGGCGATGGCTTCCACGTCGTGACGCGGGAGACTCCGGTTGTCCCGTTGCGCGCCGAGCCACCGGTCGCGAGCGACGCGGCGGAGCGCGGTGCGGATTCCGGTGCGGAGCGCGATGCGCCGACGTCCGCTGGCGCGAGCGGCGAGGCCGAGCCGTACACGTCGGCGGGTGAGCTCGTCCCGACGTGGTGGCTGCCGGTGGCGGGGCCATCTGGGCCGGGCAGTTGGTCGCTCGGCCTGATGACCAGCGCGCGTGACCTGATCGGTCGACACGCGTACGCGTTGAGTTGGGCGCGGGACCTGGAGCGACCGGAGGTGACATCCACGTTCGCGTATCAGTACGCCGGGTTTGGGAATCCCGTGGTGGGGGTGACGTATGCGAGCGCGTGGCAGCATCTCCCGGTCCGTCAGCAGGATGGGACGTTCGCGGGATGGCTTGGCGAGCGGACGCGTCGCGGTGGGGTGCAGGTCACCCGACAGCGGGTGGGTGTGCGGTGGAGTGGCTGGGCCTCGCTCGGTGGCGAGGTGGAGGCGGTGGATTATCGGACGGATCCTGAGCCGTTGCGCACGCGGCTGGCGAATCCGCGATTCCGCACGACGACCCTTGCGAAGGTCGCGCAGCTCTCGACCGGGTTCAGCACGATGCAGCGTCCGACGCTCAGCGTGTCGGTGGAGGACGGGGTGACGGCGAGCGCGGTGCTCCGGCGTCGGTTCGGTGGCGCGGTGGACGGTGGGGACGTCGGCGAGGCCATCGGGGCGGCGACGGGGGCGATCGCCCTGCCGTGGCCCGGGTTCGCGCGCGCGGTCCTCGCGGGCCGCGTAGCCGGCGGATGGACTGCCTCGGAATCGCAGACCGGATTCTCCGTCGGCGGGGTGAACGGCACCTCGATCTCCGTGCTGCCCGGACTCGTGATCGGAGGGTCGCCGCGGACGTTTGGGGTGCGCGGGTTCGACACCGGCGCCCTGAGTGGGACGCGTGCCGCGGTGACGAGTGTCGAGCTACGGCTCCCGTTGACGCTGATCGGTCGCGGGGTCCGCGGCAGTGCGGTCTTCCTGCAGAAGGGATCGTTCGCGGCGTTCGTGGATGGCGGGGCCGCGTGGTGTGATCGGGCCGTGGCGGGTTCGCTCGTGTGTCCCGCGCCTGAGGTGCCACGGCGGTGGCTGGGCGCGGTGGGTGGCGAGCTCGGGGTGGATGCGGCGCTCCGGTATGACGTCGTGTATCGGTTCCGGTTCGGCGCCGCGCATCCGGTGCGCGGGCTGGGATCAGCGCCGTCGCGGGTGGGGCTCTACTTCTCGATGGGGAGCACGTTCTAAGCCGCCAGCTGCGTGGGGGGAGGCGGCAGCGTGGTGAATTAGTATCGTTGTGTTACGAATAAGGGTGCTCGTGTATCCATCCTCGCGAGTCCGGGCAAGGACTGGCGTGAAAGTTCGGTCTGGGGTATGATGCCTCCCCTTCGCTGATGTGACGATTCGCCTGATTCTGTCGTCAGGCGGCCAAGTTGTTGATCTGTAACGGCTTAGCCGGAAAGCAACTGACGGAATCCGGTGTCGCGACGGTGTAGTGAAGGTGCTGGTCCGATTGCTGTTCGTACGAACGTGGAAACAGTCTTCCCGTTTCCGTTTCGTGATGCACCGCGCGGAAGTTGTTGTCTGGTAATGCCTTGATCTGTTCTTGCGCGGTCTCACGTGGCCCGTAGCTTGGACCCCCTCGACCCCTGAATCGGCCGGGATCTCCTGTGAGACCCGGTGGCGATGCGTCTCAGGTTCGGCCTCATACCCTTCAGTTGGAGAAGTACGCAGATGGCGCTCCCGACCACCCCCCCCAACACGCCGGCCACGCTTTCCCAGAACGCTCGGACGGTGCTCGACAAGCGCTATCTGGTGAAGGACAAGACCGGGAAGTCGGTGGAGACGCCGGAGGACATGTTCTGGCGGGTGGCGACGACGGTCGCGGAGCCGGAGCGTCGCTATGGGGCGACCGAGAAGCAGGTGGAGAAGATCGCGCGTCAGTTCTACGAGCTGATGACGCAGCGCCGCTTCGAGCCGAACTCGCCGACGTTGATGAACGCGGGGCGTCCGCTCGGACAGCTCTCGGCGTGCTTCGTGCTGCCGGTGGACGACGCCCTCTCCAACGGGCACAGCGGCATCTATGACACGCTGCGGTCGATGGCGCTCATCCATCAGAGCGGTGGCGGCACGGGGTTCTCGTTCTCCCGGCTCCGGGCGAAGGGGTCGATGGTGCGGTCGACGACTGGTGTGGCGAGCGGCCCCGTGTCGTTCATGCAGCTCTACGACGCCTCCACGGACGCGGTGAAGCAGGGTGGGACGCGTCGCGGCGCGAACATGGGCATCCTCCGGGTGGATCACCCCGACGTGATGGAGTTCATCGCGTGCAAGGAGGACCTGACCAAGATCACGAACTTCAACATCTCGGTCGGCATCACGACCAAGTACATGGAGGCCCTCGCGGCCGGGGGGTCGTACGACCTCATCGATCCGATCTCCAAGCAGGTCGTCGGGCAGATGGATGCGCGCGAGGTGTGGGACAAGATGATCGAGGGGGCGTGGCGGACGGGTGAGCCGGGCGTCTTCTTCATCGACGAGGCCAACCGGTACAACCCGGTGCCCCACCTGGGCGCCTACGAGGCGACCAACCCCTGCGGCGAGCAGCCGCTCCTCCCGTACGACGTCTGCAATCTCGGCTCCATCAACGTCGGCTACTACGTGGTTGACGGCGCGATGGACTGGAAGGCGTTCGCGAAGGACATCCATCTGTCCACGCGGATGCTCGACAACATCATCGACGCCAACAAGTACCCGCTGCCGGAGATCGATGCGCTCGCCAAGCGCATCCGCCGCATCGGCCTCGGCGTGATGGGCTTCGCCGACGCACTCATCCGCCTCGGCATCAAGTACGACAGCCCCGAGGGCGTGGCGTTCGGCAAGCAGGTGATGGAGTTCCTCGACGTCGAGGGGAAGAAGGAGTCGGCGCGGCTCGCCGAGGAGCGCGGCGCGTTCCCGGAGTGGGAGCGCTCGATCTGGGGCCCGGACGCGACCTGCGCCCGGGATGAGGCGGGGCAGCGCATCCGTCCCGAGCTGAAGCTCCGCAACTGCAACGTCACGACCGTCGCGCCGACGGGCACGATCTCGATCATCGCCGGGTGCTCGTCGGGCCTCGAGCCGCTCTTCGCGGTCGCGTTCATGCGCAATCAGGCCGGCGTGATGATGCCGGATGTGAACGAGGACTTCGTCGCGATCGCCAAGAAGGAGGGGTGGTTCTCCGACGCCCTGATGGAGCGCATCGCCAAGACGGGCTCGGTGATCCAGCCCGAGGTGCCGGTGAAGTGGCAGCAGGTGTTCGCCACGGCGAACAACATCTCCCCGGAGTGGCACATCCGGATGCAGGCGGCGTTCCAGGAGCACTGCGACTCCGCCATCTCGAAGACCACGAACTTCGCGCACACCGCGACGCGTGAGGACGTGCGGGCGATCTACGAGCTCGCGTATCAGATGAAGTGCAAGGGCGTCACGGTGTATCGCGACGGCTCGCGTGACGGCCAGGTGCTCTCGACGGGTGCCACGGCCGAGGCGGCGGCGAAGCGCGGCGGCGCAGCCGAGGATGCGGCGGCGAAGCGCGAACTCGGCGAGCTGAAGGGTCAGCTCGCGGAGATCACCGCGGACAACAATCGCCTCAAGACCCTCCTGTTCGACGCCGAGGCCGAGAATCTCCAGCGCCGGCAGAAGCGGTCGCGGCCCGACATCCTCAAGTCGACGGCCATCCGGAAGGAGACGCCGCTTGGCACGATGTTCGTGCACATCACCGAAGACGATAAGGGCCAGCCGTTCGAGGTCTTCATCAACCTCGGGAAGGCCGGTGGCCCGGCGATGGCCGACGCTGAGGCGGTCGGGCGCCTGATCTCGCTCGCGCTCCGCTCGGGCATCTCGATCCAGCAGGTCCACCGCCAGCTGCGTGGCATCTCGTCGGATCGCGCGGTCGGGCTCGGTGCCAACAAGGTCCTCTCCGTGCCGGATGCGATTGGCATCGCGCTCGAGGATTGGATGCGCTCGAAGCAGGGCGTGCAGCAGGAGCTCCTCGCCGGCAGCACGCCGACGGCCGCTCCGGCGCCGGCCCCGATGGTCACCGCCGGCGCGGCCCAGATGCAGTTCGAGGCCGTGTCTGGTGGTGACGCCTTCATCGGCACCTGCCCGGACTGCGGATCGCAGCTCGAGTTCGCCGAGGGCTGCGTGAAGTGCCACGTCTGCGGCTTCTCGGAGTGCGGCTGATCCAGCCGCCCCCCGGGCGTCGCCTGGCGCGCTAGACTTCGAGTGGGTCGTCTCCCCTGTGGAGGCGGCCCACTCCGCGTTTCGCCATCCCGGTCACCGCTGCTCGACCGTCCCGCCGTCGATTCGACACCGCTTCAGGTCAGCGACCCCGGCCACGCCCGACCGGTCACGCCGCTCGTCACGCCATTCAATTCACCAGCACGCACGATGACCGCACGACGACTCCTCGGTGGCCTCACCGCCCTCCTCGCCTGGACCGCGCTGATCATCCAGTTCGGTCTGCATCTGACCAGCGGCGTCGACATCAACGGCGCCCCGCGGACGGTCGCGATGTCGATCGTCGATTATTTCGGCTATTTCACGATCCTCACCAACCTGCTGGTCGCCATCGTGCTGACCGGACCGATGCTCGCGCCCGGTGGTGCGTGGGCGCGCTGGGCCGATGACCTGCGGACCACGTGGACCACCGCCGCCGCCATCCTCGTGGTGGGGGTCGCGTACCACGTGCTGTTGAGTGCGACGTATGACCCGGTGGGGCTCGCCGCCGTCACCGACCTCCTCTTCCACTACATCGTCCCCGCGCTGTACGTGGCGTACTGGATCGCGTTCACCGACGTCCGCGAGGCGCGGTGGCCGCGGTTTGCGCCGGTCTTGAGCGTCTACCCCACGGCGTATTTCACCTATCTCGTCGTGCGCGGGCAGGTGATTGGGACCTATCCCTACTTCTTCGTCGACGTCAGGACGCTGGGGCTCCTCGGCGCGTTCCGGAACGCGATGGCGATCCTGGCCTTCTACCTCTTCGTGGCGTGGGTGATCGCGCTGGTTGCGGGCCGGGTGGGCGCACGGCGGGGCGCGGTCGCCCACCGGGGGTAAACCTGATGGACGCCCGTCGGGGCGCGGCCTAGCTTCTCCCACGCTATGTCCCTCCTTGCCCTGTACGATTCCTCGCTCCGCGGGCGCGCCGATGCGCCTGCCCTCGAGGTCGAGGACGCGAGCGGGATGCGGGTGCTGACCTTCGGCGCACTCGACGCCCGGAGCGATCGTCTCGCCGCGACGTTCCGTGCCCGCGGGGTGCGGCCAGGCGACCGCGTGGCGCTCCTGCTCGCGAACCGCCTCGAGTTCCTAGACTGTTGGCTCGCCCTGATGAAACTCGGTGCCATCGCGGTGCCGATGAACGTGCTCTACAAGGGGCGGGAGATCGGGCATATCGTGGACGACGCGGCCCCCGTGGCGGTGGTGACCACCCCCGACCGGTCGGTGGACCTCCCGGTCGGTGCGGTGCTCTGGGATGTGGATGCGCTCTCCGGTGAGGCCGAGGGCGGTGCGACCATGCGGCCGACGGTGGCCCTCGATGACGCGACGCCGGCCGCACTGGTCTACACCTCGGGTACGACAGGACTCGCGAAGGGCGCGGTGCTGACGCACGGCAACTTCGCGGCGAACGCGCGCGCGCTCGTGTCCGCCTGGCGGATCACCGCCAACGACCGCTATCTCGCCGTGCTCCCGCTCTTCCACGTGCACGGCCTCGGAAACGGGATCCAGAGCTGGCTCGCCACCGGGTGCCATCTGCGACTCGCCACGCGCTTTCGACAGGAGGCGGCGCTCGAGTGGTTCGAGGCGTATCGGCCGACGCTCTTCTTCGGCGTGCCGACGATGTACGTGCGGTTGCTCGAGGCGCCGGTCGATCGGGCGCGGGCGATCGGTGCCGGCGTCCGGCTCTTTGTCTCCGGCTCCGCGCCACTTCCGGCGCAGGTGCTTGAGGACTTCGCCGACCGGTTCGGGCACCGGATCCTCGAGCGGTACGGTATGACCGAGACGTTGATGAACGTGAGCAATCCGTACGATGGCGAGCGTCGCGCGGGGACCGTGGGGCACCCGCTGCCCGGCGTCGACGTCGAGATCCGGGACGAGACGGGGGTGCCCGCGCCCGATGGGACGTCGGGGGAGCTCTGGGTGCGTGGACCGAATGTCTGCGCCGGGTACTGGCAGCGTCCTGAGGCCACGGCGGCGGCCTTTGTCGACGGCTGGTTCCGGACCGGGGATCTGGGCGTCCGGGACGCCGCCGACGGGTACATCACCTTGCAGGGGCGTCGAAGCGACGTGATCATCTCGGGCGGCTTCAACATCTATCCCCGTGAAGTGGAGGAGCTCCTGACGACGATGCCCGGCGTGCGAGAGGCTGCGGTGGCGGCACGGCCGGATCCGGTGCGCGGGGAGGTGCCCGTGGCGTACGTGGTCTGCGACGGCGACGCCGACCTCGCCGCGATCGAGGCCTCGTTGCGGGACCAGGTGGCGTCGTTCAAGATCCCTCGCGCCTTCCATCGCGTGGCGGTCCTCCCGCGCACGGCGCTCGGCAAGGTGCAGAAGCACCTGCTGGCCGGGCTCGTCTCGTGAGACGTCCGGGGCGGGGCGCGTGACCGCGGCGCAGCTCTCGGTGGTCGCCCTCGCCGTCGTGATCGCAGCGAGCTTCTTCTCGCGGATCAACGTCGGGATCCTCGCCGTCGCGCTGGCCGGCCCCGTGGCGCTGCACGCCGCCGGTTGGTCGCCGGACGAGGTGCTCAAGCTCTTCCCGGCGCCGCTCTTCCTCACGCTCCTCGGCGTGACGTTGCTCTTCGGTGTGGCACAGGCGAACGGGGCGATGGCCGCCCTGACCCACGGGATGCTGCGGTTGGCCGGTGGGCGGGCGCGCTGGGTCCCGGCGCTCTTCTTCCTGCTCGCCTGCGCCGTCAGCACGGTGGGGCCCGGGGCGATCGCGACGCTCGCGTTGCTGGCCCCGCTCGGGATGGCGGCGGGCGCGCGGGCGGGCCTCCCGCCGCTGCTGACCGCCCTGATGCTCGGGAACGGGGCGAACGCCGGGAATCTCTCGCCGTTCAGCGCCGTGGGGGTGATCGTCGCGGACGGGATGGGCGCTGCGGGGCTGACGGGGCATCAGTGGACCGTCTGGGCCGCCAACTTCACCGCGCATCTGCTGGTCTCGTTGGTCGCGTGGGCGCTGTTCGGTGGCCCGCGGCTCTGGCGCGAGACCGCACGCGTCGTCCTGGACGACGAGGTGCGGTTCGACGGCCGGCACCGCATCACGCTCGCGGTGATCGCCCTGTTCGTGCTCGCAGTGACGATGCTCAAGGCGCACATCGGTCTCACCGCCTTCGCCGGTGTGGCGTTCCTGCTGCTCGTCGGGGCGGGGGATGATGCGGCGACGCTCAAGCAGGTGCCGTGGGCGGTGCTCGTGATGGTGTGCGGCGTGAGTGTCCTGATCGGTGTACTCGAGAAGACCGGAGGGATGTCTCTGTTCTCCGATCTGCTCGCGCGCATCGCGACGCCCGCGTCGGTGAACGGGGTGATCGCCTTCGTGACCGGCACGATCTCCACCTACAGCTCGACCTCTGGCGTGGTGTATCCGACCTTCCTCCCGACCGTGACCGATGTTGTGGCGCGGCTCGGTGGCGGGAGTGCGCTCGAGGTGGCGCTGAGCATCAACGTGGGGGCGGCGCTCGTGGATGTCTCGCCGCTCTCGACGCTCGGGGCGCTCTGTATCGCCGCACTTCCCAAAGGCGAGGACGAGAAGCGGCTCTTCCGACAGCTCCTGCTCTGGGGCACCTCGATGACCGTCGTCGGCGCCCTCTTCTGCCAGTTCTGCATCGGTTGGTTCATCCGTTGACCGTCATCCCGGAGTGCTGATGCGTCGCCTCGTCATCCCCCCGTCGGCTCCCGTCGTCCCCGTGCGGGCGGTGCCCCTCGCCGTCCTGGGCGTGCTGCTCGCGTTCCCGCTCCTCCCCCGCACGGTCGCTGCGCAGGAAGAGGGGGCGTCGCTTCGCGCGCGGGTGGCGGCGCGCGGCAAGGCCCTCGAGTTGCCGGGCGCGTGGACGCCGCCGCCGGGCGATGCCCTCGTGCACCACACGTCGGGCTTCGCGAAGACGCTCTGCTCCGCGGTCTTCATCACGGGGCTCGATCCGCAGGATGCCGCGGCGAATGTCGGGTTCTTCACGGGGCCGCTCGAGTATCGGCGCTTCGTCGTCGATACCGTGATCGATCGTGCGCGGCAGGAGGTGCGGCTCACGCTCGCCAACGGAGTGACGCGGGTGGCGCGGAAGGTGGGGAGCCAGGGATGCGTGACCCTCCCCGTGGGCGTGGATTCCCTCTCCTTCCGGCCCTCGATCGTTCGGCCGAACCTCCCCGACGCAGCCACCACCCCGTGGCCGATGGGCGACGTGCTTCCGCGGACGGCCTTCCCGCGAGGCCTCGATTCGGTTTCGATCGCCGCGGCGGCGGATGTGGCCTTCGGGCCGCCCGAGGCGATGACGCTTGGGTTGGTCATCACGTATCGCGGGCGAATCGTCGCGGAACGGTACGCGCCCGGGATCGGGATCCACACGCCGCTCGAGAGCTGGTCGATGGGGAAGAGCCTCACCGGGACGCTCGTCGCTCGGTTGATCCAGCAGGGGGTCTACACCCTCGAGCAGCCGGCCCCGTTCCCCGAGTGGCAGACGCCCGGGGACCCGCGGCAGGCAATCCGCATCATGGACATCATGCGGATGTCGAGCGGGCTGCGGCTCCGGGCCCCGCAGGACCCCGATTGGGACGATGCGTCCGGCTATCCGGATCACCTCTACCTCTATACGGGCGGGGTGAACTCCTACCAGTACGCCGCGACGCGCCCGCAGCAGTGGCAGCCGAACACGGTGGGACGCTACCGCAACGTCGACCCCGTCCTCGCGAGCTACCTCGTGCGTCTCGGCGTCCAGCGGCTCGGGCAGGACTATCACAGCTTCCCGCAGCGGATGCTCTTCGACAAGCTCGGGATGCGTGACGTGGTGCTCGAGACCGATCCCTACGGCAACTTCCTCGGGCAGGGCTACGAGATGATCGCCGCGCGCGATTGGGCGCGGCTCGGCAACCTGTACCTGCAGGACGGCGTCTGGAACGGCGAGCGGCTCCTTCCTGAGGGGTACGTCACCCACGCGAAGACCCTGGCCCCCGCGTGGGTCGCGGATGGGCGTCCTGTGTACGGCGGCGGGTTCTTCTGGGTCAACGGGGATGGCGCGACGCCCGTCCCGACCGACGCCTACTCGATGCAGGGCGCTGGTGGGCAGAGTGTGACGATCATCCCGACGCATGGGTTGGTCGTCGTGCGCATCGGGAAGTACCGCGGCGCCGGTGCCGGTGGGCGCGCGCTCGACGAGGGGTTCCGCCGTCTGCTGCGCGCCGTGCCGCCGCTCACCCGTCCGTAGCAACCAGCACGGTCAGTAGCCTCTGACGCGGTCGATGGCCCACCGCGGCCGCTCGCCGCGTTCGATCAGGGCGAGGCATTCGAGGAAGCCGTCGGCGGCGCCCTCGACCGTCGTGAGGCCCGAGCAGTGCGGGGAGATCATCACGCGAGGATCTCGCCAGAGCGGCGAGTCGGGCGGGAGCGGTTCCGTCTCGAAGACGTCGAGCGCCGCACCGCGGAGACAGCCGGCCTCGAGGGCCTCGGGAATCGCCGCCTCCTCCACCGTCGCGCCGCGGCCCGCGTTGAGCAGCACGACGCCGCGGCACCGTGCGAGCAGGTCGCGCGAGATGAGCCCACGGGTGGCCGGTGTGTCGGGGACCACGACGATGAGCCAGTCACAGTGCGGTACGAGCTCGGGGAGCGCCTCGGTGCGATGCACCGCGCGGAAGAGGCCGGGCATCGCGGTGCCGCTGCGTGAGACCCCGATGACGTCGACGCCGAGCGGCGTCAGCACGCGGGCGATCGTACCACCGATATCTCCCGTGCCGACGATCAGCGCCCGCGTGCCGGCGAGCGGGCGTACGGAGGGCTCGGCCCAGCGCGCGACCATCTGGGCGGCGCTAAGCGCCGGCAGCGCCTGCGTGAAGGCGAGCATCCGCGCGAGCGTCCACTCGGCGATCGGCGGGCCGAAGGATTGGGGCGAGCGCGTCAGCAGGATCGTCTCGGGCAGCGCCCCCGGCACGAGCCAGGGGTCTACGCCGGCACCGGTGGAGTGGACCCAGCGGACCCCGCCGAGCGCCGCCGCCGACGGCCGTCGGAAGCCGACGTAGGCGTCGGCCCAGGCGAGGTCCTCCGGCGTGACCGCCGTGTGCGGCACGGCGCGGAGCTCGAGTGTCGGCCGCGCGGCACGGATCCGCGCCGCGACGGCCTCGGCGGACGAGGCGCCGACGAGGATGCGCTGGGGGGGGGCGGGGAGCGGGCCTGCCGAGGATGCGTAGGTCGACATACGGGAGGAGAGGAGCGTGGCGCCCGTATATTCCGACATCCCTCCACCGGCCCGCGTGCCGAGAGACCGCCGCCATGAAACGCGCCCTCCTGACTCTCGTCTCACTCCTCGCGCTCCTTGTCGGCGTGCTGGTTGTCGGCGCCCTCCGCGTCCCGGCGCCCGCGCCTGCTGCATCCGCGGGGACGGTGGTGACGATCGATTCCGCCCGCGCCGTCGAGCGACTGGCGAAAGCGGTGCGACTGCAGACGATCTCGTATGGCTCCGGTCAGCCGATCGACACGGCGGCCTTCCTCGGTTTCCACGCGTTGGTGGCGAGCGAGTTCCCCCTCGCGCACGCCGCGCTCACGCGGGAGGTCGTCGGTGGGTTGAGCCTGCTCTACACCTGGCGCGGGCAGGACACGACGAAGGCGCCCGTGGTCCTGATGGGGCATATGGATGTGGTCCCGGTGCCAGAGGCCAACCTCGCCGAGTGGTCGCAGGCCCCGTTCTCCGGCGCGGTGGCGGAGGGTTATGTGTGGGGGCGCGGGACGCTCGACGACAAGACCACCGTGCTCTCGACGCTCGAGGCGGTGGAGGGGTTGATCGCCGCCGGCTACACCCCGTCGCGTACGGTGTACCTCACCTTCGGGCACGACGAGGAGGTTGGTGGGTTGTACGGCGCGAAGGCGATCGTCGACACGTTGGTGGCCCGTGGCGTGCGGCCCGCGATGGTGGTCGACGAGGGGGGCTTCATGGCGAGCGGGCTCCTGCCCGGTCTCGCGGGGCGCTCAGCGATCGTCGGCATCGCGGAGAAGGGGTATGTCTCACTCACGTTGACGGCCATCGCGAAGGGTGGGCATTCGTCGATGCCGACCGAGCGCACCGCGGTCGGCGCGCTCGCACGGGCGGTGGCGCGGCTCGAGGCGACGCCGTTCGATGACCGCCTCGAGGGGCCGACCCGCACGATGCTCGAGGCGCTGGCGCCGTACATGCCCTTCTCCCGCCGGCTCGTCCTCGGGAATCTCTGGCTGACCGCGCCGGTGATGACCCGGATGCTGGGGAGCGCTCCGCTGGGCGGCGCGCTCCTGCACACGACGATCTCCCCGACGATGCTCGACGCCGGGGTGAAGGACAACGTGTTGCCGCCGGAGGCGACGGCGGTGGTGAACTTCCGCATCCGGCCCGGCGAGACGGTCGCCGATGTCATCGCGCATGTGACCGCCGCTGTGGCCGACACGCTCGTCCGCGTCGCACCGCTCGACCGCGTGCAGGTGGATCCCTCGCCGGTGTCCGATGTGCGATCCGAGGCGTACCGGCTCATCGAGGAGACGATCCGTGCGATGTCCCCCGGGGTCGCGTTGCCGGTGGTGCCGTACCTCGTGCCCGGGGGGACCGATGCCAAGCATTGGAGCGCCCACTCGGACCGGGTGTTCCGCTTCCTCCCTGTCCCGCTCGGTGATGGCGACCAGGCGCGCATCCACGGCGTGAACGAGCGGATCAGCGTCGCGGACTACGCGACCGCCGTCGGTTTCTTCACCGGCCTGCTCCGCGGCCTCGACCGGCTGCCGTGAGCGGACGTGCTGATCGGTCCGTTTCCCGGGCGGCGGCCTGTTCCGCGATGCACCGTTCTTCCTCCCTCTCCGTTTGACACAAATGACCTCGTATTCGATTCGCTCCATCGCGCTCGCTGGCGTCCTCGCACTCGGCGCACCCCTCACCGCGCTCGTCGCGCAGGGGGCGGCACCCGCGTCTGCCGCGACACCCGCCACGCCCGCACCTGAGATCTATTTCCGCGCGCCGGCGAACGGTGCGACCGTCGGGCCGACCTTCCCGGTGGTCTTCGGGCTTCGGAACTACGGCGTCGCGCCTGCCGGGGTGCGGATGTCGAACACCGGGCACTTTCACATCCTGATCGACACCGAGGTGCCTGCTGCGGGGGTGGTGATCCCGGGTGACTCGCTGCACCGACACTTCGGGGCGGGGCAGATCGAGACAATGCTGACGCTCGCGCCGGGGACGCACACGTTGCGCCTCGTGCTCGGGGATGCGGATCACAAGGTCATCGGGCCGGCGTTGGTGAGCGCGCCCATCCGGATCACGGTCCGACCGCGCTGATCGACGTGGGTCGCGGGGTGTGATGCTGCGTGTGAGGTGAGACGGCCCGCGCGCTCAGTGAGCGCGCGGGCCGTCGACCGTTCAGGGGGTTCTGCCCGCCCACAGCGGGCGCCGCATCGGTCAGGAGCGGCGGACCGGCTCAAGTCGGACGAGCTTCGACGGTCCGCCGCCCGCGTCCTCGAAGGCGATGTAGAGAAAGCCGTCCGGCCCTTCGCGGAGGCCGCGGATGCGGCCCATCCCCTGCACGAGGTTCTCGACGTTCTTCACCGTCCGACCATCGACCGTCAGGCGGACGAGGCGCTGGCCGGCCATCCCGCCGACGAAGAGGTCCCCGCGCCAACCCGGGAACTTGTCGCCTCCGTAGACGACGAGCCCCGACGTGGCGATGGACGGGACCCAGACGTGCACCGGCTGCTCCATCCCCTGGCGCGTGGTGCCGATGTGGATGTTGCTCCCCGAGCGGTAGTTCACGCCGAACCCGATCACGGGCCAGCCGTAGTTCTTCCCCGCCTCGTCGATGTTGAGCTCGTCACCACCCTGCGGGCCGTGCTCGTCGGTCCAGACCTGATTGGTGCGCAGGTCGATGGCGATCCCCTGCACGTTGCGATGCCCGTAGCTCCAGATCTCCGGGAGCGCGCCCGGCGTGTTCACGAAGGGATTGTCGGGCGGGACGGAGCCATCGTCACGCAGGCGCACGACCTTGCCGTGGTGCGTTCCGAGATCCTGCGCCGGGTGCTTCATCAGCGAGTCGATCGGCCCCGCCGGCATCACCTGACGGTCGCCGAGCGTGACGAAGAGATACCCGTCGCGGTCGAAGGCGAGACGCGACCCGTAGTGCCCCATTCCGCGGGACCAGTTCTTCGCGACGAAGATCTCCTGCACGTCGGTGAGCTGGTCGTTCGCGAAGCGCGCGCGGACGACGGCCGTCGCGCTCTGCGTCCCATCCTCGCTCGGCTTGGAGAAGCTGAGGTAGATGAACCGGTTCTGCGCGAAGCGCGGGTGCGCGACGACGTCGAGGAGGCCACCCTGGCCGCCGACACGGACCTTCGGGACGCCGGGGACCGCGGTCGGCAGGAGTCGGCCGCCGCGGATGATCCGCAGGGTGCCGCCGCGCTCGGTGACCAGGAGGTCGCCACCCGGAAGGAAGGCCATCGACCAGGGGCTGACGAGTCCCTCGGCGACGGTGACGATGCGGTAGTCGTGCTGGCTGGAGCGCTGGACGTCCTGCGCGTGCGCAACGACGGGCGCGAGCAGGAGGGCGGCGAGGGAGCGTCGGAGGCGGATGTGTGTCATGGCGGGATTCAGGTCGGAACCGCTGGGTGACGCAACTTCGCCCGGTCGGGTCGACGGAGGCAACCTGCCGACCCGCATGATAGACTCCCGTGCATGGCGGTCGACTTCGACAAACTCCGGGATTCGGGGGTCTTCGGTGGGCTGACCCTGATGGGTGCCACCGCGACGGTGATGATCTTCGTGGGGGCTCTCGGGGGGGGCTGGCTCGGACGATTCCAGGTCCTCGGAATCCTGGCGGTGGGCTACGCGGCGGGTGCGCTCACGCATCGCGCCATTCTCCGCGGGACGGGGCGGGCGATCGAGCGCACCCTCGCGCCCCGGGGCGACACGACTCCCTACCGTCCCACCTTCAGCGACATCGAGACACTCGAGGTCCGTGGCGATCTCGCGGCGGCGGAGACCGCGTGGGTGGGGGCGTTGGCGCGGCACGCCGGGAACGCGTACGTGATGATGCGCGTCGCGGAGTTCCACCTGCGCCTCAAGCAGGACGCGGCAACGGCGCTGCCGCTCTACGAGCGGGTCCGTGAGCTTCCCGAGGCCGGCCACGAGCTGCGACGGTACGCCTCGCAGAAGATCGTCGACCTGCACCTCGGTCCTCTCGCCGACGAGGGGCGGGCGCTGGTGGCACTGCGGCGATTGATTGATGGCTTCCCGGACTCACGGGAGGCCGCCGAGGGGCGCGCGGCGCTCGCACGGCTGAAGGCGGCGCGGCGCGACGCCGACGGGT
>JACCDL010553858.1_pt1 | contig 17526 bp, 12 predicted proteins | sample 7441931 | NCBI WGS metagenome assembly JACCDL01 (sample SAMN15323437, study PRJNA562643) | freshwater metagenome | isolation source: river surface water | place: USA:Blue River Watershed | collected 2017-08-16 | reverse complement strand
CCAGCAGTCTGTCGAGATCGTCTCAAGCGCGACCTCAAGACAGTTCGTGTGCCGCTCCGTGGCCTCGAGCAGCCCCTCGACCTTTCATGCGTTTCGCGGCGCACCGGAGGCGCTCGATTCACCGCCGGACGCCATCAATCTCGGTCGGCTCGTCGACAGCGTCAGACGCAGCTTATCTTCGATCAAAAATCACCCGTGGATCCCGCTAGATGGGAGCGATGCCATCTCGGCGCGAGGCTTCATTTACGACGTCGATACGGGCTTGTTGCAAGAAGTTGTCTGACGAAATACCGAGGCATAAAAAAACGGCGGCACTTTTCAGTGCCGCCGTTTTCTTTGCACAAGGTGCAGAGTGATTAGAACCGATCGAGGTTCATCACCTTATCCCAAGCGGCGACGAAGTCTTGCAGGAACTTATCCTTGCCATCCTTCATCGCGTAAACCTCGGCGATCGCGCGCAGCTCGGAGTTCGAGCCGAACACGAGGTCAACCGGAGTTGCCGTCCACTTGATCGCGTCGCCTCGGCGACCCTCGTAGACGCCCTCGCCCTGAGCCGACTTCGACCAAGTGGTCGAGGTGTCGAGCAAATTGACGAAGAAGTCATTCGAGAGCGTACCCGGACGATCCGTGAACACGCCGTGGGCGGCCTGACCCGCGTTGGCATTCAACACGCGCAGACCTCCCACCAACACCGTCATCTCGGGGACGCTGAGCGTGAGCAGGTTCGCACGATCGACCAACGCATCAGCAGGCGAGAGACGGTTACCCTTCACGTAGTAGTTACGGAAGCCATCTGCAGCAGGCTCAAGCGGCTTGAACGAAGCGACATCGGTTTGCGCCTGTGACGCATCCATACGACCCGCCTTGAACGGCACGGTGATGTTGCTGCCGGCATTCTTTGCCGCCTGCTCGATCGCCGCAGCGCCACCCAACACGATGAGGTCGGCCATCGATACCTTCTTGCCACCCTTCTTCTGAGCTGCGTTGAAATCCTTCTGGATGCCCTCCAAGGCGGCCAGCACCTTGGCAAGTTCCTTCGGATTGTTCGCTTCCCAGTCCTTCTGCGGAGCGAGGCGTACGCGCGCGCCATTGGCGCCGCCACGCATGTCGGTACCGCGGAAGGTCGCAGCGGACGACCACGCCGTCCGAACGAGCTCAGAGGTAGTCAGACCGGAGGCCAGGATCTTGCCCTTGAGCGCAGCCACGTCCTGATCATTGATCAGCTCGTGATCGACCGCAGGGATCGGGTCCTGCCATGTCAACACTTCGGCAGGCGACATGGAACCCAAGTAGCGCGAACGCGGACCGAGGTCGCGGTGCGTCAGCTTGAACCATGCGCGCGCGAAGGCGTCAGCGTACTGATCCGGATTCTTGCGGAAACGCTCGGAGATCTTGCGGTACTCCGGATCGAACTTCAGCGAGAGATCCGTCGTGAACATGATCGGCGGGTGACGCTTGGTCTTATCGTGCGCATCGGGCACGAGACTCCACGCGCTCTTGTCCGTCGGCACCCACTGGATCGCGCCCGCGGGGCTACGCGTCTGTTCCCACTCGAACGTGAACAGGTTGTCGAGGTACTGCGTCGTCCACGCGATCGGGTTGGCTGACCAAGCGCCCTCGAGGCCGCTCGTGATGGTGTCAGCGCCCTTGCCGGTGCCGCACTTGTTCTTCCAACCGAGACCCTGCTGTTCGACGCCGGCCGCGGCCGGTTCGGCACCGAGGCAACCCTCGGGGTTACGCGCACCGTGTGCCTTACCGAAGGTGTGACCACCCGCGATCAACGCAACGGTCTCCTCGTCGTTCATCGCCATGCGACCGAAGGTCTCGCGGATGTCGCGAGCGGCTGCGATCGGATCCGGCTTGCCGTTCGGGCCTTCCGGGTTCACATAGATGAGACCCATCTGCACGGCAGCGAGCGGGTTCTGCAATTTGCGATCACCGCTGTAGCGCTCATCGGCGAGGAACTTGTTCTCAGGACCCCAATAGACGAGATCCGCTTCCCAATCGTCGGCACGACCACCGGCAAAACCGAAGGTCTTGAAGCCCATCGACTCGAGCGCGACGTTGCCCGTCAGCACCATCAAGTCAGCCCAGGAAATACTGCGGCCATACTTCTGCTTCACCGGCCACAAAAGACGACGTGCCTTGTCGAGGTTGACGTTATCGGGCCAGCTGTTGAGCGGCTCGAAACGCAACTGGCCGCCATCGGAACCGCCGCGACCATCGGTCAAGCGATAGGTGCCGGCGCTGTGCCACGCCATGCGGATGAAAAATGGACCGTAGTGACCGTAGTCCGCCGGCCACCAGGGCTGCGACTGGGTCATCAACGCTTCGATATCCTTCTTGACGGCGTTGAGATCGAGCTTCTTGAACTCTTCGGCGTAGTTGAACTTCTCGCCGTAAGGATTCGACTCGACGGCGTGCTGACGCAGCGGACGCAAGTCCAGCTTCTCAGGCCACCAGAACTCGTTGGACATGTTGCTGGCGCCAGCTGCCTGCGCTGCGGGGCCCGACAGGGCCGCCGACAACGAGAGAGCCGCCGCAACCAGCAGGGACACGTGGTTGTTGCGCATGGAAATCTTCTCCTTGAATCCAAACATCGCTTATCGCGAGGCGGTCGATGCTAGCACAGAATTAGACTAGGTCTAATTCGTGCTATCAGACGGATGTTTGAAGTATCCAGTCCGCCGCACGCTCGGCGATCATGATGGTCGGTGCATTCGTATTGCCGCCGATCAAGCGCGGCATCACTGAAGCGTCGATGACTCGCAACCCGTTGATTCCTCTAACTTTTAATTGGGGGTCTACCACGGAATCAGGATCGCTGCCCATCCGGCAGGTGCCGACGGGGTGATAAATGGTTTCGGCCTTGTCACGGATGGCGGCAGCGAGTTCGGCATCAGATTGGCGGCTCGACCCCGGATAGACCTCTGCACCTCGATATCGATCAAACGGCGCAGCAGCGAGGATCTCGCGCGAGAGGCGCACCCCCTCTATCAAGCCGCGCAGATCCTCCGGCTCCGAGAGGTAGTTGGCGAAGATCCGCGGCGGATCGCCCATCGCGCTCGATCGCAAGCCGATCCGTCCTCGGCTACGCGGCCGAAGCACGCAGGCGTGCAGCGTGTAACCATGCCCCGGTAATCGGTTGCGGCCATGATCGTCGAGCTGTGCGGGCACGAAGTGAAATTGCAGATCGGCACGGCCATCAGGCGCCCTCGCCGAGCGCAAGAAGCCGCCGGACTCAGCAATGTTCGATGCACCAGGACCACTGCCGGTCACCCAATAACGCAAACCCTCGAAAGCTTCTCGAAGGGCTCCAAAATCATAGGTGTTCGAACTGCGGCTCTTCTGCAACACGCAGTAGTCGAGATGATCCTGAAGGTTGGCGCCGACGCCAGCGGCGGCGACGCGTACCGGAATACCTTGAGCCTCAAGCTCGCTCACTGGTCCGATCCCTGAGCACATCAACAATTGCGGTGAGGCGACACTGCCACCACAGAGCAGCACTTCGCGAACCGCCCGGACCTGCTGAATCTGGCCCCGCCGTGTGAACTCCACCCCGATCGCATGATCACCCTCGATCAACACGCGCTGCACCTGCGCGTGTGTGATGACGGTCAGATTCGATCGCTCGAGCGCAGGCCGAAGATAGGCAACGGCCGTGCTGCTACGACGGGCTTGCCACTGCGTCACCTGATAGAAACCGAAACCTGCTTGGGATTCACCATTGAAATCGTCGTTACGCGCGTAGCCGCGAGCTGTCGTCGCATCGAGGAATACGCCCGACAAAGGATTGCGATAGCGCAAATCTTCGACCCCGAGCGGACCTTCGACACCGTGATAGCGAGACGCGCCGCGCGCTTGTCGCTCCGCCTTGCGAAAGTACGGCAGTACGGCGTCGTAGTTCCATCCGTCGGCACCGAGCGCAGCCCATTCGTCGTAATCGGCGGCATCGCCACGGATGTAGCACATCGCGTTTATCGAGCTGCTGCCACCCAACACGCGACCACGTGGCCAGTACAAACGCCTGCCGTGCAGCTCCGACTCCGGCTCGGTGTAGTAATCCCAGTTGATACGCGGGTTGCCAACGAGCTTCGAGAGGCCCGCCGGCATATGGATGAAGGGATTGATATCGCGACCACCCGCCTCGATCAGCAAGACGCGAAGATCACCGCTCGTGCTCAGGCGATTGGCCAGCACACAACCAGCCGAGCCGGCACCGATGATGATGTAGTCGAAGTCGCGAGTCGTCATCCGGAGGACAACGATACGCTAATTTCCCCGCCACGTACCGCGGGACCATCGAGACCAGACTCCCCCGCTGTCACGAAAGACATGATAGTCACGCTGTTGCTGCGGCGTGCCGCGCAACGTTCCGGCCAACAGGAGTGCTTCAGGAACCCCGTCGCCATCGAGATCGACGAACACGAGTTGCGGAGCCGGCGCGTTACCGCCCGGATCCAACAGTGAAGCCGATAACGAAAACTCCTCGCGGATGGCCGCTTCTAGTGAGGCGCTGATCGGCGTTCCAGTCGGTACGACGCGCAACGTAGACCGCCACGTCGCATAGCGCGCTGGTGTGGCTGCCAGATCCGCTTGAGGTGACGATTTCTTTGACTCCTGCGCGGCGATCTGACGAGCCTCGAAACGCAATGCCGCATTGCGTGCAGGGTCCGTGGTCGAGACTTCGCCCCGGACGATGGCATCCAGAGCGCTTCGCCCGCGCTCGCTGGAATCGAAGCGTAAAAATTGCAGCGCGCTCGCACGCGCATCGGCCGTCGATGCGGCGAGCGCCCGCTTGAGCTGACTCGCCACACTCAAGCGCAGCGGGTCGGCTACCGGAGTCAAACTAACCAACAGCGTCGCGAGCAACATGACCGAAACGCCAAAATTGACCCGACTGATCGCTCCAAGCCATGGACCCGCTCGTAGGCTTGCATAGGCATAGCCGACGGCATAGAGAGTCGCAAAAATCGCCGTGACGAGACCCCAGTAGCGAGCCGGTGTGAGGCCAAGATCAGCCAGTCGCACGCACATCGAATAGAGCGCTGTGAGCGCGATCAGCACGAGCAGCGGCGGCACGACGCGCAGGAGCTGCTGTAACCAGCGCCCGTAGCCAGGATCAATATCACCTTCGCGATAGGCCGCGTTGAACAGTAGTAAGGTTACTGCGACGAGCGCGAGCAAGACGGCGCTGTTGATGACGCGTTCACCACTGCCGAGCAACGCAGGCAGCTTAGGCAGCAAAGCCATTGAAAAGGCGATGACGATGAGACCTGCGAGCGGCAAAAGCCACTTCATCAAACCGAGCAACTGATCAAGTACACCGTCGATGAAGCGATCGCTGCTGCCGATGATCTGGGTCGCAGTCGCAAATGCCAATGTCGTGGCGGGGTAGACGAACCGAGGGTCACTGAAGATCGTTTTGAAAAACTCGTTGCCCAAGGTCTCGAACAGCGCAGCCCATAACAGCAACAGCAACCAGAAAGCGCCGGTGAACAAGGCGGATTCGGCGAGCGTTAGATAACTGCGCCAAGCGCTACGAAAAAGCACCGCGTAAGGCGTATGCCAGCGACCCGCTTCGAGGCGCGCACGAAGCATTGGCAGCGCGATGAGCCAGGACACGGCCCAAGGTAGGAGGAAGCCCGCTATACGATCTTCATCCAAGTTGATCTCGCCGACCAACGAGGGCAGATCCCCGAACGACCCATAACCGGTGAGCGCCAGAAACGTCGCTACGGCAACCCCCGATACCCATAGCATTCGCTCGTGACGCTGTGACCACAAGACCAACAGAGTCGCGGGCAAAAAGACAGCGACAAGATAGACGGCGAAGAGCGCGCCAGGAGCGGTCGCCGGCCACACACGAGTGTCGATGGACTGATGCAGCCACCACAGCACCAAGGCTTGAACCGCGGCTACTACGAGTGCGCCCTTGGAAAAGGCCTCCGAACCCGACTCTTTCGACATGCATCCCTCCCTCTATCGAATCTTTATGACATGGAGCGTCGAGAACGGTTCGAAATAAGAACATTAAATTAACGTTAAAATAACCACTGTGATCCGCATAACCGAGCTGCAGCTTCCTCTCGCCGAAAAAAGTGGCGAAAACACGCCCGAAGAACTTCGGGCTGCCATCGTCAAACGTCTCGGTATCGAAGCATCGTCTTTGCTCGATTTCACCGTCTTCAAGCGCAGCTACGATGCCCGCAAAAAGAGCGAAGGCATCCGCTTCGTCTATATCGTCGATGTCACGACTCGAGACGAAGCCAGCATCCTTCGACGACATGCCAGTGACCCACACATTCGTCCCGCGCCGGACACGCGCTATCAGCCGCTGCCTCGTGCTCCAACTCAGTTGCAGGACCGACCCGTTGTCGTAGGCTTCGGACCCTGCGGTTTGTTCACAGCACTGATCCTCGCACAGCAAGGCTATCGACCCATCGTTCTCGAGCGGGGTAAGGACGTCCGACGTCGCACTCAAGACACTTGGGGACTGTGGCGCAAGAGCGTGCTCACGCCAGAGTCGAACGTTCAATTCGGCGAAGGCGGTGCCGGTTTGTTCTCTGACGGCAAGCTCTACAGCCAAATCAAGGACCCACGATTTCTCGGTCGCAAGGTGATGCAGGAGTTCGTGCGCGCTGGCGCTCCGGCTGAAATCCTCTACGTCAGCAAACCGCATATCGGCACCTTCCGCTTGACGGGCGTCGTGTCGACCATGCGCGAGGAAATCATCGCTCTAGGTGGCGAGGTACGCTTCGAGAGCAAAGTGATCGACGTCACCATCGATGATGGCCAAGTTCAAGGTGTGACGCTGGAATCGGGCGATTTCATCGCAGCCAAACAAGTGGTGCTCGCACTCGGACATAGCTCACGCGACACCTTCCGGATGCTGCACCAACGCGGCGTGTTTATGGAGCCGAAACCGTTTGCCATCGGTTTTCGAATTGAGCATCCGCAGTCATTGATCGACCGGGCGCGACTTGGACGGTATGCAGGCCACCCCGTTCTCGGCGCGGCCGATTACAAACTCGTACACCACGCCAGCAATGGTCGCTCGGTTTACAGCTTCTGCATGTGCCCAGGTGGCACCGTCGTTGCCGCGACCTCCGAGACCGGTCGCGTCGTCACGAACGGCATGAGTCAATACTCACGCAACGAACGCAACGCGAATGCGGGCATCGTCGTTGGGATCGACCCCGGTCAGGACTACCCGGGCGGGCCGCTCGCGGGTGTCGAGTTGCAGGAAAAATGGGAATCGAACGCGTTTGACCTCGGTGGTCGAAACTACTGCGCTCCGGGGCAACTCGTCGGCGATTTCATACGCAACGCCCCCTCAAAGGAACTCGGGGCGATCGAGCCGTCTTATAAGCCGGGCGTGACGCTAGGCGATCTCAGTTTGGCTTTGCCCTCCTACGCTATCGAAGCCATCCGCGAAGCGCTGCCCGCGTTCGGCAAACAGATCGCGGGCTTCGACCGTGACGATGCTGTCTTAACTGGCATCGAGAGCCGAACCTCATCGCCGCTACGAATCACGCGTGACGCTCGCAGCCTACAGAGCCTCAATGTTCGCGGCTTGTATCCTTGCGGTGAAGGCGCGGGCTACGCCGGCGGGATACTCTCGGCCGGAGTCGACGGCATAAAAGTCGCCGAAGCCGTCATTGCGGACATGACGACATGAAGTTTGACGAACTGAAGAAACTACATCAGAAAAAATATCGAGAGCAGTTCGGTCACTATCTAATCGAGGGCGAGCACCTCGTACTCGAACTGCTGAAGGCGGCTGAAACCCGTCCCGATCTTCGCACGAGCACGATCTATGTCAGCGAGGATCATGCTGCCTTCGAGAGCTCACTGCCAGTCAAAGTGATCTCAGGCAAGCAAATGGCGGAATTGACGGAGACCGACTCACCACAGGGTATTGTCGCGCTCGTGCCGATCGTGTCGACGACGGCTCCCAACGACACGCGACGGAACGAAACGGTCATCTGTCTCTATGAAATTCAGGACCCAGGCAATCTTGGAACGATTCTGCGCAGCCTCGCCTGGTTTGGCGGATTCCGTTGTCTACTGACCTCCAATAGCGTCGACCTTTACAACGGCAAAGTGCTGCGAGCGAGTCTCGGCGCTCACTGGCATGTGCCGATCGAAACCGAAGTGGATGTCGCCTCGCTCCCGGCGCGTTTCTCGAAGATTGCTCGCCTCGATATGGAAGGGAAAAGCACTCGGGACGAGAGCTTCGCGAACTTCGACTGCTATCTGTTCGGCAATGAAGCCCGCGGATTACCGCAATCGGTCATCGCGAATGTGCCGACGACACCGTTCACGATCACCGGACGGCGCACTATCGAATCCTTGAATCTCGCTTCGGCAGTCAACATGTGCGCTTACGAGTTGCGTCGTTAAATCGTGCGCCGCCACGTATAGAGCGACAACACGCACAACAACCCGCTGACACAGCCCATCACGATGTAGGGCGCCGAGGGCCTCCACGCATCGAAGAGCGTTCCACCGACGATCGCCGCGAAGAAAATGCCGAGTGAGCCGCAGAGGGTGAACACTCCGATCACCGCACCACGACCCCGCTCTGGCGCAACCTGCCCGACCAAAGCCTGCGACGCGAGGATCCCGCTCATCTCTCCGACGCCTAAAAATACCGCTGCAACGTACATCGCTGGCTGAAAGGGATTGTCGACAAGGCCGAACCAGACGTAACTGCCGCAAGCCAATGCGGACGCGATAGTCATGAATAACACTCGATCGACTCGATCGATGAAGGTGATGACGATCATGGCCCAGAACGTCGCCGTGATCTGGACGGCGACGAAGATTCCACCACCTTTGGATAATGCCTCCGCCGGTGTCATGCCCTGTTCTTTACCGACCTGTACCATCCATAGAAAGAAGAACGCGCTGATGATCGACAGTGACGCCCGGGATACCGCAGCAGACGCGTACGCTAAACGAACGCGTGGATCCTTAGCAGCATCGATACCCACTCGAAGCGTCGCGAGCAGCGGCTCTCGCTCACCGATTTGACCCGGCGACTGTCGGGGTAGGCCCTTCAGCACGATCACCATCGGAATGAGGCAAATCACCGCGACAGTCCAATACGCGGCTCGACCGGCCTCAATCGGATCCATCCCTTGGCCGAGATAGATTTTTGGCAGCTGCGCAGCGAGCCCCACTAACGAAGCGACCCCGAGCCCATTGAGGAAAAAGCAAATGCCAACCAACTTGCCGCGCGAGGTTTCCTGCGGATAGTCCGCGATAACGGTCGACAACATGGCGGCGATGAGAGAGGCCCCGCAGGCCGTGATGAAAATCATCGCGTATAGCGTCCAGTTGAATTGCGCGAGCGGGAACAAAAAATATCCCACGGCCAGAATCGCAAATCCCATGCCGTAGATGATCCGTCTGCCGAGGCGATCGGACATCGCACCGACAAGGCCTGACAGCAACAGTGCCGGTATCTCACTGATGACATCCATCGTGCCGCTCACTCGGCCCTGGATATCGTCGGGAATACCCAACATCGAATTGAACAGATAAGGACGAAGATTGCCGACGAGCGTCAGCAAGCCAATCGAGAAAAAGGCCGTGCCGAGTAAGGCGTAGAAGTTGGATCGCTGTATGCCCGGCGCCAGCTCCCAAATACCGACTCGAATTCCGTTACTCATTGAACTGATCCTACCGATGAAGGCGGTTCAAGACCCATGCGTACCGTGCAGGACGACCGTTATGGGCCTCTGCAACATCCTTGTATTGATTCAGGCCGCGCAACGTCATTACGTTGACTTTGAACGTCGCTGCTCCAACCATGCACGGAGATCAATAACCGAGCATTCCGCAAATCCTTGACGGAATGCCACCTAGGCGGGGCTGCTAATGACATTGCTGGGATCTGCACGAACGGCCGTCTTTACCCACTTGTTCGACGTCGACGGCAAGAGCGCTACTGCGCGCCAATTCGACAAAGTGGTGACCTGGTTGATCGTCGCAAATCTGGCGGCCTTATTGCTGGAGCATCTGCCGACCGTATATGCCACACACGAGGCATCGTTCGGGGCTTTCGATCGATTCTCGATTTATTTCTTCACTGCCGAGTATCTCCTGCGTCTATTTGCCGCGCCTGCCGATCCGGCCTTCAAAGGGCGACGGTTCGCCACCTTACGTTTCGCAGCAACTCCTTTCGCTCTGATCGACCTACTCGTGATCGCACCTTACTGGCTGCATCTGCTTGGCGTTCTGGATCTCGACCTGAGGTTGCTGCGCGCGCTGCGCTTACTGCGCCTGCTCAAGTTGATGCGCGACTTTGTCCCTGCCGTGAAAGATTTTCGCCACATGAATACAGGGCGAACGTTCCGACAAAAAGTCGACGCGCTGATGAACGAGACCCCGACATCCGGACGCTTGCATCAGCAGCTTGACTTGATCTTCATTTTCTTCATCATCACTAGCGTCATCGCCGTTTTTTTGGAGACGATACCGTCGATCCACGAACCACTCAAAGTCGAGTTTCATTGGTTCGATCTGATCGCCATCGCCGTTTTCACGATCGAGTTTTTGTTACGCATATATGCAGCACCCGAGCAATTCAAGGGCCGATCGGCGGTTGGTGCTCGGTTTGCATTTCTCAAGAAACCGACCAGTCTCGTTGACCTAATTGCAATCGCCCCTTTTTACCTACAGTTTCTGATCGCGGTCGACTTGCGGTTTATCCGGGTTCTACGGGTGCTGCGAGTTTTGAAGCTCACCCGCTACAACACGGCATTGAAAACTTTCGGCATGGTTCTTAACCGGGAAAAACGTGCTTTTGCCGCGGCCATGTTCATCACGATGCTGATCACCATTCTCTCGGGCGCAATCGTTTACGAGTTTGAGCATCTCGCACAGCCGGAGAAGTTCGACACCATGCCCCGGGCGATGTATTGGGCAGTGATCACCTTAGCCAGCGTTGGCTATGGAGACATCTCACCGATTACGCCCATCGGCCAAGCCTTCACGATGTTCCTCGCCCTGCTCGGTATTGGCATCGTCGCGCTGCCAGCGGGCATCCTTGGCTCGGCTTTCTCAGATCAATTGCATCAGCAGCGCGAAGAAATGCTCAAGGCGGTCGAAGACGCTTTTGCCGACGGCGTCTTAACCGACGAAGAGGCAAAGCAGCTCGAGGAAGAGAGAATCCGCCTGCATTTGACGGAAGAACAATTCGAGCGCCTCAAGCAGCGAGCGATGCTGAAGCATGCTCATCAGGTCACGGCAGCTCAGTCGATCGCGGAGATCAGTGACAAATTGGCTGACTTAAGGAGAACTCTGGACACACTTCCAGCAGGAGTCGCGATCGAGGAGATTCGCAAGCTGCCGGTATCTGAGCAAGAAAAGGCAGCGCTTATCGTGTTACTGAAGTAACGCCCACTCAACGATCGCTCGGCAGACCTCGATCAGGGCTCACCCAAGTCGCAGGCTTTCCCCGACGGCGGAGAAATACGAGTGGATAGGCGACGATGGTCGTCGCGAACTGCAGCAGCCAAAACGCCAGCGGATACCAGATCGACCAGACGAGATCACGGATCACCCGCTCGTCGTAACGTCGGTCGATAATCGCACCGGCTGTGAACTGCACGACGCAGCAAGCCCCCAAAATCAGGCCGGTCGCCGCCAACGAAAACGGCTGGTCTGCCATCACGAGTCGCCAGACGATCGCTGCCAGAAAAGAGGCCGCGAGCAGATAACACCAAGTGACGCTCGCGATCATCTCCAGCATCAAAGGTCGCATACCGTGCGAACGACGACTCCACAACACATCGATATTGCGAAGCATGACCTGCGCGCCACCCATCGCCCAGCGCAATCGCTGCCGCCAAAGTCCATGTAAGGTTTCGGGCGTCAGGATCCACACGAGCGCATGGGGTTCGAACGTAGCGCGCCAGCCCGCTCGCTGCAGCTTCCAAGTCATGTCGATGTCTTCGGTCAGTGCATCGAGCGTCCAGTAGTCGACCTGCTGCACGGCGGATTTTCGAAAAGCAGCAATAACACCGGATACGGTGAACAGACGCTTCAGAATGAGCTGCGCCCGCTTGATGATACCGATCATCGCGGAGAACTCGCCCACCTGCATACGACCGAGAAGTGTCGAGCGATTGGCAATACGTGGATTGCCTGTCAGCGCACCGAGTCGCTCGTCTGCGGCGAATGCGGCGGCGATCCAAGTCGGCGCAAAGGGATCGATACGAGCATCGCCGTCGATACAAACCAGAATCTCATGGCTTGCCTCGAGTGCACCCGCCTTCAGCGCAGCCGCCTTGCCTTGATTGAACGGCTGACGGACCACTTTCAGACGCCAAGCACTCTCAGCCAACGAATCGAGAATTACGGCTGTCCCGTCGGTACTGCCATCATCGACGGCGATCACTTCGAAGTCGGGATGACGAACAGCGAGTGCGTGCTTGATCGTTTCAACGACATGCGCTGCTTCGTTGAAGCAAGGGATGATGATGGATACCGGTGGCAAATGGGTGGCGTCCGGTGGTGAATCGTGCCTCGGCGTATGCCGTTCATACCGGAACCATGTGTACAGCGCGCCCGTCGTCCACAGGAGAGACATGACGAGCGGAAAAAAGAATAAGTAGTCGCCGATCAATGCGTCCATGAACTAATTCATCGGCGGATCATTGGGCTGTCTCGAAAAAACTTGTCGCATCTTGGCAGGCTCAGGATGCGAGTCGAAGAGCATGTCGGGGTAATACGCGATGTGGATCACGCCCGCGTCATACAACATACCGATCGTCGCCACGATCTCATCCACAGGTATCGGCCGTTGATCGTGACGCCAATCGACGGTCTGAAGTTCGAAAACGATGCGATTGCGCGCCTTCGGAAAGCGCTCGATCCCCGCCAGAATTTGACGCTGAAACGCAATCGGATCAGATGCCTGCTCCATATAAGGCATCGCCATGATCGCAGTGAAATCGTAATGTGCGAGCGAGTTCTCGAGCGCCTGCGCGTACCACACCTCGGCACGCGGATTGATCGCGACCTGTGCGTACAAATTCCGCGCGGTGATCAGGGTGGGTTTATAGCGGCGAACCGACGACGAAATCTCGGTCGCAAATTGATCGAGCGCGTTGATCTTCAAGATGGTCCACCGGCCCAAGGTGTCGTCATTTGCGCGAATATCGGCAATCGATGCCGGCAACCCCCACGATCGATAGGTCGCGAGCGCGTCAGGGTGCGCATCCTCAAAATCCGAAAGAGTGATGTCGTCGTGATAAATCACGCCTTCGAACGAGGTCGTTCGAGCGAGATCCTCGAAGATCTCGCCGATGACATTGCGCGCGGCAGTCGAAAACGGCGAGAGACGTTTGTAGCCCATGTTGAGCGCATTGGACGACTTGCCGGGTAGCGTGACGACCTTCTCGCCGGCGGCGGGATGCTGTGCCGGCAACTCCCAAGCCAACAGCGGCATCCAGGCGTAAACACGTCTGACCGGAGTGCGTGTGCGGATCTCCCAGGCGACGTAGCTGAATAAGTCCGCTCGGACAGGGATATGTCGATTCGGAAAATACACGGCGTCAGCAGAGCCGTTGGCATCGGGATCAGCAAAAGCCTGCAGATACACGGCGTTGACACCGAGCCAAGTCAGTCTATCGACCAGATGATTGATGTTTCGACGCTGCTGCTCGGGATCCGGATCGTAGATGTAATCGAGATCGATATGGGCGATCTTCTGAGGACGATCATTTTCGGTAAAACCGTGACTGCGGATATTGATCGCATAGCGCAGATCGCCGATGTTCATCTTTGACTCAATCAGAATTCGGCGCAGGCGTGATAACGGCACGCCCTCGTGATTATCGCCGTCATCCAAAGTCAGCCCGACGCTCATGCCGTACTTCGATGCAGCCGACTCGACCATCTCGTTGTACTTGCCGTAAGGCCACGTCACGACTCGCGGCGCCGTCCCTGTACGCTTACGGATGAGATCACGACTCAACCGCAGGTCTGTATCGACGCGCTTGAGGTAGTCGGTTTCGGCTTCGTAGCCACGTTCTCCGTCAAACCGGCGCGCCGTAGCGGCAGGTTGGGCGCTACCCTGCGGGTTCGCTTTCAAACCATAGTGCAAATCGTGAGTGTGGCTCGCAATCTCGACGAGCCCGGTTGATCGCATCTCACGCAAAGCTTCCCAAGAAAGGAATTGCTCACGGGGTATCCGCTTCCCGTCGTAGTCAACATACCCCGCGCTTTCCTGCCAGCTCGTCACGACCGAGATGACTGACGGAATCTTCAGCATCTTTAGCAACGGCCAAGCGTGCTGGTAGACCGAGGTGTAACCGTCGTCAAAGGTCAGCAACACCGCTTTGGGCGGTAGCGGCGCTCCGCCGCTTTTCGCGCGCAACACCTGATCGACGGAAACGAAGACGAATCCATTGTTACGCAGCCAATCGATGTGGCGCACGAACATCGTCGGACTGACGGCGTAGCCGGGAATCAACGCCCGGGAGGGCTCCTCGATTTCGTGGTAACTGATCACCGTCAAGCGATCGAAATCGGTCGCATGGGTGACCAACGGGGTCAACGCCAGCAACACCCACAACAACCAGACGCGCGAGATGCGATGCACGGCGCGCATTCTAGAGGATATCGAGGGCGGCTATCAGTTGTCCGTTGCGTCCGGGCCCCGCACCCGGTTCCAGGCGATGGAAACCAGGATCGAGACGGCGAGGATCGCACCGATGATGGTGAGCGACCAGGTGATCGGAAATTTACCGCCGAAGGCCTGATTCAACCAGACCATCTTCAAACCGACGAAAACCAGAATCACACCGAGCCCGTACTTCAGGAACAGGAACGCCTTGACCATGCTTTGCAGCACGAAAAAGAGCGACCGCAACCCGATGATGGCGAAGATGTTGGAGGTGAAGACGATGAATGGCTCATTGGTCAGCGCAAAAATCGCCGGCACCGAATCGATCGCGAAGATGATGTCGCTGAACTCGATGAAGGCGAGCGCCACGAAGAGCGGGGTTACCCACGTCTTGCCGTCGATCTCGACCCAGAACTTGTCGCCGTGGAAGGCGGGCGTGACCGGGAACAGCTTCTTGACGCCCAGAATGATCGGGTTACGCGCGGGATCGAGCGGCTTTTCCGGCAGAAACAGAATCTTGAAACCCGTGAGGATCAAGAACACGCCGAAGATCACCACGATCCATTCGTACTGCATCAGGATCGAGCCGAGCGAGATGAACAAGGCACGGAAGAGGATCGCACCCATAATCCCGTAAAACAGGACCTTTTGCTGGTACTGCACCGGCACTGCGAAGTACGAAAACACCGCGACGAAGACGAATACGTTGTCGATCGCCAGCGCGTACTCGACCACATAACCGGCGAGGAATTCGAACGAGGTGTCCCGCGCGAGCTGCGCGTGATCCATACCGGCGAGCTCGGGCCGAGTCGGCAGGTCGTACAGCAGGAATTGATAGAGGCCGTAATTGAAGGCCAGCGCCAGCAAAATGAAGATGACGCTACGAATCGAGGCCGACTTCAGACTAGGAACGGTTCCCGGCTTGCTGAATACCCCAAGATCAAACGCCAGGATCGCCAACAGCGCGATGATGAACCCAGCGTAGGCCCACCAGTAATCGGCAAAAGGAATCAGGAGCAAGTCTTCCATGACCAGCCTATCGAGCAAACCAAAGGATGCAATATCTTACTGGTTGTACTACGGCCTGACCAGAACCACACGGGGGCCATCCGGCCCGGGCTGCGCGAGATAGGGCACTGTCGCCTCAATGGGAGCGACTTCTTGGGTACCGAGATCGATCCTGACATCGGCCTGACAAGACAGAGCGTCGGTCGTCGAATCCTTGAAGCGGGCGGTCACCGAGCTCAAGGTGACTTCGGCATTGTCTTCGTAGAACGCGCGACACGCCTCTCGACAGGCCTCACCCGGCTTACCACTCGAGACGCTGCATGCCGACTTGACCGACGGGGACTCCGGCCAGCGTCCGCCGAGACATTGGGACGAAAACTCTTCTATCGCGCGAGCTTTCAAAATGTCAGCGACGCGGGAGGTGACTGAGGAATCGTCGCAGCTCAACCGTTGTTCGGAACAGCCCATCAACAGACCCGACACCAGCAGCAGTATCACCACGATCTTCATGCGATACACCATAAACCGACGCACCACCCGGTAGACCACTGAATCGCCAGATCCACGAGCGCACCGAGCAGCATCACAGGTACCCCAAGATAAAGGAACAAGTACCATAGACCCCAAGCGGTGATCCGTGGCTTGCCGACGTCGATCCCCTTAACCAGCTTAGACATGGCATTACCTTACAACATCAACGTCGTCATCGACGAGCCCGACGAAGATCGATGGAGCGAGTTCCACCTCGCAGGGCATGGTGCCTGGGAACAGACCTGGGCGTACGGCGAGGCGATGCGCTCGCTCGGATCTATCGTTCGCAGAGTACGCGTGACGAATGACGACGACGAAACCGTCGCGATCGCACAGATCCTGCAACGGAACCTGCTCGGTTATCTCGGATTTGCCTCCTGCTCTCGCGGCCCGATCTGGAGTGCTCGCGCGCGCAGTGATGCGGCGCTCCGAGGCGAGTGCCTCATCGCCATGCGCAAAGCCTTGCGTAATCGTCTGCTGCACGTCACCGCCTTCACGCCGGAATTTGACGACCGCGCAACTGGTGCCGGCGAAGAATATTCGGGCTTCCACCAAGTCATGACCGGCCTATCCACCGTGTTGCTGGATCTCACGCGCCCGCCCGAAGACATTCGCCGCGCGATGGAAACTCGTTGGCGTAATCGCTTGAGTCATGCAGAACGGCACTGGCGTGGCGATCTCAACGTGGGCAGCAGCCTATCGGGCTTACGCAACCTGCTGCGACTGGAGGAGCAGCAACGCAGCGCACGCAAATTCGCAGGTCTGCCGGTTGCACTGGTCGAACGATATGTCGAAGCCGCGGGCACGACTCGCCCCGCGTTCGTCATGGCCAGAGCCAATCAGAAAAATGATCTTCAGGCTGCGATGCTCTTCATGCTGCATGCCGATCGTGCGACGTATCACATCGGATGGGCCAACGACGCTGCGAGGAAGGCCAACTTGCACAACCTGCTACTGTGGCGCTCGTTACCCGCACTGCGGGAACGCGGCGTCACCGAGCTCGATCTCGGCGTCATCAATACGAAAAGCTTGCCCGGTATTTCACGATTCAAACTGGGCACAGGTGGCAGAGCAATCACGCTACCCGGCACTTATATTTGAGGCGACATCGTCGCCGCTTCGATCCAGTGCAACTTGGTCTCTAGGATCCACCAAGGAAAGTACGCTCTCGAGTGCTGCTCGGGAAATAGCAGTCCGGTTCCATGGTCCCGCCACTCACCACCCAATCCCAAGCGCTGCAGATCATCTGCGTTCATCCGTCGCTGCAAACTGAGCGGCACAAGTGACTCAAACTCGCGGCGTGACACATCACCGGTGTAGCAATCGTGAAAACTGGCCCAGTG
>JACCDL010502165.1_pt1 | contig 17546 bp, 15 predicted proteins | sample 7441931 | NCBI WGS metagenome assembly JACCDL01 (sample SAMN15323437, study PRJNA562643) | freshwater metagenome | isolation source: river surface water | place: USA:Blue River Watershed | collected 2017-08-16 | reverse complement strand
TCTTACCAGCGCAAAGAAAACTGGGGCGCCAGCGAAACCTTTTACCAACTGTGCCGGCACTTGGTGCACCAGCCTGCGACAGCCGCAGCGACAGCCCAAGCGACCGGGGGCGATGCCGGCGCCGAGCCCAAAGCCTCTGCACGCCGTCCGCGTTGCAACATCTTGGGCCCCAGTGCCTTGGGTTTCAGGCACCGCGACGATGTGAAAGAAATCACCCAGCTGCTGAACAGCCTGGGCATTGAAGTGTCGGTGGTGGCGCCGATGGGGGCCAGCGTGGCCGATATTCAGCGCTTGGCCGAAGCCGACTTCAATGTGGTGCTTTACCCTGAAGTGGGCCTGGCCGCGGCGCAGTGGTTGCAGCGCCAATTTGACCAGCCTTACACCAAAACCATCCCGCTCGGCAGCCACGCCACGCGCGACTTTATAGCCGAGGTCTGTGGCCTGACGGGGCTGACCCCACCGGCGCAAGACCCTCAGCACGCACATGCGCCTTGGTATGCCAAGTCGGTCGATTCGACTTACTTGACGGGCAAGCGGGTCTATATTTTTGGCGATGCCACCCACGTGGTGGCCGCCGCCCGCGTGGCCCGCCAAGAGATGGGCTTTGAGGTGGTGGGCTTGGGCACATACAGCCGCGAGTTTGCGCGCGAAGTGCGCGAGTGTGCCAAGCAACACGGCATCGAAGCCCTGATCACCGACGACTACTTGCAAGTCGAAGACCAAATCAACGCGCTGCAACCCGAGTTGATTTTGGGCACGCAAATGGAGCGACACATCGCCAAGCGCCAAGGCATTCCTTGCGCCGTGATTTCGGCCCCGGTGCACGTGCAAGACTTTCCAGCGCGCTACGCCCCGCAAATGGGTTTCGAAGGCGCCAACGTGTTGTTTGACACCTGGGTCCACCCGCTCATGATGGGCCTCGAAGAACACCTGATTGGCATGTTCCGCGAAGACTTCGAGTTCCATGCGGGCGCCGCCCCGTCGCACTTGGGCAGCAACCGCCCTGCGGCCGAACTGGTGGCGCAAAAATCTGCGCAGGCGCCCACCGCCGACATGGCCACAACACACGCCACAACAAACACGGCAATGGGTGCCACAGCGGGCACCACAGCAGGCATCACGCCGCAGCCGACTCCGTCAAGCCCGTCCACCCTCCAAGGTGTGCAAGCCGTAGGAGTGCAGGCCGTAGGAGTGCAGGCCGTGGGAGTGCAGGCCGTGGCCGTGCCGGCCCAAGCCGCTTCCAACCAAGCCATCTGGAGCCAAGAAGCCGAGAAAGAGCTGGGCAAGATCCCGTTCTTTGTGCGGGGCAAAGCCCGCCGCAACACCGAACGATTTGCCCAAGATTTGGGCGTGGCGACCATCACCGTGGAGACGCTCTACGATGCCAAAGCCCACTTCAGCCGGTAAGCAGGCGCAGGCCCACCCTCTGACACCGCGCATGAGCGTGGTGCTTCTGACCATGGACAGCCACTTGGCCAGTGCCGCCGAGAGTGCGGGCGAAAAACTGGCCCGGCAACTGCCCGGTGTGCAACTGCAAACCCACTCGGCTTCGGCCTGGCGCGACAGCGAGAGTGCACTGGCCGCGTGTTTGGCGGCGGTGGCGCAAGCTGACATCGTGATCGTCACCATGCTCTTCATGGAAGACCATTTCTTACCGGTGCTGGACGCCCTGCAAGCGCGCCGCGAGCACTGCGATGCGATGGTCTGCATCATGTCGGCCCCGCCCGTGACGCAACTCACCCGCATGGGCAAATTGGTCATGGGCCGCGAGTCGAGCGGGCTGATGGCCCTGCTGAAAAAACTGCGCCCCAGCGCCAAAAACAAAGACACGGGCGAAGAAAAAGGCGCCCCTGCCAACGCCGGCGCCAAACAAATGGCGATGCTGCGACGCCTGCCCAAGTTGTTGCGCTTTATCCCGGGCACAGCACAAGACTTGCGCTTGTTTTTCTTGACCATGCGCTATTGGCTGGCCGGCTCAGAGCACAACATCGAGCACATGGTGCAAACCTTGGTGCAGCGCTACGCGCAAGGACCACGCGAACATCTGCGCGCTTTGGCCAAGCCGGAAGACCCGATCGAATACCCCGAGGTGGGGCTGTACCACCCGCAGATGAAAAACCGCATCAGCGAGCAGCTGAGCGACCTGCCCGGCAATGGCCGCAAAGACCAAGCTGCGGTGGGTTTGTTGTTGCTGCGCTCGTATTTGCTGGCGGGCAACACCGCGCATTACGACGCGGTGATTGGCGCTTTGCAAGCGCGCGGCTTGCGCGTGATTCCGGCTTTTGCCAGTGGCCTCGATGCCCGTCCGGCGATGGACCGCTTTTTCAAAAATGGCGGCCAATCGCAGATCCAATCGCTGGTGTCATTGACCGGCTTTTCACTGGTGGGCGGCCCGGCCTACAACGATGCCAGCGCCGCTGAAGTCGCCTTGAGCGAACTCGATGTGCCCTACATCGCGGCCCACCCGCTGGAGTTTCAATCGATCGACCAATGGGGCAGCTCAACACGCGGTTTGCTGCCAGTAGAAAACACCATCATGGTGGCCATTCCCGAACTGGACGGCTCGATCTTGCCCATGGTCTATGGCGGCCGCCCCGGCCCGGCTGGCCAAACCTGCAACGGCTGCGACAAGCACTGCACCTTCCCCAGCGGGCCGCGCAGCCAAGACATGTTCACCTGCAGCGAGCGCACCGACATGCTGAGCGCGCGCGTCGAGCGCTGGGTGCGTCTGCGCCACAAGCCGCGCGCAGAGCGCAAGCTGGCGATTGTGTTGTTCAACTTCCCGCCCAACGCAGGCAGTGTCGGCACGGCCGCTTATTTGTCGGTGTTTCAGTCGCTGTTCAACACCTTGCAGCGCTTGCAGCTCGAGGGTTACCGCGTCGAGATGCCCGACAGCGTGGACGATTTGCGCCAGCGCCTGCTGCAAGGCAACGCCAGCCAATACGGTACGCAGGCCAATGTGCTGCACGCCATGGACACCGCCCACCATGTGCAACACGAGCGCTATTTGAAAGACATCGAAGCGCAATGGGGCCCTGCCCCCGGCAAGCACCTGACCAACGGCCAGTCGCTGTTTGTTTTGGGCGCGGCCTTTGGCCAAGTGGTGGTGACGGTGCAACCGGGCTTTGGCTACGAAGGCGACCCGATGCGCTTGTTGTTTGAAACCGGCTGCGCCCCCACCCACGCCTTCAGCGCGTTTTACCGTTACCTGCGCGACGACTATGCCGCCGATGCGGTGCTGCACTTTGGCACCCACGGCGCCTTGGAGTTCATGCCCGGCAAACAAACCGGCTTGTCGGCACAATGCTGGCCCGACCGCCTGATTGGCGCACTGCCCAATGTGTATTTGTATGCCGCCAACAACCCCTCGGAAGGGGCTTTGGCCAAACGCCGAGGCGCCGCCACTTTGGTCAGCTACCTGACACCGGCACTCACCCATTCGGGCTTGTACAAAGAGCTGGTCAGCTTGCAACAATCGATTGAACGCTGGCAACAGCTGGGCCCCGAGCAAGCCTTGGACCGCGCCAGTTTGACCGAGCTCATCATCGAACAAGCGCGCAGCATCGACTTGGCGGTGCCTGCCCACATCAACGCTGCCAACGATGTCAAGGCTACAAGAGACACCGAATTGGCCGCCTGGATCGAGCAATTGCAAAACCAGTTGCTTGAGCTTGAATACGCGCTCATTCCCGAAGGCCTGCACATGATGGGGCAAACGCCCACCCGCGAGCAGCGCTTGGGCACGCTGAAAGTCATGGCCGATGCCATGGGGCTGAACAGCCGCGAGCACAGCGCTCTGCTCGAAGCCTTGGTGGACGGCGCCACCGAAGCCGAGCTGCAAAGCCAACAAAACAACTTAAAAGAAGCAGCCCCACACAGCCACGACAAAGCCAGCGCCCCCCCAGAAGCCGAGAGCCTGCGACAACTGGTGCGCAGCAACCGCTTGCTGGGCGAAGACCACGAAATGCAAGGCCTGATGCGCGCCTTGGATGGCCGCTATTTGCAACCCGCCCCCGGCGGCGACTTGATTCGTAACCCCGAGGTCTTGCCCACCGGGCGCAATCTGCATGGCCTCGACCCCTTCCGCATGCCCTCGGCCTTTGCGGTGCGTGATGGTCAACGCCAAGCCGAAAAACTGTTGGCCCGCTACCAACAAGACCACCAAGCCTTGCCCGAAACCGTGGCCATGGTCTTGTGGGGCACCGACAACTTGAAAACCGAAGGCGGTCCGCTGGCCCAAGCCTTGGCCTTGATGGGCGCGGCCCCCCGCTTTGACAGCTATGGCCGTCTGGCCGGTGCCGAGCTGTTGCCGCTGAGCACTTTGGGCCGGCCACGCATCGATGTGGTGATCACCTTGTCGGGCATCTTCCGCGACTTGTTGCCCATGCAAATCAGGCTCTTGGCCGAGGCCTCCTTTTTGGCCGCCAGTGCCGACGAGCCGCCCGAACAAAACTACCTGCGCAAGCACGCCCTGGCATATATGGCCGAACACGAGGGCAGCACCCTCGAGTGCGCCTCGCTGCGGGTGTTTGGCAACACCGAAGGCGCCTATGGCGCCAACATCAACCACCTGATTGACAGCAGTTGCTGGGAAAACGAAAACGAGTTGGGCGACGCCTTCACGCAACGCAAAGGCTTTGCCTATGGCCGCGAAGGCCGTCCGGTGCGCAACACCTCGGTGCTGCAAAGCGCTTTGGCCAGCGTCTCGCTGACTTACCAAAACCTCGACTCGGTGGAACTGGGCGTGACCAGCATCGACACCTACTTTGACACCTTGGGCGGCATCAGCCGCGCCGTCTTGCAAGCCAAACACCAACGTGATGGCAATGCCGCCGAAGCGCCACCCGTGTTCATTGGCGACCAAACCCAAGGCGATGGCGTGGTGCGCAGCCTGACCGAGCAAGTGGCCCTGGAAACCCGCAGCCGCATGCTCAACCCCAAGTGGCACGAAAGCATGCTGCAACACGGCTACGAGGGCGTTCGCCAAATCGAAGCGCACCTCACCAACACCATGGGCTGGTCGGCCACCACCGGCCAAGTGCAGCCCTGGGTGTACCAACAACTGGCGCAAACCTTTGTGCTTGACCCCGCCATGCGCGAACGCATGGCGCAGCTCAACCCCACCGCATCGGCCAAGGTGGCCAACCGCCTGTTGGAGGCCACGCGCCGCCAATATTGGCAACCCGACGCCGAGACCATGACAGCCCTGCTGCGGGCCGGTGAAGAACTTGAAGACCGCCTTGAAGGCATACAGGAAGGACTCCCCGCATGATCGAAACCACCCACATTCCGGTGAACCGCATCCAAAAGGTCCGAGGCGCCGATGGCGAGGGCAGCGTGCAGGTGCAGATGGACCCCACCGTCAAGATCGGCAATGCCAAAGTGTTTGCCGTGTATGGCAAAGGCGGCATTGGCAAAAGCACCACCTCGTCCAACCTGTCGGTGGCGTTCAGCAAATTGGGCAAACGCGTGTTGCAAATTGGCTGCGACCCGAAACACGACTCGACTTTCACCCTTACCAAAAAACTCATGCCCACCGTGATCGACGCGCTCGAGACGGTGGACTTTCATGCCGAAGAACTGCGCCTCGATGACTTTGTTTTCAAGGGCTACAACGGCGTGATGTGCGTGGAAGCCGGTGGCCCGCCTGCCGGTACCGGTTGCGGCGGCTATGTGGTGGGCCAAACCGTGAAGCTGCTGAAAGAACACCACCTGTTGGAAGACACCGATGTGGTGATTTTTGACGTGTTGGGCGATGTGGTCTGTGGCGGTTTTGCCGCTCCCCTGCAACACGCCGACCGCGCGCTCATCGTCACGGCCAACGACTTCGACTCGATTTTTGCCATGAACCGCATCGTGCAAGCGATTGGCGCCAAGGCGAAAAACTACAACGTGCGTTTGGGCGGCGTGATCGCCAACCGCAGCGATGCGACCGACCAGATCGACAAATACAACGCGGTCACGGGCCTGAAAACCATGGCGCACTTTCCCATGCTGGACGAGATTCGCAAGAGCCGTTTGCAAAAGTCCACGCTGTTTGAGCTGGAGGCCACGCCGGCCGTGAAAGCGGTGCAAGACGAGTACATGCGCTTGGCCGCCGCCCTGTGGCTGGGCGCCGATGCCCTGCCCTCGGTGCCCATGAAAGACCGCGACATTTTTGACCTGTTGGGTTTTGACTGAACCCGGCCAGCCCCCATACATGTAAAGCACCCCATGGAAAGCCCCACATGAACACCACCGCCTACGAAGAACGCCGTAGCCAGATCGAGCATTATTTTGACCGCACCGCGGCCGATGCTTGGGCGCGCCTGACTTCGAACGAGCCAGTGGGCCGCATCCGCGCCACCGTGCGCGCGGGCCGAGACACCATGCGCGAAACGCTGTTGTCGTGGTTGCCACAAGACCTGCGCGGCCTGCGCGTGCTGGATGCCGGCTGCGGCACCGGTGCACTGGCTTTGCAAGCGGCGCTGCGCGGTGCCGAAGTGGTGGCGATCGACCTCTCCCCCACTTTGGTCAAGCTGGCAGCCGAACGCATGGCCGCTGAGCACCCCAGCCTGCCGGGTTCGGTGGAGTTTTTGTCGGGCGACATGCTCAGCCCCGACTTGGGCCACTTTGACCATGTGGTCTGCATGGACTCGCTCATCCACTACGACAGTGACCAAATTGCCCATGCACTGGCCGGTTTGGCACAGCGCACCCGCAGCTCCATGGTCTTCACCTTTGCGCCGCGGACACCGCTCTTGGCTTTGATGCACAGCGCTGGCCGTTTGTTTCCGCGCAGCGACCGCTCGCCCTCGCTCTCGCCCGTAGCGCATGCCGATTTGCTGCAACGCATGCAGCGCCATCCCGATCTGCAAGGCTGGCAAGACGCACGCATGCAGCGCGTGGCCAGTGGCTTTTACACCTCACAAGCTTGGGAGTGGACCCGCGCATGAAACTCCGCATCCCGGTTCCTCGTTGGATCACCGCCTATGGCACGCGCTTCATGCCGTTTGCCGATGCGGCCTCGCCCGAGTTGCCGATGGGACGGTTGTTGCGCCTGTCTTTGTTTCAGGTGGTGATCGGCATGGTCACGGCCTTGCTGGTGGGCACCTTGAACCGGGTCATGATTGTCGAGCTGCACGTGCCGGCATGGTGGGTCGCATTGGCGGTGGCGATTCCGATGGTCTTTGCGCCTTTGCGCTCGCTGATTGGTTACCGCAGCGACACCCACCCCTCGGCGCTGGGCCTGCGCCGCATTCCCTACATGTGGTCGGGCACCTTGCTGTTGTTTGGCGGGCTGTCGATCATGCCGTTTGCCTTGTTGCTGTTGTCCGAGCCCGAAGCCGCCAACCTGTGGGTGGGCCAAATCGGCGCCTGCCTGGCTTTTGTGCTGGTGGGCGCTGGCATACAGGTCACCCAGACGGCCGGCATGGCGCTGGCGCACGACTTGGCCACAGACGACAAACGCCCCCGCGTGGTGGCCTTGCTCTACAGCATGTTGCTGGTCGGCATGATCGTCAGCAGCACCTTGTTTGGCTTGCTTTTGAGTGACTTCAGCCCACAAAAATTGATCCAACTGGTGCAAGGCTGCGCCGTCATGGTGGCCGTGATGAATCTGGCCTCGCTGTGGAAACAAGAAGCCCGCCAAGCCAAGCGCGGGCGGCGCGAAGCCGGTGGCTTTGCGCACAGCTGGAAAGGCCTGATGGCCCAGCCTCAAATGCGGCGCTTTTTGTGGACGCTGGCTTTGGGCACCTTTGCCTTCAACATGCAAGACATCGTGCTCGAGCCCTATGCCGCCGAGATCTTGAAGCTCGATGTGGGCATGACCAGCGCACTGACGGCCTTGAGCGCAGGCGGGGCGTTGTTGGCCTTTTTATTGTCGGCGCGTTGGTTGTCTGGCGGCATGCACGCCTGCCGTTTGGCCAGCCTCGGCGTGTTGCTGGGTCTGCCCGCATTTGCACTGTTGATTTTTTCAGGACCGCTTGGCGCGGCCTGGATGTTCCGCATCGGGGTCGGCCTGATCGGCTTCAGCGGCGGTTTGTTTTCAGTGGGCATGCTGGTGACTGCCATGGGCATGGCCCAAGAAGGCAGCCCCTTGGCACAGCTGGGCGGTTTGGTCATGGGCACTTGGGGCGCGGTGCAGGCCACCAGCGCTGGCGCCGCGATGGCGCTGGGCGGCGCTTTGCGCGATGGGGTCTCGGCACTCGCCATGTCTGGCGCCTTGGGCGAGGTGTTGGTCACGCCCATCACCGCCTACAGCTTTGTTTACCACTTTGAAATGTATTTGCTTTTTGTCGTGCTGGTGGCGTTGGGCCCCATGTTGCGCAGCAGCCGATCGGCTGCCAGCTCTGCCAGCAAAACCTCCACCCCTTTTGGCTTGGCGCAATTGCCTGGCTGAACCCACTCACAGATTTTTGAAGGAGACAGCCATGGAAACAGGCGCAATCACTCAGTACATCGATGTGGCCCAAATCGTGTTGTACATGTTCTGGGCATTCTTCGCAGGGCTGATTTACTACCTCTTGCGTGAGAACCACCGCGAGGGCTATCCGATGGATTCGGGCCGTGAAAATGGCCCCAAGATCGAAGGTTGGCCGCCCGTGCCCGAGGCCAAAGAGTTCCACACTCAAGACGGCCACACCTATTTGTCGCCCGACCTGAATCGCCCAGACGGGGAATACAACGCCAAGCCCATGCACGGCTGGAACGGCGCCCCACTTGAGCCCCTGGGCGACCCGCTGCTGGCGGGCGTGGGTCCGGGCGCTTGGGCCATGCGTGCGGACATCCCCGACATGGACCCGCATGGTCACCCCAAGATCGTGCCTCTGCGGGTGGCCACCGACCATTCGGTGGCCAAGCACGACGTCGATCCGCGCGGCCTTCCCGTGTGGGGCGCTGACAAAGAAGTGGCGGGCACCGTGGTTGACCTGTGGGTCGACCGCATGGAAATGATGTTCCGCTATGCCGAAGTGCAACTGAAGAACTCAGAGCAACGCGTGTTGTTGCCCATGACGTTTGCACGCGTCAAAAAAGACGGCGCCCATGTGCAGGCCATCTTGAGCCACCAATTTGCCAATGTGCCGAAGACAAAGTCAGACCAGCAAATCACTTTGCTCGAGGAAGAAAAGATCACCGCCTATTACGGTGCGGGCACTTTGTACGCCACCCCTGAGCGTCAGGAACCCCTGATATGAAAGCCACCCACGAACACGAATGGGAAGCCGCCCCCGGCTTGCCCAGCGCCCTGCCCGCAGGTGAGCGTGTGGTTTGGCAGGGTGCGCCCGACTGGCAGCGTTTGGCCATCCATGCTTTTCATGTGCGCAAGGTGGCCTTGTATTTTGTGCTGATGTTGGCGGTGCAGGCCATCAACCTCACCGCACCCGCAGGTGCCGTGGACTGGAAACCTTTGGTGGTGGCAGGCGGCTTGTATGCCTTGGCCTTGGGCTTGTTGTTGGGCACGGCCTGGCTGTCGGCGCGCAGCACGCTGTACACCTTGACCAACAAGCGCGTGGTCATGCGCATCGGCATTGTGCTGACCCTGACCTTCAACTTGCCCTTCAAACGCATCGCCGGCGCGTCATTGAAGACCCAAGGCGCGGGCACCGGCGACATCGCCTTGGCACTGCATGCGGAGGACCGCATTGGTTGGGCCCATTTGTGGCCGCACCAACGCGCTTGGCATGTCACGCAACCACAGCCCACCTTGCGTTGCGTGCCCGAGAGCGTGCAAGTGGGTGAATTGCTTTTGAACCTGTGGCGCGCCGAAAACGGGGCCCAGCATTTGCAATTTGGCGAAGTGTCTAACGCCGCGCCCAACAAAACACACAGCAGCTCATCCGGCAACTCAACCGGCGACTCGTCACAACAAGGCATGCTGGCATGAACGTCCTGCCCCCCTCCTCGTCGTCTTGGCCCGGACGCCCAGCGTCCAAGGGCCTGAACAAGCCGATGGCTTGGATTGGCGTGTTTTTGTTGGCCCTGTTGGTGGCCGTGAGCTTGGCGCGCTGGTCGGGCTTTGACCCGCGAACGCCCGACGCGGCCGTGCAGTGGCAACGCGATTTGCAGTTCAAAGACGTGGCGGGTGGCGACATCGTGGTGGTGGACCACCTGACTGGCCAAGCCGTGGCGCAATTTTCCGGCGAGCAAGGCTTTTTACGCAGCACATTGCGTGCCTTGGCCCGCGAGCGTCACCGTGAAAACATGAGTTCCGATGCCCCCTTTTTGTTGATCGGCCGGACCGATGGGCGCATGACCTTACAAGACCCAAGCACCGGGCAACGCATTGATTTGGAGTCGTTTGGCCCCAGCAACGCCGCTGTGTTTGCCAGCCTTCGACTGGCCGGCCCCAAGGCCCCCTAAAAAATAATTTCGCACTGGAGAACCCCATGAACGCCACCGCTGTCCACACCATCGAAACCGCTGAAGACGCCAATAAAAAAGCGCTGCACAGTGACATGATCAGCCCGCGTTTTTACACCACCGACTTTGCCGCGATGGACCGCATCAACATCGAACCCGTGCGGGCCGAGTGGGACAAGATGATGGCCGAGTACGAGGGCGACAACAACCACGATCACTTTCAGCGTGACGAGGCCTTTGCCGACGAAGTCGCCAGCGGCATGGCCAGTCTTTCGCCCGAAATGCGGCAAGAGTTCATGGACTTTTTGGTCAGCTCACTCACCTCTGAGTTTTCGGGCTGCGTGCTCTACAACGAGATCCGCAAAAACGTCAGCAATCCCGACATCAAGCAACTCATGACCTACTTGGCGCGGGATGAATCGCGCCACGCGGGCTTCATCAATTTGTCCTTGCGCGATTTCAATTTGGGCATCGACCTGGGCAATTTGAAGCGCACCAAGAAGTACACCTTCTTCAAACCCAAATACATTTACTACGCCACTTACCTGTCGGAAAAGATTGGCTATGCACGCTACATCACCATCTTCCGTCAGCTGGAAAAGCACCCAGAAAAGCGCTTTCACCCCATCTTCCGTTGGTTCGAGTTGTGGTGCAACGACGAGTTCCGTCATGGCGAATCATTTGCCTTGATCATGCGCGCCAACCCGCATCTGCTGCGGGGTGCCAACAAGCTGTGGATTCGCTTTTTCTTACTGGCCGTGTACGCCACCATGTATGTGCGCGACCACACACGGCCCATGTTGCACGAGGCCATGGGCCTCGATTCAAGTGAGTACGACTACCAAGTCTTTCGCATCACCACCGCCATCACGCAGCAGGTCTTTCCGCTGGCCTTGGACACCGACAACCCCCAATTTCGCCGCGGCTTGGAACGCTTGTTTGAAGTGTCCAAAGCCATGGAAAAAGCCAAGGCCCGAGGCGGTCTGGTCGGCAAGGTGCAGCAAGGTATTTGCGCCGTACAAGCGGCCACCACCTTTGCGCGCTTGTTCTTCATGCCGGTCATTCAACAAGACCTGTCGCCTCAGGTCCGCATGGAACCGGCATGGTGACTGAAGTCATTTGGGCCTGCGTCTTCACCGCCCTTTGTTGGTGGTTGGGCACGGGCGTGATTTTGTGGCTTGACCGCCTGCCGGCGCGCAGCTTCCGTTTCAGCCTGGGCGGCTGGACGGTGCTGTGGGCCTTGAGTTTTTGGGGTGTCGCGCACAGCATGCAAGAGGTCAGCGTGTTCAACGCTTACCTTGCATTTGGCAGTGTGATCGTGATGTGGGGCTGGCACGAACTGGCCTTTTTAACGGGCTGCATCACCGGCCCGCGCAAAACGCCGCTGGGGCTGGGCGTCACCGGTTGGCCGCGTTTTGTGCAATCGCTGCAAGTCATGCTCTACCACGAGCTGGCCTTGCTGGCCAACTTCGCTCTGCTGTGGTGGATGCAAGAGGGACAACCCAGCCATGTGGCCATTTGTACCTTTGCGCTGCTGTGGTGCATGCGCTTGTCGGCCAAACTGAATTTGTTTTTTGGCGTGCCGCAAAACGGCGCACAGTACCTGCCCGAACACCTGCAGTACTTGGCCAGTTATTTCCGCACCAGCTCGGGCATGTCGCTCTGGTTTGTGTTGTCGATGGGCGTGGCCATGGGCACCTGGTTTTGGCTGGTGTGGCTGGCACAAAAAGGCGCCGTCGCCATCACCACCGGCTGGGTCATGCTGGCCACCCTGTTGGGGCTGGCGATTGTGGAACACCTGATCATGATTTTTCCTTGGCCACTGGAGCGGCTTTGGGGTTGGGCCATGGGCCAGACCGCCAAACCGGCTTTGACCACCCCTCCTTAAAGGCCTCCATGAACACCTCTGCACAGACTTACCGCACCGAAGGTTTCGGTATTCCGCATCCACCGCAGGGGTCTGCCGAGAGTGCCACCAGCCCAACACGCCCACGTCCCGTGGCCGTGGTCATTGGCAGCGGGTTTGGTGGGCTGGCGGCCGCCATCCGCTTGAGCGTCAAGGGCTACGAGGTCAAAGTGTTTGAAAAGCTCGATGCCCCTGGGGGCCGGGCCTATGTGCACCATCAAGACGGCTTCACATTTGATGCCGGGCCCACCATCATCACGGCGCCATTTTTGCTGGAAGAGTTGTGGGCACTCTGCGGCAAACGCTTCGCTGACGACGTCAAGTTGGTGGCGATGGACCCGTATTACCGCGTGCGATTTTCAGACGGCACATGGTTTGACTACAACGGCGATGCGGCCCACATGCGCGCCGAGGTGGCCCGCTTTGAGCCCAACGACCTGCCGGGCTACGAACGCTTTTTGGAAGAAGCCGAGCGTTGCAAAACCTTGGGCTTTGAGGGCATGGGCGACATCGCTTTTGACAAAGTCAGCGACCTGATGGCCGCCATCCCCGACTTTTTGCGCATGGGCGCTTGGCGCAGCCTTTACAGCTTGGTGGCCAAACACATTCGCAACGAAAAGCTGCGCATTGTGATGAGCTTTCACCCCCTGCTGATTGGCGGCAACCCCTTTGCGGTGACCTGTGCGTATGCGCTGATCAATTCACTCGAACGCACTTGGGGCGTGCACTCGGCCATCGGCGGCACCGGAGCCATTGTGAAGGGGCTGGTCGGCTTGCTTGAGGGGCGCGGCGTGCCCATGCGCTACAACGCACCGGTGACGCAAATTCGCATTGAAAACGGGCGGGCTTGCGGCATCGAATTGCAAAACGGAGAGTTCATCCCCGCCGACATCGTGGTGAGCAATGGCGACACCGCATGGACCTATAAAAATCTGGTGGCGCCCCAGCACCGACGGGTCTGGACCGACCGCAAAATTGCCAATGGCCATTACTCCATGGGCTTGTTTGTTTGGTACTTCGGCACCTCCAAGAAATTTCCCGATGTGCCCCACCACATGATGGTGTTGGGCCCACGCTACCAAGGCTTGCTGCAAGACATCTTTAAAAAACATAAATTGGCCGATGACTTCAGCCTGTATTTGCACCGCCCCACCGCCACCGACCCGGCATTGGCCCCTGCAGGCTGCGACACCTTTTATGTGTTGTCGCCCGTGCCCCACTTGGACAGTGGCACCGACTGGCCGGCGTTTGCCGAAACCTACCGCGCCGCCATTGCCGAGAGCCTCGAAGCCACTGTCTTGCCGGGCTTGCGCGATGCCATCGTGACCAGCAAGGTCAGCACGCCGCAAGATTTTCATGACAACTTGTGGTCGTACAAAGGCGCGGGTTTTGGCCTGGAGCCCTTGCTGTTGCAAAGCGCTTGGTTTCGCCCGCACAACCGCAGCGAAGATGTGCCGGGCTTGTTTGTGGTGGGCGCGAGCACCCACCCGGGTGCGGGCGTTCCCGGGGTGTTGATGTCGGCCAAGGCCTTAGAAACGGTGATCCCCCATGTCCACGCCTGAACGCGCCTTTTCGCCACGCGCCTTTCCGCCAGGCGAGTTGCCCAGCGCGGACACGCCCCTCGCGCCGGTGAGCCCACCCGCGCTCAACTTTGATTCCCAAGACTTGCAGGCCTGTGTGGCCATGATGCAAGGGGGCTCTAAAACTTTTTTTGCCGCCAGTCGGCTGTTGCCACCCCGTGTGCGCACCGCGTCGATTGCGCTGTACGCTTTTTGCCGTGTGGCGGACGACCTGGTGGACGAAGCCGGCGCTGGCGATGAGCCACTTAAGGTGCTGCAACAGCGCTTGGATGCCATTTATGCGGGCACCCCGCTGGACCATGTGGAAGACCATGCCTTGAGTTTGGTGGTGCAGCAAGTCAAGCTGCCGCGCCATTTGCTGGACGCCTTGATTGAGGGCTTTGCCTGGGATGCCGCCGGTCGCCGCTATGACAGCATCGAAGATCTGCACGCCTATGGCGCCCGTGTGGCCGGCAGTGTGGGTGCGATGATGAGTTGGATCATGGGGCCGCAAAACATGGACACCTTGGCCCGGGCCTGCGAGTTGGGTGTGGCAATGCAGCTGACCAACATTGCGCGCGACGTCGGCCACGATGCCCGCATTGGGCGGCTGTACCTGCCGCGCCGCTGGCTGATTGAAGCAGGCATCCAGCCCGAAGCATGGTTGGCCAACCCCACCTTCAGCCCGGCCTTGGCCGAGGTGGTGTCGCGTTTGCTCGAAGAAGCCGACCGCCTGTACAAGCAAGCGCACTCGGGCATTGCCGCCCTGCCGCCCGACTGCCGCGCGGCCATTTGCGCCGCCAGCATGATCTACGCCGAAATTGGCCACCAATTGCGCCGCGAGGGTCTGGACTCGGTCAACAAACGCACCGTGGTCAGCGCCACCCGCAAGCTCATGTTGCTGGCCAGTGCCTGGACGCAAGTGCACTGGATCCGCATGAGTGCGCACACCCCAGAGCCCTTGGCCGCTATTGTGGACATGGTGCAAGGCTGTCGCGATGCGGCGCCCTTCACCGGTCACAAGGCTTATTTCCCCAACCGGGCGATGCCCCAGCGGGTGGCTTGGATGCTGGATTTGTTAGAGCGCCGGGAGAGTGAACGCCTCAACCGCAATGCCCCCAGCCACAGCGCCAGGCCCACCCCCAGCCCATGATGGGCCCCTTCACCCCCTTCACCCCCTTCACCGCATGAGATCGCCTGTGCCCCACCGTCAAGTGCGCTTGCTGTATGTGAGCCGCGCCGTGGGCCCTCAAACCACCACCGTGACCACCGGCATCTTGCTGCAAGCGCAGTCGCACAACATGACGCAAGGCATCACCGGGGTGCTGTGCCAAGGCCAAGGTTTCTTTTTGCAAGTGCTAGAGGGAGAGCGCAACAGCGTGAATGCGCTGTACCGCCGGATCTGTGCCGACACGCGCCACCAAGATGTGACCTTGTTGCATTACGAGGACATGCAAGAACGGCAATTTGGCCAATGGTCGATGGCCTTGATCCATCTGTCTGTGGACGACCCCCAGGTGCAAATGCAAGACCCAGCGCTGGACCCCTACACCGCCTCAGGGCCGCAAGTGTTGCGGCAATTGCAGCATTGGCTGGCTGCGGGCCTGCCCATTCAAATGCCTTGAGCAAGCCCTAACCCACGCCCGAGGGGGTGGGCGTGCGAGCGCTCAGGCGGCCCGATCAGCTGTTGCTGATCACGATCTTGGCGATCACGGCAATCACGACAAACACCGACGAAAAAATCGCGATGCCCACGGCGTAGTAGAGACCCGATTTTTGGCGGATTTGAGAAACTGATAATTTGTTCATGATGACCCAAGGGTTGGAGATGAGGGCCTGTCTCGCCGCTGGCGACAGCGTTGAGAACAGGGATAAATAAATGCCTGCGGGTTCAATCCGACTTTTTATCGTTTGATTTCCGGAAATTCGGCGTTGGACGGTTCAACCAATTGGCCAACATGAAGATGCAGAAAATCACAAACATGATGATGAGAATGTGTTTGACTTCCATGGTTTTTCCTTGAGTGAGTGAAAGTTAAAGTGAGTGTGAACTTTTCGCCGGACATTATGCGGAAGGCGGGGGGGCCGTTGCAAGAGGCCGCAACAAGGGCGAGATGGCCCACAGGGTGAGCCCCAACAAAACGATCTCGATCAGGTAGACCGCCGAATACCCCATCACCGAGCTGCTGACCAGCGCGATGCCATCGCGCAGCAAGCCGCCACAAGCCATGCCCACGCCAGCGGCAGTGGCCTGCACCGCACCCCAAGCGCCCATGGCCAAACCCACCTGTTCAGGCGGCGCCAATTGCATGCTGGAAGTCAGGGTGCCGTGGGCAAACAAGCCGCCGCCCAATCCGATCAAGAAAATACCCGCCGCAAACAACAGGGGGGATGCGAGCGGGGCCGAGGCCAGCACCGCCACAAAAGCAGGAATGCCCACCCAAGCGCCCCAGCTGGCCATGCGGTAGGCATCAGCTCCCCGGCTGAGCACGCGCGAGGCCCACGCAAATCCCATCAAGCCGCCAAAGGCCAAGTTGGCCGTGAGCAGCGTGGTGCTGGACACCGACATGTGCAAGATCTCGCCGCCAAAGGGCTCCAACAAAACATCTTCCATGGTGAAGGCCATGGTGCCCAGGCCCACGGCCAGAAGTCGGCGCACGGTGTGCGGGCCTTGGCAAAAGAGTTGCCAAGCTTGGGCAAAACTGTGCTCTATCGGGGTGCCGGGTTTGCGCAATCGGCTGCGCGCCTCTTGCTTCCAGAGCGCGATCACATTGAGCACCAGCGTCATCACCGCTACGGCTTGCACCACGCGAATCAATTGGCCAGGGCTGTACTCGCGCAGCAAGTGGCCCAGCATCAAGGCACTGCCGATCATGCCGACCAGTTGCATCACATACATCAGGCCCACCACCTTGGGCTGGCTCTCGGGCGGTGCCAAGTCGGTGGCCAAGGCCAAGCCGGCGGTTTGCACCGTGTGCATGCCCAGCCCCACCAACACAAAAGCAACGGACGCTCCCAACATGCCCACCCATGCTGGGGCCTGACTGGCTTGTCCGGCGCCGCTCAAGACCAGTAAGGCAAAAGGCATGATGGAAAAACCACCAAATTGCAGCAAGCTGCCCATCCAGATGTAGGGCACGCGGCGCCAGCCGAGTTGCGAGCGGTGGTTGTCTGAGCGAAAGCCAATCAAGGCCCGCAGCGGGGCGATCAGCAAAGGCAAAGCCACCATGAAAGACACCAGCGTGGCGGGAACTTTCAGCTCCACAATCATCACGCGGTTGAGGGTGCCCACCAGCATGACCATGGCCATGCCGACAGAAACTTGAAACAGCGACAAACGCAGCAGACGCGACAGCGGCAAGTCTTCGCTGGCGGCATCGGCAAAAGGCAAAAAGCGCGGACCTAAGCTGGTCAGCACTTGCGAGAGAGACGAACGTGCGTTTGATTTATTCATACAAGAAAGACCAGACGCTTGCGCGCCTGGCCGTTCGGGTTGGCACCCTTACTTCTTCACCGGGGCATCCGCCGCCGCAGGCGCAGGCGCCGTGGCTACAGTTTGGCTACCGCCGTTGAGGAAGGTTTTCACCCAAGTGGTGTTCAGGGTCAGGGCCAGGTGCACGCTGAAGGACGAAATCGCCACTGCAGCAATGAACACTGGAATACCAACCGCTGGTTTCACCACACACCACATTTTCGAATAGATCATGATGGCGCTCCTTTACTTGAGCCAGGGTGAGTAG
>JACCDL010083866.1_pt1 | contig 17556 bp, 12 predicted proteins | sample 7441931 | NCBI WGS metagenome assembly JACCDL01 (sample SAMN15323437, study PRJNA562643) | freshwater metagenome | isolation source: river surface water | place: USA:Blue River Watershed | collected 2017-08-16 | reverse complement strand
CGATCAGGGATTAACTTAGGGGCTGGAGTCATCTTACCATTCGGAGTCGGTGACTTGTCATCCTGATCTGGTTCGCCTTCGGCTTTAGGGGCCGAGGGCTTCGTCTCGCCGGGTGACATCTTGCCGGACGGAGCTCCCGGCACGCGTCCGTTACCGTTTTTGGTTTCCGGGTTGGGGTCCAAAGGCTTGCCCGCATGAGGCGTCGACTTTCCGTCTGGAGTCATCTTCCCATCTGGCACCACCGGGATAGTTCCCTTGTCGTCTTCGCCCTTCGGCTTGGGCCCCATGGGCTTTTCTTCGCCAGGAGTCATCTTGCCGTCGGGCCCTGCGGTGCCGGGCTCCTTCCCCCCCTCGCTGTCGGGCTTAGCCCCGAAAGGATTGGGCTCACCGGGCATCGTCTTGCGGTCAGGGATCATCTTGCCGTCCGGCGACATCTGGCCGGGGACCGGCGCGGGCTTGCCGTCAGGCGCGGGCACCGGAATCATCGTATCTCCAGGCTTAGGCTTATCGCTCGGCAGCATCTTACGGTTCGGATCCATGACGTCAGGCACCTTCTGGCGTTCGGACTCAGGCCCGGGTTCTAATGGCAACGGAATGGCGGGGGATCTCTTATCAGGCGGATTCACCCCACCGGGAGGAATCGTCAAAGGCGGGAGGCCCGGAAGAGGCACCAGCGGAGGAGTGATCACGACCGGAGGCTTCGGCTTCTCCGCGACCGTGATCGTCAGCGTCTTTGCGTCACTCTTGTACAACAAACCCCAGAGTGTTGTCTGCGTGGACTGCAAAGTAACCTCATAGCCGCCTGACCGCAGCCAGACCGGCTTGGGCTCGAATTCCGTCGAAGCATCAGGCAAAGCTTGGGCGAAAATCCAGTGATACTCGGTGGTGCCCCAATCCAGCGAACGATCAAGCGTCGTGAGGTTCCTCGTCGTCGCTGGTTCTTGCGCAACGGCCGAGACTTCAAAATCAACCACCGGCCGGGGCAGGCAGCACCACAGCAGGAAAAGCAGCGCGGCCATCGCGAGCAGGCCGAAGAAAAAGATCTTCAGCCAGCGAGCCAAATTGCTGCTGGTCTCTTCGCCATCCGTTTCCGCGCGGGCGGTGCCTTCCGAAATTGCGTCCTCAGGCGAGATGGTCACGAAATCGGCGCCCCCGACCGGCTCCAGCCCCCAAAGGATGAAAAGCCGCGACTTCGAGTACCAGTGCGGGCGGTAGATGCGGTAAGCTGCGGGATACCGTTCCACGGAAGGAGGTCCGAACTTCCAGATAAAGTTGCGGACGTCTTCCGGAATATCGGTCCGATCCGCGAGTCGTTTGAAATTATGCCATGTCTCCAGAAAACGTTGCCACTCTCCGCGAGGAATCCGCTCGCCGGGCTGCAACGCACGGGTCCTCGCCAGGACCTCCGTCTTATCGACGTACTTGGTGAAGATGACCTGGTTGCCGTTGTCCGAAAACTCCGCCTGCGGGAAGAACTCACCGAAAGCGCCCTCGACCCGCAGGATATGCTGGTAGGTCGGTTGCCAATAAAGATGCTGATCGCCCGATTCGACGCGCAAAGCCCGGAAGTTCGCGACCCCGGGAGGATTCACGAACATCATGCCTCCCTTAGGGGAAGGCTGGAACTTCGGCGGGACAAAGGCCATTGTCAGGCGACTTCCGCTAGACTGAAGTTTGCGCCGGCCGGATTACGGACCTGCCAGCACAGCACCTCGCGGACGGCCGTGACCGAAGTGGCGCACGACATCCGGGACCTGTCGACGGGCTCGCCCAAGGTAGGCACCAGCAGGTTATAGCGTCCGTCGGCGTGTTCATTCAACGCCTTCGCCCAATGCACGAGCTTGTCATGACGCTCCTTTTCAGAAAGCCCTTGGTGCTTCCAGCAATTGATCAATGTCACGCCAAGACGACGGACGATCTGCAGCTGGAAATCCTTGGCCGTGGGGTCAGCCTGGGCGGAGACGAAAGCGGTCAAGGTGGTCCAAGCGGAAATCGAAGCAGGATTGCCTGACAAGGCCTCCTGATACATCGAATGGATCTGGTCGCGCAGCTCTGTCTCCCTAAGTTTAGCCGGCGCGAGCACCTCATAGCCCTTGTTCGCCTCAGCGAGCAGCTGGGTGATTCGGGCCTGCTCAACGACCAAGGATTGGTCGCGCTTCTGAATTTCTTCCCGCGAAGACTTTAACTGGATTTCAAGATTTTCCAGGCTTTTCCTAAGGTCTGCGCACTTTCGTTCGGCTTCATTCTTTTCTAAGATGGCATCTTCCGCTGTCTTCTCAAAAGACGGGATGCGTTCGCGTTCCGCATCACGCTCCCGCTCGGTTGCAGCGGTCCTACGCTTCTCATCCGCGAGATCCTGCTGAGCCCGACTCAACTGTGCTTCAAGAGAATCACACTTCGCCGTGACCTCGCCAAGTTGAGTCTTGTTTACCTCAACAGCTGCAGCCTTTGCGACAGAATCTACTAAACGAGATCCCATTTCCGCGATGAGCTTCTTCAAATTCGCCTCCGAACTAGAAACGTTCTGAGCGGTAGCAAGCGGGGCCGTACGCTGTGCGATAGCCGAGTTGATGGCATGAGCGACAGCCTGCGAGTCGAGCGGTCCAGCTGAAGTCGAATGGCCAGCAGACGACTTCTGAGTCCTGAGCCAGATGAGCGGAAAAAGGACTAGCAACAACAAGGAAAAAGAAAGTAGCTGAAAGATGGCGAGATCCTGATTGGTCGGCTGCTTGGAATGACCGGCCGCGGCAGGCTGTGAAGTCAGCTCATCTGACTTCTTGGCATCTTTGTCATTCTTAAGTGTTGATGTTGTCGTAACTGTCGCACCCCCTCCCTGGGAGGCGCCTTGAGCTGCGCCCGACCCGGCCGCCTGAACCACCGGGGTCGCGACGAACATCAAACTGAGCAATAAAAATAAGGACATCGTCTTCATGTTACTTGTTAGAGTGGGTTGATTTGAAGATTTCGAGCATGCCGGTGTCCTGCCAATGCAAGGAATGCTCGCCGACGGGATAGAGCTTGAGGATTACCTGCCCCATGAGGTCGTCGCCCGTTTCGGCATGGAAGATGCTGACGAGCTCAAGCCCGTCCGTGGTCTCCTGGTTAACCTGACCGCTCGGCGTCAGCCGCTGGAAGACGGCCTTCACTCCGGTCACGGAACCCTGGGTCGAGTCCTTCCAATCGAGACGATAGACCGGCTCGGGGAAGCAGGAGTTGGCGTCGAACATCTTACGACCAATCCGCGCCCCGGTCTGCAGGGAAATTTCCGCGGAGACATCATCCTTTTCGCGCATGATCTTGGTGCCGAATTTCGGTCCAGCCTTTGGCATCTCGCCCCAGATATTGCGGTTCCCGGATTCGTTGTGTACGTTGATTTTCCAGCCTTGGACGATATTCAGGTTCATCGCACGTTCGAGCGCGGCGCCTACGCACGTCACGCTCTTGGCGTCGGCAATCGCAGCGTCCTCCCCTTCCTTGAAAGGATACCAGGTGCCAGCCTTGAAGCCACGCGTGAACAGGATGCGCTCAGAGGGCACCGGCACCATGCGCTGGATGAGCGCCGAAATGGCCGGCTGCTCCGACGGCTTGCCGCAGACCATGAGCAGGTCGACGTCGAAGGAAGCCGCATACTTCGCGAGGGAGCGGACGAATTTGCCGAAGATCTCTTCCAACTGACGGTCGAATTCGGCGGCATCGACGACCAGCTGCTTATCCAAGGCGACATAACCGAGGCCTAGGTTGTTGGTGAGATTGGAGAAACTCTTCTCGGTCACCCCCGCCTCCTGAGGCGTGAAGGAGAACACCCCCTCCGTCCATTTGCCGGAACAGCGACGGGAGAGGAGATGGATCGCCATGGGAAGCAAGCTGCCCGTGAGGACCGAGACGCGGCTAGACGTATCGGTGACGTTCTTCTCCCCCACCAGATACTCGCCGAACTTGGCGAACTGCTCAGGCGAGTCCGCCAGACGAGGAAGGACGATCTTCTCGATGATGGCCTTGACCAGGACGTCGCCGGCGACGGTCGAAGAATCCTTGAAGAGGACCTTGGCGTCGAGTTCCACGGAAACGCCTTCCTTCTTGTCCTGATACTCGACGATGGAGACGTCGGAGGTGCCGCCGCCGATATCCAAGTTCATGACGCGGAGCTTCGGCATCTCGCCTTCGGCGCCGCGGCCGTTGACGGCGATCCAATTCTCGCCCATGGCCTCTCCGGATAGCCGGTCGATGGAGGCGTAGATCAGTGGCAACTGACTGGCGACCGCTTCGTCCATGCGCATCTGCAGTTCGATGGGCGGCTCCCCCGACGGAAGGTTGGTCGCCTGGAAGATACGGATGGCTTCCAGCCACTTCGCGCGGTACTGGGAAATCTCCGTGCTGGTCCAGCCGGACGGATACGTCGCGATGACGTTACGGATGGCGCGACGATGGAAGGCCCCCTGCTGCTGGGTCCAGTTGAGGTCGTTGATCTGGCGATGCGCCGTCTCCATGATGGCGAGCACCGACCAGGTCAGCGTGTTGCGCCGCGGATAGCGAGGGCTGGCGGGAGCGGTCACCGGACGGTTGACCACCGACCAGCCACACGGAAGTTCTGAGTCATCGCCCCAGATCTTGCCGCTTTCAGGCTGGAAGCGCAGCATCAGTCCAGAGAGCAGGCTAAGTCGGCCGAGGCCGTTGACCGGACCGAAGATTTCGTCGCCGTAGTTGGGCACGCAGGACCAAGCCTGGGGGCTGAGCTCGCTGTCCCAGAAGTATCGCTTCGCGGAGCTCTGCTGCAGCAGCTCACCGAGCTGCATGCGACGTTCGGACTCCTGGCCTAGCGGGGAGGACCCATGGATCAGCTCCTCCATGTCATCCCCCAGGCAGACCGGGGAAAGTTTGACGAACATGTGCGGAATCCGTCGCTCGACCATGTCGAGTTTTTCCTCGACGGCGCCACCGCTCATGCGGGCGAAGAACCCGGGCTCGATGCGGTGTTTCTTGTAACGGGTGGCCACCAGCGAAACCGGCTTGGCCGTGGCCGTCTTGCTATCGGGGTCGAAGGCGCGGAACTCGGGAGACTTGAGGACGAAACGCGAACTCACGATTGCCTCGTCCACGCGGGTCTGCCGGGGCAGGAGCGAGTAGAAGGACGGCTTGAGCGAGAGCGGACGGCAGCTCTGCGCGAAATTACCCGGCTTGCCTTTGGCATGCTCCAGGACCAGCACCGCGGTGCGCGAATTGCCGAAATCGATCACGAGATCCACGTCGACGGGGGTCGACTTGAGGACGTCGCTCCAGCGGAAATTGAGGGTCAGCTGACGCCCCTCGATGACAACGGTCCTGGGAGCATCCCCCTGGACCGAGGTATCATCCTTGTCATAGTAGGGCTGCTGGGGATCGCCGTGCTGCTTGAAGTGCGCCTCCTCCCCGGGGCTAGGCAGAGTCTCGTCGTAAGGCCATCCCCGATCGATGGTCCCAAGATTCGTCTCCACCGCAAGCCAGAGCCCCTTGATGCTTTCGTTGCCATGACGACACTCGCCGAAACGATAGCGCAGGTACTTCAAGGGCTGCGGCTGATTGACCTGCGTCCATGAGCTCGTCAGGTAATTGGTCACCTTATCCGCCCAGGCGGTCTGCAGCGGATCCGTGAAATCCGCATGCGCACCGTTGGCCAACATCGTGCAGGCCGCGCGGTTGGCGATGATCTTCTCACGCACGCCGGCGTCCAGGACGCTGAACGGATCCGGCCCGAGCGGGAAAAAGAACAGGCGGAAGCCCGTGTCAGGCACGAGCAGGATTTTTTCGTCAAAGGTCTTCATGGAGATTAGGCGAGCCAGAGGTTGCGGAGTTCGTTATCGCCGGGGAGCACAGGACGGACCGGTGCGGCCGGCTTGAGGGTCTTCAGGGAGTCGAGGAAGGGCTTGATGATCTTCTGGTAATGAGGCGAATCCTTGTTCTCCCCCAGTTCGTTCTCCCAACCGACCTGCTGCTGCATGACGCTGGCGAGCGTGGCCTGTTCGATGCGGGGACCAGGCTGCAGGCGACCATGGCGCAAGATGTTGCCCATGACGACGGCGAGCTCCCGGCGAAGGATGCGGGCCGGCGCCTCGGACGAAAGGAAGCCCATCTCATCGCTGAGCCAAGCGACCAGGTGCTTGTCCAGCTCCCGGCCTTCGGACATGAGTTTGATGAGGCCGCGAGCCTCAGTCTCGTCGCGGAGCCCCAACACGCCCCAGTTAAATCCTTTGATTTTCTTCATCCGGGCCACCGAACCTTCACGCCAACGGGACCACTGTCGGGTGACGTAGGCGAACTTGGATTCGCGGTTCAACTGGGCGTAGCCCAGCGGCAGCGGCTCGAGTTCATCCGGCTCGACCGCGAGAAGGCTGCGAATCCAGAAGGAATAAAGCGAAGTGCAATCTTCGATCTGCTCGAACTGCTTCAACTCGCGCGGGAGCGAAATCGCCCAGAGGTTGAGGTTCGCCTCGATCGTCCTGCCGACCTCGGCGATCACCCGCAGCTGCTGCGCACCGGCGTCCTCGACAGCGGGGATGGCCAGATTGAGGAGCTGCTGGCCGGCAACCACGTCGCGCTCGGCGAGACGGGCGAGATGGCTCAGGCGGCTGGATGCGCGTAACTTCTCGAGCTGACGCTCGAAGAAATAACCGACGCCACCGTCGGGATCCTCGACGAGATGATCGAAGGAAGCCTGCGACTCAGGCGAACGGAAGACGCGATTGAAATCCGCGTCACGCTTGACGATGTCGACGGCTACCTTGCGCTCGTCAACGTCGAGACGGATCTCGCCGGCGGCCTTGAAAGTGGTGTAGGTGGTGGTGAAGTAAGTCGCGTTCGCGGGCCGGTCGAGGGGCGCGAGCGGCTCGAGCATGTCCTTGAAAAGCGGCCCGACTCCGGCCTTGGGCTTGGTCTGCGCAAGTTCGACAAGGACCTGTCCGAAGAAAGTCATGCAGACCGACAGCGGCAGCGGCGGCGGCGCGGACTCGTTGGTAGTGGAATTGAAAGCGGGATTCACGCGCTCCCACCAATAGTGGATGCCGGAGCGAAGCTGCTCGGGCTTGGACGGGAAGCTCTTGGCGCGAATGAGCAACGCGAAGGCATCGATGGACACGTCATCGCCGTAGCCCATGACGATGGAGGAAGTCTTGCCGCGCTTGAACACCGACGTGAGCAGCTGATGGTCGCGGTCGCCGAGTTGGGAGAGGTCGAGCTTCGTGAGGGCATTGCCTTGGGCGTCCTTCAGGGCGACGCCGGGGAAGTCGAGGACGTCCGACTCCTTGAGGAGCAGGAAGAAAGGCAGGCGGGAAAGGGTTTCCGGCACCTTGACCGGGACCACGATCTCGCGGACGAGAGCCTGGAACAGACCGAATTCCTCGCCGGCGATCTCCACGGCCGGGGTCCCCTCTTCGATGACGACCGCCCCGCCGTCTTCACGGAAACCCAGGGAGCGGATGCGGCGGAGGGTTTCGGCACCGAACTCGTCCAGGACGTCCTTCTTGACCCGCTTGAACGTGTCGATGTCCAGCAGGAGCGCGGCCACGCCCATCGTGCAGTACACTTCTCGCTTGGCCCAGCGGAGAGACTCCACCTTGGCGCGAAGATTGCGGAAGACCCCGGAAATGGTAGGGGAACCATCCCAGAAAATGGTCGATGCGAAATGGATGGCGGCCTCCTCAGACTGCGCGAGGTCGGAAGAATCGAGCAGGTCCCGACGGAGTCCGTCCCAGTAAGGCCTCAGTTTGGCGTAACGCTCCTCGCCGCTCCGGATGAACATCCCGACGACGTCGAGGATCTCGCGGAGCAGTTCGTAGGCGGCGCGGTTGGAACCCGGCGCCAAGCTGCCCGGCTTCTTGAGGAAGTCCTTGGTGATGCGATCGCGATCCCAATAGACGGGGGTGCCGTCGGCGGTCGCCGGATTGCACTCGGAAAGGTAGCCGAACGCGAGGGCGTGCATCACGTGCGAAAGCGAATTGAATTTGAGCCGTACCGGATAGCGAGGGTCGCGTACCGACGTCGCGGCGGTATAGCGGGTGACACAACCGGAAGCGTCGGCGCCGGCGGCGAAGGGATTCAGGGAGACGACGCCGGCCTTGCCCTTCCACAGGAAAGAAACAGGCTCGGCTTCGTTCCAGGTGAGCAAGGTGCTGTAAGCGCCCTTCGCACCTTCCTTCATCTCACCATCCAGGTAGGCCGACAGGAGCGTAGACTTGCCGGACTGGGAAGGCCCCCAGACCGCCAAGGTCTTGCGGTCGGCGGCGGCCGGACGTCGCGCCTGCGCGATGGCGTAGAGCGAATCCAGCCAGCTCCCCCGGGCGAGGACATGATCCGGATGGTCCTTGATGCGACGGACACCATGCTGCCAGTACCAGTCCAGGGTCTGGGCGAGTTTGGGCGGGGAAAGCTCGAAGCGCAGGGGCATGAAGCAGGCTTGGCCATTTCCACGTCCGTTTCCAGAAGTATTTCAATAACACCAAGGGCGTTTACGATTGATATCATTCTTATACACAACTCGTCGCAAGTGCCGCATTTGATAATACTTTAAGCCTCCGCGAACTCCCCGGCCGACGCCTTTACGGATTGAGCCGCCGCAGGCCTGGCGCAATGTCGGACCACCCATGCGCTTCCGTCCCCCTCCCGCCCGACCGACCGGCCCCGGCGCAGGCATGTCCGCCGTAATAACTGCTTAGAACGCCCATGGCGCTGCTCAACGAAGGCCAGACAATCGGTGGCACTTTCGAGGTGGAAAAGCTTCTCGGCGAGGGCGCCTTCGCCGAAGTCTACCGGGTGAAGCATCGCTTCCTGGGGCGGCAGGCCATGAAGGTTTTCAAGCAACCAGGCATGACCGAGGAGGTCATCCAGAAGATGCTTTCCGAGGCAATCCTGCTGTCGCATCTCGGGCACCCGAACATCATCCGGGTCTTTGATGCCAACACCTTCCATCACCTGGGCGCGGAACGCGGCTACTTCACCATGGAGTACGTCCCCGGCGGGACGCTGGAGGACCTCTGGCACTCGCATGGCGCGGCCCTGATGCCGGCCAGGACCGCCGTCGACCTCGTCCGCCAGGTCTGCCAAGGATTGCATTGCGCCCATGCGCAGAAGCCGCCGGTCGTTCACCGCGACATCAAACCACAGAACATCTTGGTGGGCTACGAGAATGACGGACTGCGCGCCCGCCTCAGCGACTTCGGCCTGGCCAAACAGGCCAACCGCCTGACGCTGCTGGCGACCGCCGCCGGCACGCTTGCCTTCAAGCCGCCCGAAGCCCTGGGCGAGCACTCGGCCGACTCGCTGGCTTCCGACATCTGGGCCCTCGGCGTCACGCTCTATCGTCTTCTCACCGACCGCTTTCCTTACGAGCCGGCGGGAGACTGGGGCTGGCACCCTAAGTCCTTTGAGAAAAAGCCCAGCGCGCCGTCGGCCTTCAACCCCGATTGCGACCCGGGCCTCGATGCGATCGTGGCCCGTTGCATCGAGATTCCGCTGCACCGGCGCTATCAATCCGCCGCCGAACTCCTGCAGGCCTTGACGGAATGGCTGGCCCGCCCGAAGACGGCCCCGGTCGTCAAAACCGCGCCCGCGCAGACCCCCGCCGACCATCGGGAACAAGCGGCGGCCTTGCGGCTGGCCGAGGAGGCGAAAGAATTGGCGGCCGGCCAACGTCTCAGCCAGGCGGCCGACACGATGGAGGAAGCTTTCCTCCTCGACCCCTCCCTGCGCCCGAAACACGAACATCGGGTGATCCTCTGGCGCAAAGGTCTGACCGGCTGACCGCCTTGATTATTTTATAGAAGAATTCCTGCGAACGGCCATCGTCCGAACCTCCCGCCGTGCCCTCCTCCCCCGACCAGCTCGCCGAAGCCTTGCGCGCCGCCGCCACGAGCGACGGCCTGCGAGGCAACCCCTTCCGGCTCTCGAACGCGCGCATCGACAGCACGCCGAGAGACCTGAACCGAGCTTTCAACCTGCTGAAGGTGCAGGTCGAACTCGGCGACCTGCCCGGACATAGCTACGGCCCGAAGAGCGCCGATGGCGACGTCGTCCGGCAGGCGAGCGAACGGGTCAAGGATCCGGTCAAACGCCTCGCCGACGAATGCTTCTGGTTCTGGCCCCTCGAACTCGGCGAGAAAGATTCCGCCTTGGAGGCCATCGCCGCCGGCAATCCGAGCGAACCGATCGCGATCTGGCAGCAGATGAGCCCGCATGCCACCTGGGGTCCGATCGCAAAGCACAACCTGGGACTGGTGGCGCTGCTGGACGCGATCGAGAAGACCGATGCGTTGCTGCGCAAGACCGGCGCCGCCCCCCGCCCGGAGAGCCTCGGCGCCGCCTGGATCGAGACGGCGAACAATTTCGACGCCCTGACCGACTCCTTGCCCGTCGAAGATTACCTCCGCGCCCGCATCCGTTCGCTGGAGGACCCACGCCTGAGCCCCCGCGACGCCGCGGACGTCCAGCTCGCCCTGCCGGGGGCCGTGGCGCGGCAAGCGGCGCAAGCGGCGCTCGCCCTGCATGAAGCGGATTGTTTCGCCTGCCGGACGGTGGCCTTCTGCGCGGAAAAACTGGCCGGGTCCGAAGTCGCCGACATCGTCGGCGACCTCCTTCGCTCCGAACTCGAGCAGATGCTCCAGTTCGGCCAGAAGGCGCCGGAAGGCGATCCGCGCCGACTTTGGAAGGAGCCCGCCGAACGCCTGCGCCGCCTGTGCGGTAAACTGGAACTTTTCGAAGCCTGCAAGACCCGCCGCGCCGACCTCGCCAACACCTGCGGCTCTCGCCTGCGTGGTTACGCCGTCGAGTGCGCCAACGAGCACGATGACTACGCGCAGTCGGCCGAAATCCTCAACACGTTGCTGCCGCTGGTGACCGGCGAAGAGCTCAAGAAAGTGCAGGCCGACCTCGTGACGGTCAAAGGTTTGCTCAAGGAGGCTGAGCTCAATCGGCCGGTCCAGGGGCTGCTGACCAAGATCAACGCCTTGCACGCCGAAGTCACCGGCTCGCTGCGCACGAAAGCCAGCGGGCGCAAGGCGGTCGATGACCTGCTGCAGCGTGGACGCGACCTGCTGGCCGAGATCAACGCGCTGACGCCGCCGACGACGCCGGCGGCGTCGAGCGACAAGGCGCGCGAACGCCTGGCGGCGGTCTTCCAGGACATCTCGCTGGAGACGAACAATCAGCTGAAAGATTACGGCGCGGCCTTCCTGTTCTGCGAATTCGCGCTGTCATTCGCGACGGGGAAGCTCAAGGAAAAGCTCCTCGCCGGCAAGACCACCATTCGTCAGAACTACGACCTCGCCCTCGAGGAGAAGAACGGCGCCTATGGCGGCACCTACGTCAACGATAACGGCGAACGCCTGATCCGCGGCTTCAAGTTCGCCGCCGGCGGAGCCTTCCTCGGCGGCATCGTCGGCCAACACGTCGCCGGCGCGCTCCTCGGGGGCCTCGTCGGCGGCATCGCCGGCTACAATTACCGACCATGAGTCAACCCCACCCCACCCGCCCGACGATGCTCGTCATCCAGAACCAGGCCTTTCTTCTCAGCGCGGCGGAGATGCTGATGGCCCAGCTGCCCGCGGGCAACCGCGCGGCCGAGCAGCCCTCGTCTCCGGCGACCGAGGGCATGTTCCCTCCGCCCACCGAACGGATCACCGAACTCGGAAAATGCTTCGGGGAGATGGGTGTCGCCCTTTGGCGGGCGCAGCAGGCCCTCGAGCGGGATGCCGAAGGCGAACCCATCGACCGCAAGATGTATCGCGCCTTGGAGGCGATGCAGGCCGCCCTCACCAAGGCCGGCGTCGAGATCGTCGAACGCACCGGCACCAACCTGAGCAACGGACATTATCGCGACATCGTGGTCGTGGCCACCGAACCCTCCGCCGACGTCCAGCAGGAGATCATCGTCGAGACGTTGAAGCCCGCCGTGCAATGGCGCCACGGCTTCCCCCACGTCGGACCGGAGAACGTCCTCGTCCAAGCCAGCGAAGTCGTGACCAAATCCCCCCTTCCTTCTTCCCACTCTTAATCCCCCATGAGCAGACAGACCTTCGATTTCGGCATCGACCTCGGCACCACCAACAGCGCCATCGCGCTGCTGGAGGGCGTCCGGGCCCGCATCCTCAAGAACCAGTCGGACAATGACATCACCCCGTCGGCGGTGCACTTCGACAAGCAAGGCGGCGTCGCCGTCGGCCAGCTGGCCAAGAACAAGATGGGCGGCAGCGGTCGCGACAACACGCAGATCGAATTCAAGCGCATGATGGGGACGAAGAACACCTTCCGTTTCCGCGACGCCAACCTGGAGAAACTTCCCGAAGAACTTTCCGCCGAAGTCCTCCGGGCGCTCAGGCAGGACGCCGAGCGCATCACCGGCGAACTCCCGAAAGCCGCGGTCATCACCGTGCCCGCCGCCTTCGAAGCGCACCAGTGCTCCGCCACGATGAAGGCGGCCGAACTGGCCGGCTTCACCCAGGCCGCGCTGCTTCAGGAGCCCGTCGCCGCGGCCCTGGCGTATGGCTTCCAGGTCAGCGAATCAAACGCCTATTGGCTGGTCTACGACTTCGGCGGCGGCACCTTCGACGCGGCCTTGATCAAGGCGCAGGACGGCTCGGTCGCGGTAATCCACCACGGGGGCGACAACTTCCTCGGCGGATCTGACATCGACTGGGCCCTCATCGAGCAGGTGGTCCTGCCGAAACTTCACGAAGCCTACCCGGCTTCGGAAGCCTGGCTCAGATTCAGCAGCAAGCCCAGCGAGTCCTCGGTCAATATCTACAAACTGAAGAAGGCCGCGGAAGAAGCCAAGGTGCAGCTGTCTCAAGCCGCCTCGGCGGAGATCTCCTTCGGCCTGCTCAAGTCGCCCGACAACTCCGAGATCATCGACAGCACCGAAGCCAACCTCACGATCACGCGCGCAGAACTCATCCGCGTGGCAACGCCGATCATCGACCGATCGATCGACATCAGCCTCAAGGTGCTCGCCGACAAGGGGCTGAGCGCCGAAGCGGTGGAACGCATGATCCTGGTCGGCGGACCGACCAAGGCCGAGTATTTCCGGGCCCGTCTTCGTGAGCGCATCGGCATCAAGCTCGACCACAGCGTGGACCCGATGACCGTCGTGGCTTGCGGCGCCGCCATCTTCGCCGGCACCCAGAAACTCACCGGCAACGCGCCCAAGGCGACGCAGGGCGTCTTCGCCATCAACCTCAAGTATGACCCGGTCGGCAACGAACCGGAGCCGGTGATCGGGGGGCGCGTCGCGGCCGCCGAAGAGCAGAGTTTCCTGGGCTGGACGGTCCGTCTCCTGGAGAAGGAGTCCAACTGGCAGAGCTCCGCGATCCCGCTCAAGAAGGACGGGGCTTTCGTGACGCAGATCCGGGCGGTCCCCGGTCGGCGCAACACCTTCTCGCTCGAACTCCGTGACGCTGGCGGCGCCCTCCAGCAGTGCACCCCGCCCTCGTTCACCTACACCGTCGGCGCGGTCGCCCAAGGGCAGCCGCTCATCAACAGCCTCGGCATCGGCCTTTCGGACAACACCGTGGAAAGGCTCTTTGAGAAAGGCCAGTCGCTCCCCCTGCGCAAACGCGCCCGCACCTTCTACACCGTCGAGTCCCTCAAGGCCGGCGACGCGGGCTCGAGCATCAAGATCGCCCTCGTCGAAGGCGAGCACGCCTACGCGGACCGCAACCGCTACATCGGCGACATGATCATCTCCGGCACGAAGGCCAAACGCGACCTGCCCAAAGGCACCGAAATCGAAGTCGAAGTACGCATCGACGAAAACCGCAACATCAAGCTGCTGGTCTTTGTCCCGACCCTGAACGATGAGTTCGAGCAGAAGCTCGACCTGCGCAAGAGCAAGACCGACCTGCGGGCGGTTCGCGAGCGATTCGAAACCGAAGTGCGTCGGTTCCAGATGCTCAAAGAGAAGACCAATGACGCCTCGCCGGAATTGCTCGAACGGATCGAGGACGAGGAGATCCCCGGGCTGGAAGCCTTGCTGGAACGTGCCTCAAGCGACGAATCCGCCCTCGAGAAGTTCGACCAGCGCCTCCTCGACCTCATGCTGGCCATCGATGAAGTCGAAGAATCCGCGCGCTGGCCGAAGATCGAGCAAGAACTCCGCTCGCAGATGGGCTTCGCTGAAAAACTGCTCGAAGGCGGCACGGCCAAAGGCGCCGACGCGACTTCCCTGCGGAAACTCATCGACGAAGCGGAGCCGATCATCGATGAACGTCGCATCGAAGGCGCGATCGACCTTACCCGTCGTCTGAGCGCCGCTTACTTCCGCGTCGTCCAGAACCAGCCCGGCTACTGGGTTGGTTCGCTCAAATACCTGGGCACCAAGCTCGACGTCATGACGGACCGCCAGAAGGGCGAACGTCTCCTCGGACTGGGCCAGCAAGCCGTCCAGCAAGGCGACGTCGACGCCCTGCGCTCCACGGTCGCGCAGCTCTGGCAGCTGATGCCTGATGAAGAACAGGAGAATTACGGACGCGGCATCGGCGCAGGCATCCAATGACGGATCCCGGCGCACAAATCGCAGACCTCCGCGAGAAGCTGGCGCAAGCCAAGCTCATCGCGCGCTACCGTGACGGCGACCACGTCGGCGCCTTCCGGACCGCCCGCCAAGCCGATCCGCAGCTGGCCGCCGCGTTCGCGACCGAGTTCGCCGAAGGCCTGCGCGGCAGCCTGCGACCGGCGGCGCAACGGCGCCGGGCCGCGATCCTCCTGCAGGCGGCCGAGTTGGTGCGCGGCAGCCCTGCCGGCAAGTCCCCGGCAGGCACCGAAGCCATCGCCTGGCTCCTGGCGGAGGCGACGTTCGCCGAGGAGCGCGAGCGGAACCTGCGGCTCTGCTTCCAGATGTTGCTGACGCTGGGTTTTCTCGGCGCCCTGCTGCTCCTCTTCGCCTACGCCTGAACATGCCTGCCTCCCACGCCCTGCCATTGGCCCTGCAGCTGACCAGCCTGGAAGCGAGGCACCTGCATGCGGAACGGCTGCAGCCTGACCATCTGGTGCTCGGTTTCCTCAAGCTCGTCGACGTCGACCTTGCCGGCTACTATGCGCAGCTCCCCCCGGCTGAGGTCGTGGCGACCAAGAGCGAAGTCCGGGCGCTCATCGATGCGTTCAATACCGCGCTCGTGGAAGCGACCGGCGTGCGGCGCCGGCTGCGTTATCGGCTGAATCCGCAAGGACCTTCGGCGCATCCGTCCAAAGGCACGCCGCCGCCCTCGACCGGCTATGCCGACGTCATCGCCCGGGCCGACGACCATCCGCGCTGGCCGGCCTTGGCGATGCTCATCTGCGCCTTGGATAACTGCGGAGAAGCCACCTTGGAGCAGCTCAAGGAAAGCGGCAGCAGCCGAGAAAAACTCCGCGCCGCCGCCGCGGAGCGTCTCCGTCGCAGCGAAGGGGACGAGGACTGGCTAGGCTTCCTCCGCGCGGTCCCCCAGCTGAGCAGGACCTGGGAACAGGCCAACGGCGCTCACCCTCCTGGCTTGAGCGAAATCTGGCGACGCCTGCTGAACCATGCGCAGCTGCGCATCTCCCCTGACGGCGCCCTCCACGCGACCCGGGCCAAGCAGACGATCCTGAAAGCCCCGGCCTCAGCCCAGGCCGAGTGGGCGGACCTCTTCGGCCCCCAGCTCGCCGGCGCCCTCTCGCAATTCGCGGCGAGCGCCAAGGAATCGGGCAAGTCGGTCACCGTCCCCGTCGACGAACTCTGACCTCAGCGGCGGTGCTGCTGGGCGTAGACGTGCATCGCCTGCACGATCGAGTTGAAGCGATCGACGTTCGCGTTGAGCTCGGAGACCTTGATGCGTCGTTCGGCGATGACGGCGTTGGATGCGCGCACCTCGGCGTTGAACGAATTGACGGCGAACGCATCCGTGCGATCAAGGACCGTCCGCATGACGTCAAGCTGGGCCTTCTTCGCCTCGATCTGCGCCTGCAACGCATCGCACTCCGCCCGCAGCCGGTTGATCTCCGGATCAAACACATGGGCCTGTCGCTTCATCTCGGAAAGATGATCGAAAGCCGCTTGGCCATCCAGCGGATAGGCCACGTCATCCAGCGTAAAGGTATAGGTCGTGTAGCCGCGCCGGCCGGAACTCACGCGGGTCGTCGAATCATAGGGCAATTCGACCGGCGCGGAGAAGGTGCTCGGCGACGAGGCCATCGGTCTGGGCGCGGCAGGTGCGGGCGGAGCCGCGGGCGTCGGTGCGCTGGCGGGCGCCGTCACCAAGACCGGCGCGGGGGTCGAGACCAGTTTCGGCGCGGGGGTAGGTGCCGTGGTCGGGCTGGTTTTATAAGTGTAGGGATAAGGCGCCGGCTCGGTGACCTTACGGACAATATAGCCGAGGAGCAGTCCGCCCAGCAGCGTCACGATGAACGGATGATTTTTCCAGTTAAGCCAATTCATAGGTCGGGAGCGTATAATGCTTCAGGCTGAAGGCGGCCACGGGCTTAGAGCGGGGTCCAGGGACCGCGCGGCGGACGACTGTTCCGCGGCGGAGGCGGATTCCGCAGATACATGCCGGGAAACAGTTCGTGCAGCGGATCCACCGGTTGAGCATGCAGCCCTGCACGCAGCTTCAGCAGTGCGGCGTAATCTTTGGCCTCGTTGATGTGACGCGAGTAGACGTTGAAGTAGGCCACGCAATCCATGTAATAGCCGAACCAACTGAACATCGAGAAAAGTCCCCCGGTCAGGATAGCGCTCATCAGCCAGATGGAAAAAGGAAAGAAAAAAGCCAACTGCCTAAACTCACCTTCCCCGAAGAAATGCAACCAGGTCGCCCACAAGACTAGGAGGCCAAAATAGACGCACCAACCTGGGAACGTCTTCACGAATCCTTCGTAAGGTTTGTAACGGATACATCCCGCCTTGATCGGCTGAGATTTAAGATGAAGGAAAAGCGCCTCCTCCATCAAGGGCGGGGCCTTGAAACGGTAGCTCGTGTAGCGAACCTGCGCCATGCTCAGCGCTGGCAGACTTCGTCGTAAGGCGAGTAGGCGTTATGGCGGATGGAAATCCGGTCACCCGGGACGAAGTTGTTGTTATCGGGGCACTGCAGGCTGCCGACCTCAAGCAAGCCCTTGGGCTCGAGCGTGGCCTGCATGCGCATGACCCGTCCGTCCGCGCTGCGGGTGACTTCGATGATGAGACCCAGCGGGACATCGTTCTTGCCGTGGATGACCGCGACCTGCGTCTTGCCGAAACCCAACGTCTCCCGCCAGGTCAAGGCCAGCGGCAGGGCCGGCTTGCTGAGTGAGATGCCCCCGCCGCCGCTTTGGCTGCCGCCGCGGTTATTGACGAGGAAAAGGGCCGCGAGACCGGCGAGCAGCACGAGGGCCACGATGACGATCAGGGTGAGATTCAACGGGGACTTGGGGGCAGGATTGGGGTTTTCCATGCGCTCATCAAAGAAACGGCCGCATCGGCTTCAAGCCAATCTTCTGCAACGAATTTACAGTAATGCTCCCGGCAGGGAGTCTGAATTAAGCCTTCCCCCGGAAGGCAAAGCGGGGAAGATTCCGCATGCGTCTTTACTGGGCCTGCCTTTG
>JACCDL010271253.1_pt1 | contig 17564 bp, 16 predicted proteins | sample 7441931 | NCBI WGS metagenome assembly JACCDL01 (sample SAMN15323437, study PRJNA562643) | freshwater metagenome | isolation source: river surface water | place: USA:Blue River Watershed | collected 2017-08-16 | reverse complement strand
GGGCTGCGGCTGGCGCAGTTTCTCTACCGTCATAGGCTTCAATACGCCGACCATCGTGATGAAGGATAAATGCGCCGCCACCGATACCACTGGATTGTGGTTCGACCAAGGTCAAAACCATTTGAATGGCGACGGCCGCATCCATGGCGGAACCGCCGGCTTTCAAAATATCGTAGCCAGCTTGGGTGGCCAGTGGATGTGCACTGACGACGGAAAATCCCTTGCTTGCCTGTATCTTCTTTGAGGTGTTAATGCTGGGCTCGCTGGGTAAGCGTGTGTCGTCCGTTGGATTCCCCAATTGTCCCAATGCAAAGCTTGAAAATAGGCAAGTCCAAATGAGAACCGCAACCCGAAGGTTGCGGCGTGCTTGCAAGATCTTCACACGGCCCTCCAATTAGTGGAAAACCAAGTGTAAGACTTACTTGGGTGCGAGTCGAATGGCGCCATCTAAACGGATGACTTCACCGTTCAGCATGTCGTTTTCCAAAATATGTTTGACCAATTTGGCATAGTCATTGGGCGTGCCCAAGCGGCTAGGGAAGGGTACTGCCGCAGCCAATGCATCTTGCACGGCTTGGGGCATCCCAAAGACCATGGGCGTTCCAAAAATGCCTGGGGCAATGGTCATGTTGCGAATGCCGTTGCGGGCTAGGTCGCGTGCAATAGGCAAAGTCATACCCACCACACCCCCTTTGGAAGCCGAATAAGCGGCTTGCCCCATCTGGCCATCATAGGCCGCCACAGACGCAGTTGAAATCAATACGCCACGCTCGCCGGTGGCTTCCGGTTCGTTTTGGCTCATGGCCTCGGAAGCCAATCGAATCATGTTGAAAGTACCCACCAAATTCACCATGATTGTTTTGCTGAAGGTGGCCAAAGGGTGAGCGCCATGCTTGCCAACAGTCTTTTCTGCGGGTGCAATGCCTGCGCAATTGACAAGGCCCACCAGCTTGCCCATCGAAACAGCCTTGGCGATGACAGCTTGTCCATCGGCTTCATTGCTCACGTCACATTGAAGAAAGGCACCGCCCAATTCTTGTGCAACTGCTGTCCCTTTTTCAACTTGCATGTCTGCAATGACCACTTTGCCGCCATTGGCAGCCAACATGCGCGCCGTTCCTTCGCCCAGTCCCGAAGCGCCGCCAGTCACGATAAAAACCTTGCCTTGGATGTCCATTTTTTACTCCTGTTGAGTTGACGTTACGTAAACGTCAATTATGCATCTTCTATCCTGTTTTAAGGTGCAGCCACTGGATAGATTTGTCATATTGGAAAAGCTATTAAGGGTATAGGGACAATCAATCAAGTCCTCGTCAATTAGGGTTTACGATTGCCCCCAATGAATCAGAAGTTCATTGCCCTTTATTAACCAACTTGAAATTTAAAAATCATGTCTCTCATTAACACAGCAGTTCAGCCATTCAAAACGCAAGCGTTTCACAACGGCAAGTTCATTGAAGTCACAGAGGCCAGCCTCAAAGGCAAATGGTCAGTTCTGATTTTCATGCCTGCCGCTTTCACCTTCAACTGCCCCACAGAAATTGAAGACGCTGCTGACAACTACGCAGCTTTCCAAAAAGCGGGTGCTGAGGTTTACATCGTAACCACTGACACTCATTTCTCACACAAAGTTTGGCACGAGACTTCACCCGCAGTGGGCAAAGCCAAGTTCCCATTGGTCGGTGACCCAACACACAAATTGACACGTGCTTTCGGTGTGCACATCGAAGAAGACGGTTTGGCCTTGCGCGGTACTTTCGTGATCAATCCTGATGGCATCATCAAGACCATGGAAGTTCATTCCAACGAAATCGCTCGTGATGTGTCAGAAACTTTGCGCAAATTGACTGCTGCCCAATACACAGCGGCCAACCCAGGTCAAGTTTGCCCCGCCAAGTGGAAAGAAGGCGCTAAGACATTGACACCTTCATTGGATTTGGTCGGCAAGATCTAATTTCAAGCCTCTCAATGCCCTGGCAACAGGGCGTTGTGGGAAGGGCATCTGGCCATGTCATGGCTGTGTGCCTTGCCCTCAACCACTTCCCACTTTAAGTCGCAGCTTAAGGGCCTTCGTCACAGCGTAGGTCTGGCAGTGCATCGACTTCAAACTGATCAATATTTAGGATTCAACATGTTAGACGACACACTCAAATCGCAGTTGCAAACTTACTTGGGCATGCTCCGTGCACCCATCCGCTTAATTGCCTCTTTGGACGACAGTGAAACAGGCACAGACATGCGCAGCCTGTTGGAAACGATCGTTTCTTTGTCTGACAAGGTCAGCTTGGACACCTCGGGCGATGATGCGCGCAAGCCTTCTTTTGTGGTGGCGCGTGAGGGCGAAAATCAAGGCGTGCGTTTTGCAGGACTGCCCTTGGGCCACGAATTCACATCCTTGGTTCTGGCCTTGCTCTGGACAGGTGGGCATCCCCCTAAAGTCGAACAGGATGTGCTGGATGCCATCAAAGCCTTGGACGGAGATTTCAATTTTGAGGTCTACATGTCCTTGTCTTGCCACAATTGCCCTGATGTGGTTCAAGCACTGTCGCTCATGGCCATTTTCAACCCTAGAGTCAAGACGGTTGTCATTGAAGGTGGCGCATTCCAACAAGAAGTGACAGAGCGCGAAATCATGGCCGTTCCGATGGTGTTCTTGAACGGCAAGGTGTTTGGGTCAGGTCGGATGACAGTTGAAGAAATTGTGGCCAAAATTGACACAGGCGCGACCGACCGCGAAGCTGCCAAGATCAACGCCAAAGAAGCATTCGATGTGCTGATCGTGGGCGGTGGTCCTGCGGGTGCCGCCGCGGCTGTGTATGCAGCACGCAAAGGCATTCGTGTTGGCGTGGCTGCTGAGCGTTTTGGCGGCCAGGTCAATGACACCATGGCCATTGAAAACTACATCTCTGTGTTGGAAACAGACGGTCCTAAATTTGGTGCTGCCCTTGAAGCACAAGTTCGCCACTACGGTGTCGACATCATGAACTTGCAGAAAGCTGCCAAGGTGGTGCCTGCAACTGAATCAGGCGGCTTGATTCAAGTCGAAATGGAAAACGGTGGCGTGTTAAATGCCCGCACCGTGATTCTCTCTACCGGCGCACGCTGGCGCAATGTCAATGTGCCAGGCGAGCAGGAATACAAGAACAAAGGTGTCGCATATTGCCCGCACTGCGACGGTCCTTTGTTCAAAGGCAAACGCACGGCCGTGATTGGCGGTGGAAACTCTGGCATTGAGGCCGCCATTGATTTGGCCGGCATTGTGGCGCACGTCACAGTCATCGAGTTTGCCGATCAACTGAAGGCCGATGCAGTGTTGGTTAACAAGCTCAAGAGCTTGAACAACGTGACCATTCACACCCATGCCCAAACGACCGAGATCACCGGTGATGGCAGCGTGGTGAATGGTGTGCGCTTCAAAAATCGCACAACAGGCGAAGAGCACCACATTCCTCTAGAAGGTGTTTTTGTTCAAATTGGTTTGATCCCCAATACTGAGTTCTTGAAGGGTACTTTTGAGCTGAGCAAATTTGGTGAAATCATGGTGGACGCCAAAGGTCACACCAATGTGCCTGGCGTTTTTGCCGCAGGCGATTGCACGACGGTGCCCTTCAAACAAATTGTGATTGCAGCGGGCGATGGCGCCAAAGCGGCACTTAGCGCTTTTGATCACCTGATTCGGACACCTGTGGCGGCTTGACCTTGCGGAGGTAGGCCAAGACCAAGGCTAACCAACCCAAAATGAAACTGGTGCCACCCCATGGGATCAGGGCTTTGAAGGTTTGGATGTCATGCCAAGCCCGCAACAAAATGTTGATGGAAAAAAGCAAACAGCCAATGACAAAGAGAGCGCCTGCAACTTGCAGGCGCTTTTCCGTTGGCCTTGATTGACCCAAAATGCCGACCAAAATAAGCCCAACGGAATGAAATTGCAGCAACTGCAAGCTAGCTTGAACCATCAGGGCAGATGTGCCGTTTAAACTGTTGCCATGTGTCGCGTAGGCCGCAGAAATGACTGACAAGGCTGCCAAGAATGCGCCGATTGCGATAAATCGAGTCGGCCAGTTTGCTTGTTTTGTGGCTTGAAGCTGTTCCATTTAAACCCAATACTTTCCAATTGAGATCCAACATTATGCAAGTGAAGTTATGGCCCGAAGATTCAAGCCGTGATGGCTTGTTGTCTCTTAAACAGGTTTTGTGCCATTTAAGCCTGTTAAGTGTGCTCGTTTTGTCGGGTTGTGCCAGCGTTAAAGCACCCGACACTGCGCCATTGAAGTCGCCTGAACCCGTTCAGTCACCGACGTCCAGCCAGACGACCATCTTGCCGCCTGTTGCGGTGGAGCCTGTCGCGCCACCACCGCCCCCTAAAGTTTTGCATCTAGGACTGGCATTGGGTGGGGGTGCAGCACGAGGCTTTGCCCATGTGGGTGTGATTCAAGTCTTAGAAGAAGCAGGCATTCAGCCAGAGTTGGTGGTTGGCACTTCTGCAGGCAGTTTGGTTGCGGCTTTGTATGCCAGTGGCAAAAACAGCGCTCAACTCAGGCGCGTTGCTGACACCATGGAAGAAGCCGAAATTACCGATTGGATGATGCCTATCCTCAACAGGGGGGCTCTGAGAGGTGAGGCTTTGGCACGGTACGTCAATTCCCAAGTGGGTGGACGACTCATTGAACAAATGAAAATACCCTTGGGCATTGTGGCCACTGACTTGCACAACGGTGACCCTGTTTTGTTCAGAAGAGGCAATACAGGTGCTGCGGTCAGAGCTTCGAGCGCTGTGCCTGCAGTTTTTCAGCCTGTCAAAATAGGCAACAGGGAATATGTGGATGGGGGGTTGGTTGCGCCTGTGCCAGTTCGCCAAGCGCGTGAGATGGGCGCCAATGTGGTCATCGCTGTTGACATCTCGACCGATCCAGAAGGCAGCCCTGCCTCGGACACCTTTCAAATTTTGATGCAAACCTTCAATATCATGGGTAAAAGCTTGAACACCGTTTTACTGAAGGACGCTGACGTTGTGGTCAAGCCTTCTTTGACGGGTGTCAAAAGCGCCGATTTTGCAGCCAGACGCAAATCGATTGAAGCGGGCAGAGAAGCCATGCTCAAAGCCCTGCCAAAGCTTAAAGAAGTCTTGAGCGGATACGCAGTCAAGCCTTAAAAGACGTTGCCCATCGGCCATAAAAAAAGCCAGTGACAAGATCACTGGCTTTTTTCAGAGAGGGCCCAGTTCAACCAGGCCCGATCTGTAGGGACTGATTAACGCTTTTTGGAAGCGGTCTTGGCAGTGGCAACGGCTGTGTTGGTCACGGCAGCAATGTTGGCTTCAGCCATGTCAGTTGCTTGCTTCACAGCTTTTTGAACGGATTCATAAGCGTTGTTAGCAGCAGTCACTGCGCTTTTCATCACGGCAACAGCTGTTTCAGAACCAGCAGGTGCGTTGGATGTTGCAGAGTCAACCAAGTTGGCGAACTGCTTTTGAGCGGCAGCTGTTTGAGCTTCGAAAGCTTTTGTGAACTCGCTAGATGTGCCAGAAGCGATGTCATAGAGGTGACGGCTGTAAGCAGCTGTTTTCTCAGCCAAAGGCTGGAACAAGTTGGCTTGCAAAGCCAACAATTCTTGCGCGTCTTTAACGCTCAATGCGGCTTTGGTGCTTTGGGCAGACTCGCTCAAGGCAGCTTTGGTGGCTGTCAAGTTCAATTCGACCAATTTCTCAACGCCTTCGAAGGCTTTGCTTGTCAAGCCGAAGAGGGTTTCAACGTTGGCTTTGTGTGAGGCGACGATTTGTTCTGTAGTCATCATGTGGATCTCCGTTAATTTAAAAAAGTTACCAAGGGACTGCTCCGAACTGATTGGGCTTTCGCCTGATCTACTTCTTGTTGCAGTGCAGCATGGGTTGAATTTTAGGGTGTCTTCAGCCAATTACAAGGGTTTTTTGTTGCGATGCAGCATTTTAGAGTCTGCGTTCTAGAAAATGGAATTGACCCTCTCAGGACACAATACCGTCATGAAAGCCTTTTATTCAGACCATTTTGTGCTGCCTTTGCCAGAGGGACATCGTTTTCCCATGGCCAAGTACAGCATGCTGCGGGAAAGTGTGGCGCAAGAACTGAATGCCGTGCATCTACAGGAGGCACCGCCGGCCACAGAGGGTGAGTTGGCGCTGGCGCATGCCCCAGAATACGTTCAGGCAGTGAGGCAGGGGACTTTGAGCCCTGAGGCGCTTCGCGAAATTGGTTTTCCTTGGACGCCGGCCATGGCAGAGCGGTCCGTGCGCTCGGCGGGTGCTTCCATTGCAGCAGCCAGGGTGGCCATGAAGGAAGGAATCGCTGGCAATTTGGCGGGTGGAACGCATCATGCCAGTGCCAGTCAAGGGGGGGGATTCTGCGTTTTCAATGACATAGCGGTCACAGCCAGGGTGCTTCAGATGGAGCACTTTCGTCAGACCAAAAAGACGATGCAGGTGTTGGTCGTCGATTTGGATGTCCACCAAGGCAACGGCACTGCGAGCATTTTTGCCAACGACCCTTCTGTTTTTACCCTCTCATTGCATGGCGAAAAGAACTTCCCCTTTCGCAAAGTGGCCAGTGACTTGGACATTGGCTTGCCTGATGGTTGTACCGATGCCCCTTACTTGGATGCGTTAAATCAGGCTTTGAAAGAAACCGCTGAGCGCTTCATGCCTGATTTTTTGATCTATTTGGCGGGCGCCGATGCACACGAAGGTGACAGGCTAGGGCGTCTTAAACTTTCAGAAGCGGGCATGGCTTCTCGAGATCAAGTGGTGTTCGATTGGGCCAGAGCCAGACAAATTCCCATGATCATTTGCATGGGTGGGGGCTATGGACACGATCTTCGGACAACCGTAGCGGTTCAGATGAATACTTGGCGCTTGGCGTTAAGGCACTGGCTTCACTGGCAAAATCGAGGGTGATGACGAAGCACATCGATCCGTTTATGAACCAAACAGATGTGATGAAGATTTGTACGAATTAAATGATAACGGAGTAAAAAATGAAAGAATTGAGTTCCTCACAAGTTAGCACCGTGATTGCAGATCCTCACAGCGTTGACGATGCCATTCTCAGTCGCTTCTCAACGCGTGCCTATTTGGACAAGCCTGTTGATAAAGCGGTCCTGAGTGACTTGTTGCAGGTGGCTGCTCGCGCGCCCAGTGGTACCAACACACAGCCTTGGAAAGTTTATGTGATTCAAGGTGCCGCCAAGGATAAATTGGTTGAAGAAGTTTGTGACGCGCACAATGCCATGGCAGCCAATCCAGCTTTGGCTGCAGATTTTGCAGAGGCTTACGACTACTACCCGACTCAATGGGTCAGCCCCTATATCGACAGACGCCGTGAATGTGGTTTTGGTTTGTACGGCGTGTTGGGCATTGGCAAAGGTGACAAGGAAAAAATGCACTTTCAACACCAGCAAAACTTTCGGTTTTTTGGTGCGCCAGTAGGATTGTTTTTTACCATTGACAAAGTCATGGGACGAGGCAGTTTGCTCGACTATGGCATGTTCATTCAAAGTGTGATGTTGGCGGCGCGCGCGCGTGGATTGCACACATGCCCACAGGCTGCTTGGAATAGTTTTGGAAAAATTATTTTCAAACACATTGGTGCCGGTGACAACGAGATGATGGTGTGTGGTTTGTCCTTGGGCTATGCCGATGAAGCAGCCTTGGTCAACACCTTCAAAACTACACGCGTGGATGCGGCCTCTTTCACACAATGGATTGAATGAGTTTTTGGTTAATCCAATGCTTGAATGGCCTCAGCCATGCAAGCACACTGTTCATGATGGCTGCGGGCTTGACGCTGGTATTTGGCGTCACTCGCATCGTCAATTTTGCCCATGGCAGCTTTTTCATGGTGGGCGCCTTGGTTGCCGGCACCTGGGTCACGCTATGGCAACCGTCGTGGGCTGATCACGGCTTTACCTATTTCTTGGCCATGCTGATAGGGGCCTTGTGCGCAGCCATGCTGGGCGCATTGACAGAAATTTTCCTATTCAGACCCTTGCGGCATTCGCCGCCGCTCTATCCCTTGGTGGCGACCTTCGGCTTGAGTCTGTTCGTGCACGATTTATTGCTTTGGTTTTTGGGTCCCAACGAAGTCTTTGCACCCCGATTTCCAGGTTTGAAAGGTGCGGTTCAAATAGGAGAAGATTTCTTCCCGCAATGGCAGCTTTTCATCTTGTGTTTGGGGCCCTTGGTATGGCTGTTATTGCATGTGCTTTTGACCAAAACCAAATGGGGTCAGCAAGTTCGTGCTGCAACACAAGACAGAGAGATGTTGGATGCTCTGGGCATCAATCCGGCACCCCTGATGCTCAGTGTGGTCGTGTTGGGTTGCGGCTTGGCTGGGTTGGCGGGTGCCTTGCAATTGCCCCGCGAGCCAGCCAATCTGCAAATGGACTTGCAAATGGTTGTAGAGACTTTTGTGGTGGTTGTGATGGGCGGACTTGGCAGTATTGCGGGAGCTTTTTTTGCCTCTGTCTTGATTGGCTGCGTCCATGCCTTTGGCATTCATTTTTTCCCTCAAGCGACATTGGTTTTGATTTTTCTCACCATGGCACTGGTATTGGCTGTTCGACCGCAAGGGCTGATGGGGGAGTTGCCAGGGGCAGCCCAGCGAGAAAAAGTGCCGAATTTCAATTTCGGATTTCAAAGCGCATGGCGTCAGTGGCTCATGTGGGGGTTCCTGGTTTGTCTTTCGGTGGGCGTCATGGTTTCGGGTGACTACGCGCAAAGTGTCTTAGAAGACGTCTTGGTCATGTTGCTCTTTGGTTTGAGCTTGCAATGGATGATGGCGCTGTCGGGTTGGGTCAGCTTTGGCCATGCTGCTTATTTTGGATTGGGGGCTTATGCCGCGGCCCTGAGCCATGTCCATTGGCAATTCAATTCACTGTTTGCCACTCTGTCTGGTGTGTCTATTGCCGTGTTGGCAGCGGGTTTGATGGTGCGTTTGTTAAACAGAAGTTCAGGTGTTTATTTGGCCATGCTCTCTTTGGCATTTGCACAAGTGGTCTGGGCCAGTGCCAGCCAGTGGGTTGGGCTGACCGGCGGTGACAATGGCTTGATTGGCCTGACTTTTCTGGCAGACACGCCTAGATGGATTTTTCAAATCTGTTTGTTAACGCTCTGTTTGTTGTCAATGTTGGCATTCAAGCGCCTTGTTCAATCGAGTTTTGGCGCAGCTTTGCAGGCGGGCAGGGATGCACCACAAAGAGCATTGGCCAGCGGCTTGCCTGTCGAAAAACTCAATACCCAAATTTTCTTTCTGAGTGCTGGTTTAGCGGGATTGTCTGGTGCGCTTTGGGCCATCAGCAAGGGTGCTGTTTTTCCCTCGGCGGCATCTATCGCACAATCGGTCGACGCGCTCATGACAGTTCTGATGGGGGGTGTTCATCACTTGTGGGGTAGCCTGGCTGGCAGTGTCTTCTTGAAAGGCCTCGGCGCTGAAATGACCCGGCACTTTGAATATTGGCGAGGATTCTTGGGTGTGGTCATCATGTTGCTGGTGGTTTTCTCGCCAGAGGGAATTTTGGGGACGCGGTGGACAGCGCGCATGTTCCGTCAATCAGTCAATCAGGGGCAGGCATGAGTTCAGCTTTGCTCGTACACGATTTACACCAACACTATGGTGCGGTTCATGCCCTCAAAGGCGTCAGCTTTGAGGTCGCCGCAGGAGAATGCGTTGCTTTGATTGGCCCCAATGGCGCCGGTAAATCAACTTGTTTTGCATGCGTAGCGGGTCAGCAACAAGCGAAGCAAGGAAAGGTCGTCTGGCGAGAGCACAGTCTGCTTCATGTGCCTGCTGAAGGTCGCCGTGCATTGGGGGTTGCTCGAACATTTCAAGTCGCACAAGTTTTTGAAGCCTTGAGTGTGTTCCAAAATCTGCAGTTGGCCTTTAAAGCGGCATCAGGCGTTTCCATGTTCGACTCGCTAGATCGATGTGAATTGGACAAGACAAGAGATTGGTTGATGCAAATGGGTTTGGAGGATTTAAGCCCACAGGCGCTGCATTCCCCAGCCATGAATTTGTCCTATGGTGCCAAGAAAAGATTGGAGCTTGCAGTCGCCATGGCAGGATTGCAAGAACCTCGTTCAGGACTGTTACTGCTGGATGAGCCAGCCGCTGGCTTATCGCCCACGGAACGTGCCGACATGATGCAACGGGTCAAGTCATTGGCCAAGGCCGGTACCACCGTGCTTTACACAGAACACAACATGGATGCGGTTTTTGGGGTGGCTGACCGCGTCATGGTTTTGATGGAAGGCCGTTTGGTTGCTCAAGGCAAACCCCAGGATGTTGCGACCAATGCCTTGGTTCGCGAGAGATATTTAGGCACCAGTTTGGATGCATTGGAGTTTTCGTCCCATGCTTGAAGTGCGCCAACTCAATGCCAGCTATGGGCAAGCGCAAGTCTTGTTCGATGTTTCATTGGACGTGCCTTTGGGCAGTATGGTTCTCATCCAAGGATTGAACGGGGCGGGTAAATCGACACTGCTGAAATCCATCATGGGCCTGATGGACAATGTGTCCGGTAGCATCTGTTGGCAGGGCAACACGTTGGACAAGTTAGCGCCGCATGCTCGCTCCCAAGTTGGGTTGGGTTATGTCCCAGAAGATCGCCGTTTGTTTGCGGCATTGACCGTGCGCCAAAATTTGGAAATAGCGGTCCCCAGTCGCAAGCCAGCTTCCAATGCGTTGTCAACGCAACTGCATCTCCAAGATGTTTTGACGCTTTTTCCGACGCTTGGCACCATGCTGGACCGACCCGCGTCACAAATGAGTGGTGGAGAGCAGCAAATGTTGGCTTTGGGCAGGACGCTCATGACGCAAGCAAACATGCTGTTACTCGATGAACCTTGTGAAGGCATTGCACCGGTCCTCGTTCAGGCGATTGCCCAGGCGCTAGAAAAACTCAAGAAACAAGGTTTTACACTGCTGATTGCGGAGCAGAATCAAGTTCTCAACGCCTTGGCTGATCAGGTTTTGCACATGGTCAGTGGTCATTTGACTGTTCATCAGCATGCACAACGCTGAACCCCTCTGAAAACCAGAAAACATCTCGTTTATCCGTAGCTTGGGCGTGACGCAAAAGGCCATGCTTCACTTACACTGCAGGGTGTTCTTCTCAGGCCTTTTTTGCCATGATCATTACCAGTTTGCTGGACACAGACCTCTACAAGTTCACCATGATGCAGGTGGTGCTGCATCAGTTTCCAGGTGCGCAAGTCGAGTATCGCTTCAAGTGCCGAAATCCAGGCGTCGATTTGGCACCATATGTCGATGAAATTCGAAGCGAAATTAAATCGCTTTGCAGTCTGCATTTTAAAGACGATGAACTCGCCTATTTGAGATCGTTGCGATTCATCAAAAGCGACTTTGTCGATTTTTTAGGCTTGTTCAAGCTGAATGAAAAATACATTCAAGTCACTCCCAATTTAACTGGCGAAATTGAAATCGTCATTCAAGGCCCTTGGTTGCACACCATCTTGTTTGAAATTCCAGTGCTGGCCATCGTCAATGAGGTGTATTTCAGAAACACCCAACGTTTACCCGATCTGATGGAAGGTCGTGCGCGACTGGATACCAAAATCAAACAACTGCAAACCGCAGATTTAAAGTCTCTGAAAATTGCAGATTACGGCACCCGCCGCAGATTTTCAAAGTATTGGCATGAAGAGGTTTTGCGGGTTTTAATTGGCAGATTGGGTGCAGGTTCAGCGGGTCAATTTGCTGGCACCAGCAATGTTTACTTTGCCTACATGTTGGGCCTCACACCGCTGGGCACCATGGCGCACGAGTATCTGCAAGCCAGTCAGGCGCTGGGGCCCAGGCTCAGAGACAGTCAAGTCTTTGCTTTTGAATCATGGGCCAAAGAGTACCGTGGCGACTTGGGCATTGCGTTAAGCGATGTCTATGGTTTCAACGCTTTCTTGCGCGACTTCGACATGTACTTCTGCAAGTTGTTTGACGGCGCGCGCCACGACAGCGGAGACCCCTTTGTTTGGGGTGAGCGAATGATCGCGCACTACCGTGCCAACCGCGTCGATCCTCTGACCAAAACTTTGATTTTCAGTGATGGCCTAACTGTGCCACGCACCATTGAGTTGTTCCGTCAATTCAATGGCCGTTGCTTATTGGCTTTTGGCATTGGCACCAATCTGACCAATGATTTGGGCTATGAACCTTTGCAAATTGTGATCAAGATGACCCGCTGCAATGGTCAGCCGGTCGCTAAACTTTCTGACACGCCCGGCAAAGGCATGTGTGACGATGAGAAGTATTTGGCTTATTTGGCGCAAGTATTTGAGATCACACCTAACCCTGTTTAAGTCTTATTTTGTTCAATGAATCTGTCAATTTTTTCTTCAGGTAAAAATCTCATGAACCAAAATTCTCGCCTCATCAACCTGTGTTTTCTGGGATTGATGACTTTGTTGCCTGGTATAGCAAGCGCCGCTGAAATCAATGGCGCAGAACTTAGTCCTTTATGGGGCATACCATTTGCAGGTCTTTTGCTTTCAATTGCATTGATGCCACTGATAGTGCCTCATTTTTGGCATCACCATTTTGGCAAGGTCACACTGGCGTGGTCGCTGGCTTTTTTGCTGCCATTTGCGGCCCTGTATGGCGCAGGGCTGGCCAGTGCCAACTTGATTCACGCTTTGTTTGGGGAATACATCCCATTCATTATTTTGCTAACGGCTTTGTTTACAGTATCGGGTGGTATTTTCATTCGGGGCAATTTGCATGGCAGTCCTGGTTTGAATACCAGTATCTTGGCCATCGGTGCTTTCTTGGCCAGCTTCATGGGTACCACTGGCGCTTCAATGCTCATGATCAGACCGCTCATTCGAGCCAATGACAATCGCAAGCATGTGGCGCACGTGGTTGTATTTTTTATTTTCATTGTGGCCAATGCGGGCGGTTCCTTGACTCCTTTGGGCGATCCACCGTTGTTCTTAGGTTTTTTAAAAGGCGTTGATTTTTTCTGGACGGTTAAAACGCTCTTGCCTGAAACACTTTTCTTGGTCGGATCTTTGCTGTTGATTTTCTTTTTGCTTGACTCTTGGTTTTATCACAAGCGAGAAGAATTACTCCCTTTGGACCCCACACCCGATTCGCGTCAAATTGGTTTTGATGGCAAGCTCAACTTTATATTGTTGGGCGGTGTGGTTTGTTTGGTCCTCATGAGCGGGCTCTGGAAATCTTCGGTTGTGTTTGACATCGCTGGCACTGAAGTGGCATTGCAAAGCGTATTTCGCGATATCGGCTTGATTGCTATTACGCTGTTGTCTCTCAAGCTCACGCCGACTCAGGTTCATGCAGACAATCAATTCAGCTGGGGACCCATCCAAGAAGTTGCCAAATTGTTTGCAGGTATTTTCTTGACCATCATTCCAGTCATTGCCATGTTAAAAGCTGGTGTCAACGGTCCTTTTGGCGCTGTGGTTGCAGCCGTCACCCAACCGGATGGCAAGCCTGATGTCGTTATGTACTTTTGGATAACTGGCTTGTTAAGTTCTTTCTTAGACAATGCGCCTACTTACTTGGTGTTTTTCAACACCGCAGGGGGGGATGCTCAAGTTTTAATGACGACCATGGCCAGTACCTTGGCGGCCATTTCTGCTGGCGCTGTCTTTATGGGTGCTAACAGCTACATTGGCAACGCACCCAATCTCATGGTGAAAGCCATTGCCGAAGACCGTGGTATCAAAATGCCCAGTTTCTTTGGCTATATGGCGTGGTCACTTTGCGTTCTCATTCCCTTGTTTGTCATCATGACTTTGATTTGGTTCCGCCCATGAAAAAACCCGCTATTTTGGTGGCTCGCGCCATTTTTCCAGAAACATTGGCCCACTTATCGCAACATTTTGAAGTCGAAAGCAATCAGGCTGACGAGGTCTGGAACGCAGCCGAATTAAGCCGTCGTTTACAAGGCAAAGTGGGTGCGCTCACCACTGGCAGCGAGCGGATTGACAGTGCCTTATTGCAAGCCAACCCCCAATTAAAAATGGTGGCCAATATGGCTGTTGGCTTCAATAACTTTGATGTGCCTTCAATGACGGCTGCCGGTGTCTTGGCCAGTAACACACCCGATGTGTTGACTGAAACGACCGCAGACTTCGGCTTTGCCTTGTTGATGGCAACGGCCAGAAGAGTCAGTGAAAGCGAGCATTTTTTGCGCGCAGGAAAATGGACCAAATGGAGTTATGACATGTTCGCCGGTGCTGAGGTCAATGGCAGCACTTTGGGCATTTTGGGCATGGGACGGATCGGTCAAGGCATTGCACGCCGAGGTGCCTTTGGCTTTGGTATGAAGGTCATCTATCACAATCGCTCAAGACTGTCAGCGCAATTGGAAGCCGATTGCAAGGCCAGCTATGTATCCAAAGAAGAACTCTTGAAAACAGCAGACCATGTGATGCTGGTGGTCCCTTACAGTGCTGAGTCGCATCACACCATTGGCGCCAAAGAGTTGAATTTGATGAAGCCCACAGCCACCTTGATCAACATTGCGCGGGGCGGCATTGTGGACGATGCAGCCTTGGCCAAAGCCTTGGCCAATCGACAAATTGCAGCAGCGGGCTTGGATGTGTTTGAAGGTGAACCTGCCGTCAATCCAGAATTGCTCAAGGTACCCAATGTTGTCCTGACGCCTCACATTGCCAGCGCAACTGTTCAAACAAGGTTGGCCATGGCGCAACTGGCGGCAGACAACTTGATTGCTTATTTCACTCAGGGTCGTGCGCTGACGCCCTTGAACGAACCTTTACCGAAGGCGTCCAGTTGATCGAAGTTTCGCTGTTTCAAATTGCGACTGTTTTCGCATTGTTGGGTGTTGCTCTGGCCGCACTCTTTTTAATGTCGCGACATTTGAAGTCCCAATCAGAAGATGACAATGCCAATCTCAATGCCATCGCGCAGTTGACGGTCAATCTGCAATCAGCCAATGAACGCCTTGAGCGTGAGTTGAGAAATGCCATCCATGAATCTGCAAGAGGCGGTCGACAAGAACTGGTTCAAACCTTGGGCACGTTTCAACAAAGTCTGGTCCAGCAAAGTGCTGAGGCAACTCGCACTCAAAACAGTCAAATGGACGCTTTTGCTCAACAACTGGCGCTGCTCCAAAAAACATTGTCTGACACACTGACGCTCCAAGTGCAGCAATTGTCTGAGGCCAATGCCCGCCGTTTGTCTGAGATGCGCGGAACGCTTGAAACGCAGTTGGCACAATTGCAACAGAACAATGCCGCCAAGCTGGATGAGATGCGTCAAACGGTGGACGAAAAACTGCAAACAACGCTGCAGGCTCGTTTGGGCGAGAGCTTTAAACAAGTGGCTGATCGTTTAGAGCAGGTGCACAAAGGCTTGGGCGAGATGAATACTTTGGCTCAGGGTGTTGGTGACTTGAAGCACTTGCTGACCAATGTCAAAACCAGAGGCATGTTTGGAGAAGCGCAATTGGCTTCTTTGCTTGAGCAGGTGATGGCACCCGATCAATATGCAGCTCAACATGCGACACGGCCGGGCAGCAAAAATCGAGTTGACTTCGCCATCAAACTGCCAGGTCGATCGGAAGACGGTCAGCCTGTTTGGTTGCCGATTGATGCCAAATTTCCAAACGAAGACTACGAGAGATTGCTAGAAGCGCAATCTAAAGCAGATCCAATTCAAGCCGAACTGTGCAGCAAAGCTTTGGAGGCACGTGTGCGCTTAGAAGCCAAGTCGATCACAGAAAAATATGTTGAACCGCCTTACACCACTGATTTCGCCATTCTGTTTTTGCCAACAGAAGGCTTGTACGCGGAAGTGTTACGACGGCCGGGGCTGATTGAATCTTTGCAGCGAGATTTCCGAGTCACACTTGCAGGTCCAACCACGCTGATGGCCATGTTGAATTCTTTGCAAATGGGCTTCAGAACTTTGGCTTTGGAAAAACGCTCAAGCGAAGTTTGGCAAGTTTTGGGTGCTGTCAAAACTGAATTTGGCAAGTTTGGCGATGTTCTGGCCAAGGTGAAAGAGCAAACCCAATCTGTTCTAAATACCTTGGACAAAGCCCAAACCCGCAGCAATGTCATGCACCGCGCCTTACGGCAAGTGGAGGCTTTGCCCGAAGGCCAAGTGCCTGGCCTTTTGCCAAATGAGGCCGAAGCCAATGACGGTGAGGCTCAGTGAAGCGAGAACTCGCGCAACTCATCACGGGTCAGGTTTTCTTGCATGCCGCCATGACAGGCATGCGATTGGCGACGCCCTTGCTGGCCCTTCAGCAAGGTTACAGCGCCATGGCGGTGGGGGTGTTGCTGGCATTGTTCTCCCTCACTCAAGTTTTTATGGCCATACCAGCGGGGCGTTTCACAGATCGACACGGCCTTCGCAAGCCCATCCAAATGAGTGTGGTCATTTCCATGGTTGGCGCACTTTCGGCTGTTTTCTTTCCAGTTTTTCCTGTGTTGTGTTTCGCGGCACTTACCACAGGTGCCGCTGCCGGATTCACAGTCATTGCTTTGCAGCGACATGTCGGCCGCATGTCGAAAGATCCCAACCAACTGAAAGAAACTTTCAGTTGGTTGGCCATTGGACCTTCTGTTTCAAATTTCATCGGCCCTTTCTTTGCGGGCTTACTGATTGATCATGCGGGGGCTGTCCCTGCCAATGCTGACGGGTTTAGAGCAGCGTTTGTCATGCTGGCCATCTTGCCCTTGATCGCTTGGTATTGCATCCGTTGGGTTCAAGAGCAGCCCATGGAGCCTGTCAACCCTGAGCACGCCAACGGACGTGTTTGGGATTTGCTAAAAGACCCGTTGATGCGGCGCTTGTTGTTGGTCAATTGGCTGCTATCTTCTTGCTGGGATGTCCATACTTTCGTGGTGCCCGTGTTGGGACATGAGCGCGGTTTCAGTGCCTCAGTGGTGGGTACCATCTTGGGATCGTTTGCAGTTGCCAGTGCGCTCATTCGGGTCATCTTGCCTTGGATCGCTCGAAGACTTCAGGAGTACCGTTTGCTGACGGGCGCCATGGTTTTAGCCGCGGTCATCTTTGCAATTTATCCATTTTTTGAGTTGCCATTCGCCATGGGCGTTTGTTCTGTCTGCTTAGGCTTGGTATTGGGCGTTGTTCAACCCATGATCATGAGCACTTTGCACCAAATTACACCGGCTCACAGACAAGGCGAGGCACTGGGCTTGCGAATCATGGCTGTTAACGCTTCCAGTGTGGTCATGCCACTGATTTTTGGTGCGGCAGGCGCAGTTGCAGGTGTCTCAGCGGTTTTTTGGGTGGTCGGAGCAGGTGTTGGAAGTGCTTCACCCTTGGCATGGCGGCTTCGACCGCGCAAGCCACATTAGGGAAGAGTCCCATCTGCAGTGGTTTTCATTTCGAGGCATTTAATCGCTAGGCAACAGCTTTTTAATTTCTGCCCACGCTTCCTCTGGTGAATCCACATATTGAAAACGGTCCAAGTCACTTTTTGAAACAGTGCCTGAGGTCACCAGCCATTCGAAATCGATCAGGCGTTTCCAAAAGCTTGAGCCATACAGCAAGACAGGGGTT
>JACCDL011508827.1_pt1 | contig 17567 bp, 13 predicted proteins | sample 7441931 | NCBI WGS metagenome assembly JACCDL01 (sample SAMN15323437, study PRJNA562643) | freshwater metagenome | isolation source: river surface water | place: USA:Blue River Watershed | collected 2017-08-16 | reverse complement strand
TTATCTCAACACACGGTGCGCGTAAAGGTTTGGCAGATACTGCCTTGAAAACAGCCGATGCGGGTTACTTGACACGTCGTTTACATGACGTAGCGCAAGACGTTATCGTGAATGAAGAAGATTGCGGTACCCTACGTGGTATTGAAGTATTCCCATTGAAAGATAATGATGAGATCATCGAGCCATTATCTGAGCGTATCTTAGGTCGCGTGTCTGTACATGATGTGATTGATCCAGTTTCTGGTGAAATGATTGTGGAGTCAGGCGAAGAGATCACAGAAATTGCAGCACAAAAAATCGACGAAACAGCTATCGATTCGGTAGAAATTCGTTCGGTATTAACATGTGAAACACGTAGTGGTGTATGTGCGAAGTGTTATGGACGTAACTTGTCTACAGCACGCATGGTGAACATCGGTGAGGCTGTAGGTGTAATTGCATCACAATCTATCGGTGAGCCAGGAACGCAGTTGACCTTACGTACTTTCCACGTGGGTGGTACAGCTCAAAACGTTTCATTGGATGCGAGTGTAAAAGCGAAGTTTGATGGTATTGTCAACTTTGAAGAAGTTCGTACCGTGAGTTCAACGGATGCAGATGGCAACCCAACAGAAATCGTAATGGGTCGTTCGGGTGAGGTTCAGATTGTTAACCCAGCAAATAAGCAGGTGTTGATTTCGAACAACGTACCTTACGGTTCGTTCTTACGTGTAAAAGAAGGACAAACGATCAAAAAAGGCGAAGAGATTTGCGTTTGGGATCCATACAATGCGGTAATCTTATCTGAAGCTGAAGGTAAAATTGAATTCGAGTCAATCGAAGAAAACAATACGTACAAAGAGGAAGCAGATGAGCAAACAGGTATGCGTGAGAAGGTAATCATCGAATCGAAAGATAAGACGAAGAACCCATCCGTTATCATTACTGCGAAAGGCAAGGAAGATTTGGTATACAACGTTCCAGTAGGAGCTCGTTTAACTATCAGCGACGGAGAGAAAATCAAAGCGGGTCAAATTATCGCGAAGATTCCACGTGCAGCAGGTAAAACGCGTGACATTACGGGAGGTCTACCACGTGTAACGGAATTATTTGAGGCACGTAATCCTTCTAACCCTGCAGTCGTTTCTGAAATCGACGGAGTAATTTCATACGGTGTGATCAAACGCGGTAACCGTGAAATTATTGTTACGCCGAAAGAAGGTACAGAGCGTCGTTACCTAGTACCATTGACTCGATTCATCTTGGTACAAAATAATGACTTCGTACGTGCGGGTATGCCATTATCTGATGGAGCGATTACGCCATCTGATATTTTGAAAATCAAAGGGCCAACAGCGGTTCAAGAATACTTAGTAAATGAGATCCAAGATGTATACCGCCTACAAGGGGTAAAAATCAACGATAAGCACATCGAGTGTATTGTACGCCAAATGATGCAGAAAGTTGAAATCCTTGAGCCAGGTGATACGCAATTCTTGCAAGGTCAAAACGTTGATCGTTTTGTCTTCCGTCAAGAAAATGACTTGATCTTAGACAAGAAAGTAATCTTAGACGCTGGTGATTCTGAGAAATATAAAGCGGGTATGATCTTGACAGCGCGTGCATTACGTGATGAGAACTCATCCTTGAAACGCCGTGACTTGAAGTTGATGAAGGTACGTGATGCGCAAGCAGCCGTTTCTTCTTCAAACCTACAAGGTATCACACAAGCTTCATTAGGTACAGATTCATTTATCTCGGCTGCATCGTTCCAGGAAACAACGAAAGTTCTTTCTGAGGCTTCGATCCGCGCGAAACAAGATACCCTAGACGGCTTGAAAGAGAACGTTATCGTGGGTCACTTGATTCCAGCTGGTACAGGTGTTCGTCGCTACCAAAATATTCTAGTAACTTCTGCTGAAGAAATGAAGCAACTAGAAAAAGCGACAGCTACTGAAGTAGAAGAGGTAAAAGAAAGCGTAGCTAACTAAGTTAGACGCTGGACGTTAGACGCTAGACGTTGGACGTTGGATATTTGAAATTAGCCCTGAGCATGTTTTGTTCAGGGCTTTTTTTATGGGTCCTAGGGCTCATTTTACAGGGTGGAGGAATTTTGCCAATAACTTGGATATTATGCCTTAGATTACCCTAAAAGGCCCATTTTTCGTCCGATACTCCCTGATTTCAACTGTCCCAAGATTTGGCTGATTTTTCATTCTCCTGCTTATGTCGCAAATTCAAGGAAACAATCTTAGGATTGTGCACCTAACCCAAACGACATGAATTTAGTAGATGAAAACGTCACCCACACGGTGGAAAATCTGTGGGCGAAAACACGTGTAAATACACGCTCAATTTACCTGGTAGTAGTTATTTTGATCATTGGTTTTCTCTGCGCCCTCCCCCATATATTTGTTGATATCAGTTCTCAAAGTCGGGGCATTGTACGTAGTTCATATGAAAATGTTCCGATTACGAACATGGTCGCGAGTAGATTATTGTCGGTGCATTTTCAGGCAAACCAACAAGTCAACCGGGGAGATACGCTTTTCGTCTTGGATCCGAGCATTCTACAGACTGAAATACAACTTACATTGGGGACACTCCAAAAAAATCAACAGGAATTGGCCGATGTGACCCGCGCATTGCAAGGGAAAGATTTGTCATTTGGGAGGTCTTTGATGCAGGCCGACTACGCCCAATTCCAGGCACAATTACAAGAGCTCGGCGGCAAGGTACATCAAGCGGAGACAACCTTAAAGCGTAATCAATTACTTTTCGACGCGGATGTGATTCCTCCTATGGAATACGAACAGCATGTCCAGGTATTGGCTGAACTAAAAGACGAATTCAATCTAGTAACCAAAAAGCAAGCAAATCAATGGGAACGTATTCGAGCTGAATTAGAGGTTAGTAAGCGAGCTCAAGAAACCCATCTAAAAAAACTTAGCCTCGAGCAAAAACACTATGTTATCACGGCACCGATCTCCGGGACCATTGTGAACTATAAAGGCTATGCTGCGGGGACCTTTGTCAATAATGCCCATGTGATTGCGGAGATTTCTCCCGATCAAAAGCTGTTGGTAGAATGCTTAGTGGCAACCCAGGATATTGGCTTAGTACATGCAAGCCAGCGCGTCCGATTTCAAATGGATGCCTACAACTATAACTATTGGGGATTTGTGGAAGGCGAGGTAGTTGACATCGATACGCATGTCAGTCAGCAAAACGATCAGCTCTTTGTCAAAGTACGTTGTAAACTCAATCGCATGCACCTCAAACTAAAAAATGGATATCGAGCCGGTATACGAAAAGGCATGACACTTTCCGCACATTTCATAGTGACGCGACGTAGTTTGTATCAATTGATATTTGATCATGTGGATGCCTGGTTGAACCCAATCACAAACGGACAGAAAACATAGCATGGCATCCATTCGCGTCAAACAGCACGACATCAAGGATTGCGGCGCTGCCTGTTTAGTTTCCCTGGGAAACCACTACCGCGTGCATATGCCAATTGCCCGAATTAGGCAATTAGCTAACACGGATTTGCGCGGAACTACCGTTTTAGGCCTAAGCCAAGCAGCCGAAAAAATGGGATTTAAAGCGAAAGGGATTCGAGGAACTTGGGACCTTTTGGGCGAAATGCCCTTGCCCGCTATCGCGCACCTGCATTTGAAAAATGGGTTACAGCACTATGTAGTGATATACCGTAAAAATCTGCGCCAATTAACCATTATGGACCCAGCGACGGGTGAGCTGGAAAAGTACACGAAAGACAACTGGATGGAGATATGGACCGGTGTTGCTTTATTGGCAATTCCAGGCGAGGCTTTCAGACCTTTTTCAACCGGAAATACCCCTCTATTTCGTCTGTGGAAACTCATTGAACCGCATCGTTTCATTTGGATACAAGCTATAGGTGGAGCTATAGTTTACACACTACTTGGATTAGGGATGTCGGTTTATATTCAGAAAATCACCGACTATGTATTAGTAGATGGAAACCGAAACTTACTGAACTTGCTGAGTGTAGGGATGTTGGGGATTGTATTTCTGCAGGTGTTTATTGGAACACAAAAATCTTTGATGGTGATGAAAACAGGAATGCAAATGGATGCGCGTTTGCTGCTGGGTTATTACCAACATGTTTTGCAGTTGCCACAAGCATTCTTCGATACCATGCGTGTAGGTGAAATTACCTCTCGGCTTAACGATGCTATTAAAATTCGGCATTTCATTAATGATGTTGCGATGGAATTGCTGGTGAATTGCTTTGTGCTCATTTTTACTTTAGCACTTATGCTTCACACCTTTAGCCCCATGGCAATGCTGCTGATTTGGTCCATCCCGGGGTATGGTCTTGTGTATTGGGTGACCAACTGGCAAAATAAACGCTTGGAACGCAAGCTTATGGAAGATGCCGCACAGGTAGAAATTCATGTAGTTGAATCATTGCAACACAATCGAAGTATCAAGGAATTTGGCATTGTGTCATTTATACAGCAGAAAGCTGAAAATAAAATTGTCAAGCTTTTACTTACAGCCTTTCAAGGAGGTAAAAATGCACTGTTTACAGCCAATAGTACCCTAATCATTTCACAGATCCTAACCATTGTGGTCTTGTGGCAAGGGGCGGGATATGTTCTGGATCGATCGATTTCACCAGGCGAATTATTTTCATTTTATGCTTTAGTGGGATTTGTTACGAACCCAATACATGCATTGATGGGTGCGAATAAGGCGATCCAACAAGCAGTCATCGCTTCCGATCGATTATTTGATATCATGGATTTGGAGGTAGAAACAAGTGCTGGAACGTTTACATTGGAACAAGCGGATATTTGTGACATTCGATTTACAAACGTAGATTTTATGTATGGCACACGGACACGCGTCTTGGAATCTTGTTCAATGAATTTTAAGCAAAATCAATGGACAGCTATCGTGGGCGAAAGTGGTTCTGGAAAAAGTACCTTGTTTGCTTTATTGCATAAACTTTATCCGATCTCAAGTGGTCAAATACACATAGGAAGGCATGATGTTCGGCTGATTAATCCACAAAGTTTGCGAAAATTCATTCGTTTGGTACCGCAGCAAATAGAGCTTTTTTCAGGAAATGTATTTGAAAATATTGCTTTGGGAGAAGTGCGGCCAGATTACAAACGGGTGATGGAGTTATGCCAACAAGTGGGTCTTGCGCCGATGATTGAACAATTGCCTAGCACTTACCTAAGTTTACTGGGGGAAAATGGAGCTATGCTTTCGGGCGGACAGAAACAACGAGTAGCCATCGCTCGGGCGTTATATCATGATCCAGAGGTATTGTTATTGGATGAGGCGACCTCGGCATTAGATGCCTATGCTGAAGCTGAAATGCACGAATTATTTAAAGAATTTGTGGCGCGAGGGAAAACTGTTATATCGATTGCGCATCGGTTATCCGGTATTATAGCAGCAGATCAAATCCTATTTCTATGTGCGGGGAGGGTATCTGAAACGGGGACTCATGCTGAATTGCTTGCAAAAGGAGGAGACTATTGGCGACTTTGGCAAAAACAACATGGGATTCTCCAAGTAGATTCGTAATTTGATGGCTTATTCGAAAAATTATGGAAAACCTATCAGAAGAGAATCAACTCAACATTGAATTACCAGAAGAATTAGCAGAAGGAGCTTATGTAAATTTGGCTTTAATCGCACACTCCCCCTCCGAATTTGTCATGGATTTTATTCGCATTTTACCCGGCCTACCTAAAGGGAAAGTGAAGTCCCGTGTTGTGATGACACCAGATCATGCCTATCGCCTGATGCTAGCCTTACAAGAAAACATGCAGAAGTATGAGGAGAGTTTTGGCCCGATTAATAAAGACGGGATTGAGACAGGGTTTGATTTTCCGATGAATTACAATGGCCCGATAGGCGAAGCGTAAACGTTTTAGATTTTTTAATTTCCGAAAAACCCGATTTTTTCAGGTCATTTCGGGTAAAAAAAGTGCCATAAAGCCTTTTAAATCAAAACACAAGCGTAAACGTATGCCCATCTTATCGAAACAAAATTTAGCTGCAGGATTTACATCTACTATCCCGGTTCAATTACCAAAGCAAGAAGTTTTCTCTTATCCTGAAAAGGTGCTGCAATTTGGCACGGGCGTCTTGTTGCGTGGACTTTGTGATTACTACATTGACAAAGCAAATCGACAAGGAATTTTCAAAGGGCGCGTAGTCTTAGTTAAATCGACAGATCGCCCAGGAGCGGATGCGTTTACAGAACAGGACGGCTTATTTACACATTGCATAAAAGGCATCGATAATGGGACAGCCATAGAGGAAACCGTTGTTAATGCGGCTATTTCACGTACGCTGACCGCGGCAACGGAATGGGATTCTATTCTAGCTTTGGCTCAAAGCAAAGATATGCAAGTGATCATTTCGAATACGACGGAGGTGGGCATTCAATATGTAGCCAATGACCCCATTTCAGAGGGCAGCCCCAAATCATTCCCAGCCAAGTTACTCGCATTTTTACATGCCCGCTATCAGCATTTCAACGGCTCGTCGGAATCAGGTATGGTAATTGTTCCTACGGAGCTCATCATTAATAATGGGGATGCGTTAAAAGAAATAGTGTTGAAGTTAGCGGCGGATCATCGCCTATCAGAGGAATTTGTGAAGTGGCTAAAGACACAAAATCATTTCTGCAATTCATTGGTTGACCGCATCGTTCCGGGAGCTCCTGATGCCCAAACAAACGCAGCCATTTGTGCAGATTTAGGCTATTCAGATAAGAATTTAATCATTTCTGAAGTCTATAGTTTGTGGGCGATTCAAGGTGGCAGCCGCGTCAAGGACGTCCTAAGTTTTGCGAAAGCTGACGCAGGTGTTGTCATTGCAGAGGATATTGAAATTTACCGCGAATTAAAATTACGCTTACTGAATGGAACGCACACCTTAATGTGTGGTATGTCCTATTTGCTTGGATTTCGGTTGGTCAAAGATGTCATGGCCAATGGCTATTTGAGCAAGCTCGTTATGAACTTAATGCTGAGCGAACTTGCCCTCGCAATTCCATACAAAATGGATTTCAAAGTAGCTGATCGTTTTGGCCGTTCGGTGTTAGATCGTTTCCGCAACCCGTTTATTAATCACAAACTGATTGATATCACCGTTCAGTACACAACTAAAATGCGCATGCGCAACGTGCCCTTACTGGTGAACTATTACAAGGAATTTGGCAAAGCACCTGAGCTTTTTGCCATGGGATTCGCGGCATATTTACAGTTTATGCATGCAGTTAAAGTGGAAGACGGCAAGTACTTTGGCGATTCGAATGGTGAATTTTATCCGATCAATTGCGATTATGCTGCCTATTTTTACGAAGCGTGGAAAGACTTTGATTTGAAAAAAATACTAGCAGATACCAGCCTTTGGGGTGCCGATTTAAGTGCATTACCAGGCTTTGAGGCCGCCGTACAGAAATACGTATAAAGACTATGAAAGCATTTTTAAACGAAGATTTTTTATTGCAAACGCCAACGGCGAAGCAGTTGTACCACGATTTTGCGGCAAATATGCCCATCATGGATTACCATAATCACTTGGTGCCCCAACAAATCGCCGAGGACAAACAGTTTGACAACATCACTCAAATCTGGCTAGCCGGTGATCACTACAAATGGCGTGCGATGCGTGCGCATGGAGTAGACGAAAAATACATTACTGGCAATGCGAGTGATGAAGAGAAATTCATGAAGTGGGCAGAAACGGTGCCCTACACCATGCGTAATCCCTTATACCATTGGACGCATTTGGAACTGCAACGTTACTTTGGCGTAACTGAATTACTTAATGCGGAGTCTGGTAAACGTATTTACGATCACTGCTCCGCGTTGCTACGCACGAAAGAATTCTCAGTAAAAAATCTATTGTTGAAAATGAATGTGAAGGCCTTGTGCACGACGGATGATCCGATCGACGATTTAGCCTACCACAAACAAATTGCGGCAAGTGGTTTTGCAATCAAAGTATTACCTACATTCCGTCCAGATAAGGCGATGGGGGTAGATGATGAGATCGTTTTCATGGAGTATGTAAATGCCTTAGCAGCTGCTGCTGGAGTGAACATTCGGACACTTGCCGACTACAAATCAGCGATCAAATCACGTCATGATTTTTTCCATGCAGCGGGATGCCGCCTGAGCGATCACGGATTAGAACATATCTATGCAGAAGAATTTACAGAAGATGAAATTGAACATATTTTTGAGCGTTTAGTCTCAGGTAAATCCTTAAATAAAAAAGAAAAATGGCAGTTCAAATCAGCTATGCTGATTTATTTCGCACACTTAGACCATGCCCGTGGGTGGACCCAACAGTTCCACTTAGGCGCACTTCGTAACAACAATGCGCGCTTATTAGGTGCTTTAGGACCTGATACTGGATTTGATTCGATTGGCGATTTTGAGCAGGCAAAGCCCTTATCTGCCTTTTTGAATCGCTTGGATTCGACGAACCAATTAGCCAAAACGATTCTATACAATTTGAACCCACGGGATAATGAATTATTCGCCGCGATGACGGGGAATTTTCAAGATGGAACCCTGGTGGGCAAAATACAATTTGGTTCTGGCTGGTGGTTTTTGGATCAAAAAGATGGCATGGAAAAGCAAATCAACGCGCTTTCCAATATGGGTATGCTAAGTCACTTTGTGGGGATGTTGACCGACTCCCGTAGTTTCCTTTCTTTCCCACGCCATGAGTATTTCCGCCGAATCTTGTGTAATTTGATCGGCAATGATGTGGAAAATGGGGAATTACCTGCCGACATGCCTTGGCTAGGGAAGTTGGTAAAAGACATTTCATACACCAACGCATCTGAATTTTTTAATTTCGAATAAGCATGAAAAAAGTAGTCACATTTGGGGAAATCATGGGCCGACTAAGCCCTCCGGGATATGGTCGTATCATTCAATCACAGTCACTTAACATTACGTATGGCGGTGGTGAAGCGAATGTTGCGGGAGGTTTAGCACATTTGGGCATTCCTGCCAAACATGTGACGCGTTTCCCTGCAAATGAATTAGGTAAAGCTGCAGCGGGATATTATGCGCAAGTGGGTGTAGATACCTCTGACATGGTTTTTGGCGACGGACGTCTAGGTTTATATTTTGTGGAGTTTGGAGCAGCGATGCGTCCCAGCAAAGTAACGTATGATCGATCTGATTCCGCTTTTGCAAATTTAGACCCAGCAGAATTTAATTGGACTGAAATCCTCAAAGATGCTTGTTGGTTCCATTGGACTGGCATTTCACCGGCCATCTCTGAATCAGCAGCCCAAGCCTTGCGTGACGCGATTGCTACTGCAAATGCAATGGGCATCACCGTTTCAGCGGATGTGAATTACCGCAAAAACTTGTGGAAATATGGCAAAACGGTTCAAGAAGTTATGCCTGAATTGATTGATGGATGTGATATTATCGTCTGTGGAAAAGGAGATGCGGAGGATATCTTAGGTATTGTACCTGATGGCTCAACTAAAAGCGGTTGGCATTCTGTCTGCAAACAAATTATGAACCAATTCCCACGTTTAAAGAAAATTATCAATACGAAACGGGGACAAATTTCTGCTTCGCAGAATACGCTTTCAGCTGTTTCTTATGACGGAGATAAAGTATTAAAATCGGATACCGTGGAGATTAGCCAAATCGTAGACCGCATCGGAGGCGGCGACGCATTTATGGCAGGTTATATTTATGGGAATTTGATTTATGTGGACGAAGCACAGTCGCTCGCATTTGCGGTGGCGGCTTCGGCATTGAAACATACGATTGAGGGGGACATTAATTTGGCCAACTTAGATGAAATAGAAACAGTAATGAAAGGCGACTTGAGTGGTCGTTTAAATCGATAATTATGGCTAGAAATAGTTCCGCGGTGGTATACCAGCGCATCTCAGAGACTCCCATTGTTCCACTTTTTTTTAACCCAGATTTGGGTGTGGCGCAGTCGGTGCTGAAAGCATGTTACGACGGAGGAATTCGTGTCTTTGAATTTACGAATCGGGGTGCGGAGGCGCCTGCTATTTTTGCGAAGCTAATCGATTATTGTGAAAAAGAATGTCCGGATTTGGTGCTTGGCATTGGTACGATTTACGATGCGAAACAAGCGACTGAATTTATCCAAATGGGTGCCGATTTTATGTTGCAACCCTTTACGACACCTGAAGTAGGTGAAGTGTGTGCCAAACATGACACTCCATGGATGCCGGGTACAATGACGTTGACAGAGATTCGAAATGCAGAAATTTTAGGTGCGAAAATTGTTAAGATTTTCCCTGGCAACGTGGTAGGACCTGCGTTTGTAAAAGCAATCAAGGGGCCTATGCCGCATACAAAAATAATGGTAACGGGCGGCGTGGAGCCTACGCGTGAGAGCATGAAAACCTGGTTTGATGCGGGAGCTGCTGCCGTAGGGATGGGATCGCAATTGTTCCCTCCTGCGTTAATTGCCAAACAGGATTACCAAGGTATTTCAACTACAATTAGTGATTTAATACATATTTATCGGGGCTTGTAAGCCTCTATCAAAACCCTCTAAACCATGAATAAAATAGGAACGTACCGCTGGCGAATATGCGCATTGTTGTTTTTCGCTACGACGATTAATTACTTGGATCGCCAAGTTATTGGTCTTTTGAAACCCGTATTAGAAGATCAGTTCAATTGGTCGGAAACGGATTATTCAAATATTGTGATCACCTTTCAAGCGGCATATGCCATCAGTTTATTGGGTTTTGGTGGGATCATCGATCGCATCGGAACGAAGCTTGGGTATTCGATTTCCATCGTGGTTTGGAGTATCGCGGCCATGTTACATGCGATGGCAACAGGCACGCTAAGTTTTGCATTTATGCGTGGGTTGTTGGGCCTAGGAGAGGCGGGTAATTTCCCTGCGGCGATTAAGACTACGGCGGAATGGTTTCCGAAAAATGAACGTGCATTAGCGACGGGTATATTTAACTCGGGAGCGAATATTGGGGCAGTAGCTGCGCCAATATTGGTGCCTTGGATTTTAGGTATTTATGGCTGGGAAATGGCCTTTATCGTAACAGGTGCTATTGGATTTGTTTGGTTGATTTTCTGGTGGTTTTATTATGAGGTTCCATCGAAGCATAAGATGTTATCGAAGGAGGAATTTGATTATATCCATGCCGACAAGGAAGAAAAAGATGAGAATCAGGATCCAGTGAAATGGGGGCGTTTATTTGGGTTTAAACAAACCTATGCGTTTGTTTTTGGAAAGATGTTTACGGATCCGATCTGGTGGTTTTTCTTGTTCTGGTTGCCTTCGTATTTCAGTGAGCGCTTCCAATTGGATTTGAAGAAGCCGAGTTTGGAATTGATTATCGTATATACTGCAACGACCATTGGAAGTATCGGTGGCGGCTGGTTATCCGGTTATTTGATCAATAAGGGATGGCCATCCTTCAAGGCGCGCAAGTATTCCATGTTAGGGTTTGCTTTAGCCGTTGTGCCGATTATGCTGGCGCGCTATTGTGAAAATATCTGGCAAGCAGTCGCTTTAATCTCGCTGGCAGCTGCGGCGCATCAGGCGTGGAGTGCGAATATTTATTCGATTGCAACGGACATGTTTCCGAAGAAGGCGGTTAGTTCGGTGATTGGTATTGGGGGTATGGCCGGATCGGTAGGCGGTATTTTCTTCCCGATGATCGTGGGAGCTTTACTCGATAAATATAAGTTATTAGGAAATATCAATGATGGCTATAATATCATCTTCTTGCTATGCGGAAGTGCGTATATTTTAGCTTGGGCAATCATATACACCTTGGCTCCAAAACTGGAGACGGCGAATATCGATTAATTGATATACGATTTTAAGTATGGGCACGTTAGCTTTGGCACACCTTAAAGGTGTGCCAAAGCTTAAGAGTTTACGATTTCATAATCTTCCGTTAATTCAGGCCTTATATACGTCAGGTATTTTTGTTAAACGAAAATACATGCCATGCGGCCAACCTACAAGACGATCGTCATCTCCGACTTACACCTAGGGAGTAAGGGAGCAAAAGCCAAAGAAGTCAACGAATTTCTAAGAGCAAATTCCTGCCACCAGCTAATTCTAAATGGGGACATTATTGATGGTTGGCAATTAAAAAAAGGAGGTTCTTGGAAAAAGAAACATACCGGATTCTTCCGCGCCGTATTAAAAATGATGGACCGTTTTGATACGGAGGTCATCTACTTACGGGGAAATCACGATGATTTTTTAGAGCAAATTTTGCCTTTGAAAATTGGCAAACAATTCTCGATCCGACAAGATTACATGTTGTCCACGCATGGTAAAAAATATTTCATCACGCACGGCGATATCTTCGATAGCATCACGAGTCAAATGAAATGGCTAGCGTATCTAGGGGACATCGGATACACATTTTTATTATGGTTGAATAAGTGGTACAACCAATACCGTAGCTGGCAAGGGAAACCTTATTATTCCTTATCCCAAGTCATTAAGCAAAAGGTCAAAGCGGCTGTTAATTTTATCTCCGATTTCGAGGAGAAATTAGCGGAACTAGCGAAAGCAAAAGGAGCTGATGGCATTATTTGTGGACATATTCATAAAGCCGAAATCAAGCAAATTGATGGGATAACCTACATGAATTCAGGTGACTGGGTTGAGTCATTAACTGCCTTGGTAGAGACACATGCAGGCGAATGGCGATTAATTGATTATCCAAGTTTTGATTTAAAAGCTGAATTAACAGACATATGGGCAGATTCGTCTTTACCATCCAAGGAGAAGGTCGCGGTCATCTAACCCAAGCCATTTCATTAACGCAAATTGCCCGGGAAGCTGGACATGAAGTGGTTGGTTATGCCGTAGGTTCATTCCAAGGAAGGAAGATTCCGCCCTTTTTTGCACACTTTATAGGAGATACCCCCCTAATCCAATACGAAAGCCCATCCATAAACTACGGCAAAGGGAAGTCGGTGCAGCTAGGTAAAACTGCCTTACAGGCCTTTTCAAACTTTGGAACCTATTGGAAAAGCGCGACACAATTGGGAGAATTCATTGATGAATTAAAGCCGGATGGCATCATCAATTTCTATGAATCGATCACAGGCTTGTACAATTTAAAATCGGGATCAAAGGTTCCTTGTATGTCGGTAGGTCACCAATACCTATTGTTAAGCGAACACTTTGAGACGATTCCGTCGAAAGCATTGGATCGATTTTTTCTAAATCTAAACACAAAGATAACGGCAATAGGTTCTCGAAAATTATTGGGATTATCCTTCCGATCCATGCCCAATGACCCCAAACGAAATATCATTACCGTTCCGCCCTTGTTGCGTCGCGAAGTAAAATCAATTCAACCTCAAGCTGGGGAAAGGTGGCTAGTTTACCTTACACACTATCGTCTTGCAGATGAAATCATGGCCTGGTCAAAGCAAAATCCAGAGATCCAAATAGATTGCTTTTGGGATAATCCGACGCGTAAATCGGAATATGCTTATTCTGAATCGTTAAGTTTTCATCCCATCGATGCACAAAAATATTTATCAAAAATGACGCATTGTGCAGGTCTCATATCTACGGCAGGTTTTGAGTCGGTTGCTGAGGCAATGTACCTTGGTAAACCTGTTATGATGGTACCCGTACCAAATCACATTGAACAAATGATCAATGCACATGATGCTGAACTATCGGGGGCCGGCATAAAAGCAAGCAATTTTAATTTAGATATTTTCAATGCGTATTTACCTAAACACGAATCGGTTAAAGATACCTTCCAGCATTGGGTAAAGCAGGCAAATTTTGCTTATCAAATGTCAGATTTAATTCGCAAGCCAGCGGCAGATACGAATTACAGCCCGCGGAATGAAGGTGGTTTATCCACAAGCTGGTGAAAGTACGTTTAATTTAATGATGAAGTAGAAACAAAAAGCCGAAGGAATATTTCCATCGGCTTTTTTATTTGCTAGCAAGTAGAATTTACTTTATCCTGAAATCCAACGGAAAAACACAAACAAAGTGGCCGAAAGAAGTACCGTCACAGGTAAGGTTAAAATCCATGCTAATACGATACTTTTCACAGTACCTCCTTGCAAGTTTTTAATTCCGCGATTCGCCACCATGGTTCCTGCGATACCCGATGACAATACATGTGTTGTACTTACTGGCCATTTGTAGGCAGTAGCTAGTCCGATAGTTAACGAGGCGATTAATTCAGCCGATGCTCCTTGTGCATACGTCAAATGGTTTTTACCAATCTTTTCTCCGATGGTAACAACAATACGCTTCCAGCCAACCATTGTCCCAAGGCCAAGCGATAATGCTACAATCCACATTACCCAAGCAGGTGCGAAATCAGTTACACCAGCCATGCCGCTCGAAGAACTAGCTCCAAAACTAAAGAAGGGTGCCTTTTTCCCAGCAGTTGCTTTCTTAAGAAGTCCTAAATCTGAAGCTGAAAGAGCAACCGACTCACTTTCTATGAGCTTCTTCGCATTTTTATTTATGGTCAAAGCGGCTTTTCGAATATCAAATTTTTGCGCAGTAGTTAAATTTGCTGGGGTTACGCCATCGACTAAAATTAACTTCAAGTCGGCACTTGCATCCAGCACTTTATGGTAACTCTCAACTTCTTTACTTGAAAGAGGAAGCGTATCTATCTTTGATACAATTTGCTGTACCTGTGCTAGGCTTACTTTAACTTCTGGTATATCTAAATTTGTGTTCACCGCAAAATATCCAGGCAAAAACGCAATTAATATAACCATCACTAGGCCAATTCCTTTTTGACCATCGTTACGTCCGTGGAAGAAAGAAACCAATGTACACGTGGTTACTAAAATAGCTCGAATCCACATGGGCGGAGGAGTATCCTTTTTGGGCTCTTTGAAAATTGCCTTATTATCAATAGTTTTCTTCAGGATGTACATCAAAATGATAGCTAATGCAAATCCAAATAAGGGTGACAATAATAAAGCTTGGCCAATCTCGATCGCTTTATCCCAGTTAATTGCTGAAACTCCTTTATTTGAATTTTCTGGTAATAACGCATGGCCCACGCCAATACCAATAATCGATCCAATTAATGTATGTGAACTAGAGGCCGGAATACCTAAATACCACGTTCCAAGATTCCACAAAATAGCCGATAACAAGAGCGATAGCGCCATCGCCATGGAATGGTAAACATTGGAGTCAATGAGCAGCTCCGTGGGTAATAATCCTATTATACTCATGGTAACACCCACTCCTCCAGTTAATAAACCTAAGAAATTCATAAAACCAGACCATACGACCGCTTGAGATGGTTTTAATGAATGTGTGTAAATTACCGTTGCTACCGCATTAGCTGTATCGTGAAAACCATTCACAAATTCAAAAGCGCATGCTGCAAATAGACAGAAGAACAGTAAGAAAAGGAGAGTTGGATCGAGTCCGAACATAAAGTATGGATTAAAGAATTCGAAATTTAGCAAATTTAAGAGAAAGCCCCCATTAACATATTAAAGAATTGTTAAGAAAGGGTGGCAATTCTAAATTAGATTTGCCGACTTACTCAAGCCTAACACTTTTGAATGTTAAACCCATAGTATCAGCAATTTTATGAATTAAATCTTTTTGGTAGATCTGCTCAGATGATTTTACCTCTCCCATAGTAGGTACATTTACTCCGATCATAGCATACCAAATTTCATGGCAGTCTTTCACTTTCTCGCCATGCGATGTCCATTCTGATTTAATGGCGTCACCACGTCCATGATCGGTTGTCACCAACAAGGTAGTTTTTCCCTTGTAATCAGGATCGGTATTCACAAAATTCCAGATTTCTGAAATGAATGTATCCACCCGATGGGCAGCATCTAGATAGTGATTATACGTACCCTCGTGCGCGAATTCATCCGTATCGCCGTATGAAATATACATCGCTTTGGGTTTCTTATTTTTTAAATAATCCATTGCTTGGTAGTGCGTGAAAACGTCCAATACTTCTGCATTCCCAAATGCCCGAAAGGAATCTTTCGTCATGCGCGAAAGTAATTCACTATCCTTCGTTTTGACATAACTTTGATAGGAAACAAATGCATTTACAACTGGAAAGCCAGAACGCTTCTCATTTAAGATACGATCAAATGCATCCCAAGCTCCAAAAGCAGCTACCTTACCTTTATAGGCAGGTAATGAGTTCAAGTATTCAAAAAAGTTCGTGTTGGGATTCGGTTTGTACTCATTTGAATTCACCTGTACGTCTACTTGACCCGTTAGAATTTCACTATACCCTGGATATGAAAACCAATACGGATTTGCGACGTTAACAAGAGACCCCGTAGCCCTGTTTCCATGAATCTGGCCTTTTTTCTGTAGGGTAGACCACATAAAGGGCATTAATTTCTTTCTGCTTTCCTCTGGTGTTTTACCCCCATACGTTTCAATCAAGCGTAAGCTATCCCCATGGTGATACTTCTTCATTTTAACTATTTCAGCGTCTAGTCCAGTGAATACTTCTTGCCAACGAAACCCGTCGGTCGTAATCACGATCACCCGATGATCAACTGATTTTTGGGCCATTGCCCCAAAAGAGAGCAAAGCAGCCAGTAACGTAAATTTCCACTTCATGTTAAAAGATTTGGTTTCTTAATCAAAGCTAATTTACACATTTAAACCAAAGATTAATAAGGAGTTAAATTCACAGAAAATAAGAAATGCCGGCAGGAAGCCTACCGACATTTGCTCAATTACACCAATATAAAATCGTATTAAAGTCCGATTGTAGATTCCCAGGCCCGCTTTTGTTTATTATACCTCAAATTCGCGTCTGGCCATTCTACATAATGTTTCATAGTTAGATATGAAGTCAAAGAGCCTGTTTTAGCAAGTTCGCGGAACAAAAATCCGCCACGCTCTTTTACCGTTTCTTCATCAAAGTGAGGCGTATTTACTACCTCTTCAAATTGATCTATTTCTAATTTATCACCCTTAAGGGTAAACGTACCCAAAACGCCCCGACGCAAATCAGCCCGACCAGCAACTGGCCTACTAATTAAATAGGTATAAACTCCACGCGTATCTTTGGTCAAATGAACAAAATGAAACATAGGTAGTCTGCTCACATATTGGGGCCGAAACCGCGTTTGATACTTCGTTGAATCTGTCGCATAAAGCGCTTTTTCACTGATAATGGTAATGATATTTGTAAGTAAGGTATCCCGCTCTGAATCTGAAAAATAATACGCAGCTTCATCTTTCGAATGGCATCCCACAAGCCCCAAAAATGCACTAAATAAATAAACAAGTATCCTTTTCATATTGGTATAAAAAAAGGCTGCACATTAAAAGTGCAGCCTTTGTAATGTTTATTCTTACTTAATATACAGAATTGCATTCGGGTTGAATTCAGCCCAACCCGCTGTCCAATCAGTACCTTTGAAAGCCCCCACAAAATCAGTTGCTTCAGTGTTAGGTAGTGAAGGCAAAGCTGTTCCAATTAAGGACTCAGACGTTCCTGCCGTTAAAGTTAACGTAGGACGAGCCGACCATAATGCTGAAGAAAT
>JACCDL010567488.1_pt1 | contig 17577 bp, 14 predicted proteins | sample 7441931 | NCBI WGS metagenome assembly JACCDL01 (sample SAMN15323437, study PRJNA562643) | freshwater metagenome | isolation source: river surface water | place: USA:Blue River Watershed | collected 2017-08-16 | reverse complement strand
GATTTAGAAGTTACAATGGGAACTAAAGCTAATAATATTAGTATCTATATTGAAAAATTAGTTGAGTTAAAAGAATTAATTGATACTAAAGAAAAACCTAATGGTATTGATATAGAAGTTGTATATTCTAACTACAAAACAGAACAAACAAAATTAGTAGAAGCAACAAAGGTATATGATGCTGCAAAAGAACATGTAAGTTCCGCAGAAGAAACCATTAAACATTTGGATAATCATGAATATGATCCAAATTGTAAATTCTGTTGTGATAATACTTTTGTAAAAAATGCAATGAGAGTAAAAGAATTATTACCTCAATTAAAAGAAACTCTTAGAGAAGCATTGGTTAATTGTACAGGTATTCAACAAACATTGGATACTATGGAAGGCGTAGAAGAACAATACAACGAAGTAACCGAATTAAAAGCTAAATACGAAAAGGGTAAGGGATTACACAAAAACGCAACATTGGAGTTAAGTGGGTTAGTTACTCAAAAAGAGTTATATGAAACACAATTAACAGCGGTTGATTTAGATATTGAAAGATACCATGCTAATGAAACAAACATTCAAAATAACGAAAGATTGAATGATGAAATTGAAGATGTTAGAATTGAATTAGGTAAAGTAACAAAAGATTTAAGAGAAATTAACACTTCATTATTAACTTTAAATGCTGATGTAGCAAAAACAAATTCATATATCCAATCTATTACAGATAAGATGGCGGAAGCAAAAGATTTAGAAGAAAAATTCCAAATCTACGAATACTATTTAGATGCAGTTAAGAGAGATGGTGTATCATATGAATTAATTGCAAAAGCATTACCGGTGATTGAAGGTGAGGTAAATAATATCTTACAACAAATTGTTGAGTTTGGTATTGTATTTGATATGAGTGGTAAGAATGTTAATGCAAGAATTGTATATGAAGATCAACATTGGCCATTAGAAATGTGTAGCGGTATGGAGAAATTCATTAGTGGGTTGGCAATTAGAGTTGCACTTATCAATGTATGTAACTTACCTCGTCCTAATTTCTTAGTAGTAGATGAAGGATTTGGAACATTAGATAGTGATAACTTACAATCTATCTTTATGATGTTTGATTATTTGAAAACACAATTTGATTTTATTAATATTATTTCTCACTTAGATGCAATGAGAGATGTGGTAGATACATTAGTTGAAATTAAGAAAGTAGATGGCTTTTCTCAAATTCAATATAAGTAATATTTATAAGAAATCTATCTTATAAATAATGGCAGTTGAAATCAAAGTTGCTCCGGATGAAAGGTTAGAATTAGTAAGAGCACAAATAACAGACACAACATTAAATTCAGACTATTTTAATGTAACCGAACTATCCGATACATTTTCGGGTGGAAAGAATGCATTTTTAATTGCCGGCTCAGAATTATTAGAACCAAATACTGAAGTAAAAGTTCAAATTAGAGATAGTGCCGGTGAAGTTGTATATTGTGAATTTTCAGATGGATATCCTGATGAATACTATGAGGGAATTTCTAAAGTAGTTGCTGTATATGTTTATCCTACTGAAACTGCATTTGGACCTGCTACTATTACATTAATAGGGCAAATTAGAGATAGTTTAGATTTAGTAAAGTGGGAAAGAAAAATAAATATTGATCCTTCTCTACCTAATACAACTAGAGTAAGGTTTTATAAAAGACCTAAAGTTTCTATTGTAGAAGAATTAGCACCAATTTACTCATTTGATATAACTGGTTCAAAGGTTGCATCGAATGTAACACAATCATTTGCAAATATTAAAATTTCGCAATTAGATACATTTGCAGGAGATGTTAAAAGAGTAAAAGTATTTAGAACATCAGAAGGTGATATTTCTGATTATGATTTAATACAAGATATTTTAATTGAATCTAAAGAGTTATTAACAACAACTGAACTAAGTGGTAGTGTTATAAGTAATGCTGGATTGTTTACATCGGAAACACTTAGTAAATTATGGAATACGGGTTCATTAATAACATCACTAACAAGTAGTAGAATAGATAATGGATTGAGTTTAAAAGGTAGTGGATATTTAAGATATACATCATCTTTAAATTTAAATAGTGGTAATACCTATGAGTTAGGTATAGATGCATTTTATTCAGCATCAATTGCAAGTGATTTAGGAATTTATGTTAGTGGTTCTCAAAATGGTGAAACATTAGTAGGTATTTTAAATGGAACAACACCTACAAAAAATTTGACAGATCAAGTATTTGCATTTACTTTAGATAAAGCAGAACCAACGGCTAGTTTATATTTATCACAATCGCAAAGTGAATGGCATGTTGGTAATATTAGTTTAAAATTATCAGAAGATAGTGCATTTTCACCATCTGAAGTTTCTTTTATTACATCTATGCCAACGGTGATTGGTAATGAAACTTATAATTTTAAGTTTGAATTTTATGATGTAAATAATAATTTTGTTCCAGTAGCAGTTACACAAAGTGCTTTATTTACCGGTGGTAATAATAATATCGGTGGTACATTAACAATAGTTAGTGCATCTACAACTGCATTATCACAATCAGTATCATATGATTTATGGTTTAATCCAACAGGAAGTGTAACTGCAAGTATTCAATTCGTATCACAAAGTGCAAGTAGTTCTATATCATCAGTAAGTTCTTCAGTTAGTGGAACTATCGCAAATGTAAGTTCATCTTTAAGTTCATCTATTTCACAAAGTAAAGCAGCTGCAATATCATCATCATTTGGTAATCTTCAAACATTAGCAAATGGTAATTTTAGTGGTTCGTTTATTAGTGACACAACAATATATGCACCGGTAATTGGTGGTACAACCGGATATATTTCACAATTGTTCAAAGTAGGTACAGCACCTTCAATTTATTTAGATGCAAGACAAAGCCCTAGAAAAATATTTATAGGTGGAGCAATTCCATCTGGTCAAACAGAATATTCAGGTGCATTTAACAATTCCAATACTACCGTTTATATGGATAGTAGTGGTAAATTTTCATTAGGAAATAAATTAACTTGGGATGGTAATACATTAAATGTAACAGGTATAATTAATATTACATCTGGTCCAACATATGATTCAATTGCAACTGCACAATCAACTGCAAATACTGCACAATCAACTGCAAATACTGCACAATCAACTGCAAATAGTGCACAATCAACTGCAAATAGTGCACAATCAACTGCAAATACTGCAATTGATAGAATTTTTACTGATGCAGCTGGTAAAATTGTAAAAGTAGCTGCACCATCGGGTAAAGGATTATTTTTATCTAGTACACATTTAGGATATTATAATACAACCGATTATCCATCATCACCATGGCGTACTTATATGAATTCGGATGGTGATTTCTATTTAAATGGTGCAGGTTCAAATGGATTAACTTGGAATGCTGCCGCAAGTACATTGAGTATTGATGGTAATATTACTGCAAGAAATGGTACATTTTATGGAAACATAACATCAAATGCTACTATTAGTGGTGGAACAATTACCGGTGGAGCTATTGTGGGTTCTACACTTAGTGGTGCAACGGGAACATTTACTGGAACAATAACTGCAGCTGCTGGTACTATTGGTAACTGGACAATTGATAGTGGTAATTTAAGAACTGCAAATAGTAGAATGATTTTAAATCCAACAGCACCATCAATTACATTAACTGATAGTGGTGGTAATGCTAAAACTACAATTAGAACTGGTGCATTATCAACAATTTCTTCTGCAGTAATGAGTGTTAGTAGTTTTAATATTATTTCACCGAACATTCTATATACAGGAGCTGAGAGTGATACTGGTAAAGTATATACCGAAGCAGCTACATCATTGGGATCACAAACGGCAGGATTATACAATTCTGCATATAGTTTCAACTACACTTCAACTCTTGTTAGAGTAGATGCTTTAACATCGGGACTTTCTGAATACATACAAGGAGTAGACATATTAGATAGTGTGGGAAATGTCATACAAAGTTTCCAATTTGGAAAGGGTACAGCTACAAACTTTTCTGGTAATTCCTCCCCAACTACAAATACAGGAGGTTCAGGTACTGGTTTTATTTCACTTACATTGCCGGCAAATGATACATATTTTGCAAGACCGTGGCAATCTTATAAGGTAAGAGCATCAGGTGCTGGGTATGCGATTATATATCCTTTATTATTACCTACACCAAGTTTATCATTTACAAAAGTTACCGGATTCGCAGAATTAACGGATGAAGGTTTACAAATTGTATCATCAACTAATAGATTCATAAAATTAAGAACAGGTGGACTTTATGATTTAGATGCACAGGGGTCATGGCAGCATGATAATGGTGATGTAAGTTTTGTACAAAATACTGGTGGATTATATGCAAGAGGAAGTTTGGTAACAACAACAGCAGGAAATTATTCGGATATACGATTAAAAGAAGATATTAGTGATTATACACATGGGTTATCGCATATAAAACAATTTAATCCAAAATGGTTTAGATTTAAAAAAAGATACAATGAAAAAATGTTATCAGGATTGATAGCACAAGACGTAGAAGCAATATCAAACGAATATATAAATGAGGATTTGGAAGGATTTAAAGAATTAAACTATCCGGCAATTTATATGACAATGCTAAATGCAATAAAAGAATTATCTTTAAAAGTTGAAGAATTGGAAGCACAATTAAGTGGTTCAAAATAAAATAAAGTTATGTTTGATTTATTAGTTACAACTGGAGCAGGTAATGTTCCTATGGGTGGTAGTGATATTTGGGTAAACAATTTTTTACAATATGTTGTACCACATTTAAATTATCCAATAGTGTTATTAATAGATGGTAAAAAACCAGTTGGATTTGAACCTTCTTCAATACCTTGTCAATTTGTATTTTCAAAAGAACAACCATTATTAGTTGGACCACTTTTAAGAAATTGCAGAAAGATACATTTTTTACACAATAATTATTTTCGTAGAGATGAGTTATGGGAACATAAAGAAAAATTTGATACAATATTTGTACATGCGTATATTAAAGAAATTATAAATACAAATGTAGAGTTAGGATTAGATAGAGTTTGGTTACCTACTACAATGGATTTACAATGGGAACAAGATGTATTAAATCAATGTAAAACAATTGTATGGATTGGTTGTAATGATGGTATGGTACAAAAAGATTTTCCAAACAAATGTATTCAAATTCCAAACTATTATGAATTTCAGTACAACAAAAGATATGTTTGGTTTAATGATAGAATAGGATATGCAGCCCGTAGTGAGACACGAAAGTGTTTTCATTTTTTAGATAATCATATGGGATATGCACTTACCGATAAAATAGGATTTCAAAATCTTAAAGAAGGATTAAATTTAAATTTAAAAAAAATAAGATTTTATCCATATTCTTTGGAAAATCACAAAAATTTCTTTAACTTAGACTTTACACCTTTCCACGCGTGTTATGTAAATGAACCATTTGGTTATTCTATATTTAACGCAGTTGATTATGGTAAGCTTCCAATTTTAAATAAATACTGGATGCCAAGAATCAATTACAAATATAGAGCTTCTACTAAAGAAGAATTTGATAAAATGTATGATAAGATGTGTAATGATTTTGAAGTAGAAAGAGAATTTTGGTTTAAAAAACTAAAAGAAGAATTAGTAAAATACGATAACAAAGCAAATTGGATTCATAGAATAAAGTTATTATTAAACAAATGAAAGAATTAATTTTTATAGGAAGTTCATTTACACAAGGTGCGGGATTAGGATATCCAAAGTATGTAAAATATATAGAAAATAGAAATCCAGAAACTAAACTATATACTTCGGATGAAGTGTATCATACATATAGCAAATATGCATTTCCAAATTTAATAGCAACAGAATTAAAATTACCTTTTAGTAATTTTGGAGTAAGTGGAAAAGGTCTATCATATGTAATGAGGAGAGTGTATCAATCTAATAAAATAAATAAAGATACTTTGTTTGTAGTAGAATTTCCACCAGGACCTAGATTTGAAATTTATTATCCAAAAATAGACAAATATATTGTACCAACTTTTAATGAAAAAATGGATAGTATTAGTTATTTAGATGATAATGCAAATGGGTTTAGAGAAGGAATAAATGAAACAACTCAGTTATTAATGCAAATGCATTTACTACAAAGAAATTTTAAATACGAACATACATTACAAACATATCAATTTGTTTCAATGGTTGAATTTTTAAAAAAACATTCAAATGTAATTGTATTATTTGGTGAACACCCAAACGCAGATTATAATACCGATGAGATTGTAAAAAAATATATTTTAGATGATATTGTCAATTTAGGTGATGGTTATGTAAATTTTGTAAATTGGGCAAATGAAACAGGAAAAACAATAACAGCAGATACAAATGGTGAAGTAGAAGATGCACATTTTTCTTATTATGGACACGAATTGGTGTCTAAACAAATCTTAAATAAAATAGAAGATTTAAAACTAAAACCTAATTACAAAATATTATGATAACAAATAAAGATTACATAAAAAATTATATTTCAAATAATTTAGAATTTGATGAATTTGGAGATCAAAAACTAGATTCAGTTCCATATCGTTGGTCACATGGTGCAACGGATGATCATTTAGGAGATGGTTTAATTATTTATTCTCTTATTCAATATATGAGAGCAAAGGTATGTGTATGTTTAGGAAGTGGTGGTGGATTTATTCCAAGAATAATGACACAGGCTCGTTATGATTTACATTCTCAAAATATTTTTGAAGGTAATAACGATTATAATCATGGTGATATTGGGTGTACCTATATTGTAGATGCAATGAATGGTGTGGGTGGTAATGTGAATTGGTTTAAAGAAGAATCTTTTTTTAGAAGAACATTTTGGCCTAGAATCATTAACGATACTACTGCAAATGCATTTCATAATTATTTTGTATTGAATGATATTAAGATTGATTATTTACATATTGATGCTGGACATAGTTATGAAAATGTAAAAGAAGATTTTGAATTGTATTCTCAGTTAATGAGTGAGAATGGTATTATATCAATCCACGATACCGATCCTAATTATGCAGATAAATACATAGTGACAAATGAGGTAAAAGATAGAGGTGATTTTGATGATTGGAGTGGACCAATACGATTAGCAAAAGAAATAGATACCGAAAAATGGGAAGTATTTAATTTATTTAATTTCGGTATATTAAAAAATAAACCAGCATCTACTGGATTAACATTAGTAAGAAAAAAATAATGAAACCAAAATTAGTAACCGTAACAGGACATAGAACAAACACATTAAGACATCAACTTAATCATTACAAAGATATGGTTAGTGATGTATTTTTGGTTGTATATGAAAATGCAGATTCATCCGATAGAATAAAAGGAGAAGTGGAAGATATAGCAAAAGAGTTTGGAGTAAATATACATTCAGTAAAAACACACAGACCATTTGATTGGGAGCATGTAACACATTTATACAATAAAACAAAAATGTTATATCCAAATGATTGGTGGATTGTAGCGGATGATGATGAATTGCAAGTATATTCAAAACTTACAACTGATATTACTAAGATTTGTGATGAAAGTGGATATGATTTTGTAACAGGTGGGTTTGTAGATAGAATTGGTAAAAACGGAACATTCGCAGAAATAACACCTGATTGTAATATATGGGAAACATTTCCAATGGCAGGTTTTTTTCGTTATCCTTTAAGTGGAGCGTGTCCTAACAAAGTGACAATGTGTAAAGGTTATGTAGAATTAACACCAGGTCAACATTACGCTAAATTAGATGGACAAACAACATGGAAATGGCAAGGTTGGAATCATCCACTAAGATTTCCACCAACACAAAATTTTACACAAGTACATCATTTTAAATGGGATAGCACAGCGTTAGATAGATTACAAGATGTTGCAAGAATTGGTCAAAATTATGCTTATTCAAATGAATATAAAACAATGTATGAATCTATAAAAGATAGTAATTTTAAAATTGATATTTATGATGAAAGATTTTTATTTGAAGAAGTTAAATCGCCTAATTTTTGGGCATATAAAAATTGGAATAAATTATCTAAAATAATATTATCCATATAATTTGGAAATACAACAAAAAAATAGTATATTATAAAAAAAATAAGTTATGGCAGAATTAAACGAAGAACAATTATTGTTAGAAACTAGAAAAGTAAAAGCACTAGAAAAGATTGCAAATTCTTTAGATGCATTGACGGTTTGGTTTGAAGAAATTGATAAAGATGAATGGAGTAATCGTATTCAATATTATTTATCTGAATTTCACAATGTAGCAGTTCCAAAGGAATCTAAGAAAGATGCATAAATTAGGTATAATAGTTCCATATAGAGATAGAATTGATCACTTACATATGTTCAAAAAACATATGTCTCAACATTTTAGTACAACTGATATTCAATATGAATTAATTATTGTAGAACAAGATGATGCAAAAACTTTTAATAGAGGTAAACTATTAAATATTGGATTTATATATGCTAAAAGATTAAAATGTGATTATGTTGTATTTCATGATGTGGATATGATTCCGGTAGAAGCAGATTATTCTTATTCGGATGTACCACTTCATATGGCAAATAATTTTATTGCAACTGGTGGATTTACAAGATTGTTGTTTGATGAATATTTTGGTGGTGTAACTATGTTTCCGGTATCTGAGTTTGAAAAAATAAATGGATACTCTAATGAATATTGGGGATGGGGTTATGAAGATAATGATTTACTTTTTAGATGTAAACAATACAACATTCCATTGGATGTTAAAGAGTTTGCAAATGTAGGAGGTAATACAGCCGCTTTAAAATTTAATGGCGAAAATTCATATGTTGAATGTAAAAATGTAATCGATCCTGTTAATCCATATACCATATTTATTTCATTTTGTCCAGATGATATTAAATGTAAGTTTGGTGATTATGATGATACCTATTCAGTATTTACAATTCCAGGTTTAGATTTATCTATTAATTATAATTCATACGGAAGATATAATTTTGAAATGTATGATGAAGATGAAGAAATTATTTACATAAATACGGATATTAAACCAAATTATAAAACTAATATTTGTGTAACAATCGATCCTGATTTAAAAGAAATAAAAATGTTTCAAGATGGTCAATGGATTGGTACAAAAAAAGTAACAAAGGATTTTTACAATTATAGAAGACAGTTCAAATCGTACATTGGAGCAGGAAACCCTAATAGAACAGGTACAGAAAAATGGTATAGAGGTTTATTTAATTCAATGGTAATATTTAATGGTATTTTAGATAATGAAGAAATAGCAGAAATTTCCAATAACAAATATTTTGGTTTAACGCAAGATTTTGGAAATTACAAATCAGCAGATAAAATTAAATTGTATTATGATGCTAAATTTATTAAAGATTATAAACTTATAGATTTAGGACCTAATAAACATGATGCTAAAATAATTAATTGTGAAATAGTGGGATATATTATTGATGATGTAAAAACAATACGAATACCATATAGAAGAAATTCAACTTATAAACTTATTCCACATGAGGAAAATGGTTTTGAAAATGGAGCATGGAAATCGGCTACGACTAGATTTAATCAGTTAAGATATTTTAATGAAGTAATTAGAGGACATAAACCAACAAAAGAAGATGGATTATCTAATTGTACATTTAAGGAATTAAATAGTGCAAGAATTAAAAATCAAACCCATATTGTAGTTAGTATATGAAATTAGGAGTATGTGTACCATATAGAAATAGAGAATCACATTTAAAAGTATTCTCTCCACATTTACATAAGTTCCTTACCGATAGAGGTATTGAACATAAAATATATTTTGCCCATCAAGTTGATGATAAATTATTCAACAGAGGTAAAATGAAAAATATTGCAGCAAAACACGCATTTGATGATGGTTGTGATTACATAGTTTGGCACGATATTGATATGGTACCGGAGGATGATTCTTGTGATTATAGTTACAATCCTGAGAACCCAAAACATTTAGCAGTAAGAATATCTCAATCCGATTATAACCTTAAATATGAGGAGTATTTTGGTGGTGCCGTACTATTCACAAAAGAACAAGTAATGGCAACAAATGGTTACTCAAATGATTATTGGGATTGGGGTATGGAAGATGATGATTTATTTTGGAGATGTGTATTAACTGGTAATGCAGAACAACATTATTTAAAAGATATTTACAAAAATCAAAAGTATGGTTATTTTAATGGAAAAGATAGTTACATTGAAATTAAACCAAGTAGATTAACAAGAGGTACATGTTCTCGTTCACATACGGTCTCAATATTAGTAAGAGCACACCAACAAGAAGAGAAAGTTCCTATTTATTTAATTGGTGATGAGAATAGAAGATTTTGTGAATATCCTGTAATGAGAAGACCTGGTTTTGATTGGGGTATTTCATACAACAATAGTAGGGCATTTACAACAATGTTATGGAATAGTGAAAAAAGTTTTTTATATCTTTGGGCAAAACGATACGAAGAACAATGGACTTGGGTAACAATGACGGTTGATTCATCTAATAAATTAATTTCACTTTATATTAATGGAAAAAAGAGTGATGCTAGATTTGGAACAGGTTTATCATCACCACTAAGTTATAATGGTAGTTTAAAAAGTTATGGAACAGAGTCATACTTTATTGGAACAACCACATCAGTAAAAGATGATGAAGTTAATAAATGGTTCAAAGGTGATATTGCAAAGGTTATGGTTTGGAATAGATGTTTAGATGAAGACGAAATATTACAATTTCCAAAAGATATGATTATAAATTATGATTTTGGTAATGTAAAAGGTGGAATTATAAAAGATTTAACTGAATATGAAAATGATGGTGAAGTATATAATGTTAAAATAAAAACAGAAAAAAATTTAAAAATACACAATACAATCCTACCTTTCCGTAGAGATGGTAAGTTTAAATGTTTACCACATGAAACGGAAGGATTAATTAGAATAAGAGGTGTTGATAAATGGGCAAAAGGTGAAACAACTGCAAGGAATGAAAGAAGATATATTTTAGAAATGCAGCAAGGAAAGTATGATTGGAAAAATGATGGTATGAATAGTTTAGAATATGAACTCATATCAGTAGAAAATATAGGAAATAATTCAGTAATGATAAATTGTAAAGCATAATGGGACAGTACGAAAAGTTTGAAAAAGTAAGAAGACAATTAAATGATGTTGGTGCAGGATTTTGTTTAGCAAAATGGATGCAAGTAACACTTCATTTACATATTGGTCATAACCATAGTTGTCACCATCCACAAACGCATAAAATTTCAGAAGGAGAAATATCAAGAGATCCATCCGCACTACATAACACTCGATTTAAAAAACAAAAACGAAAAGAGATGTTAGAAAGAGAAAGACCGGCAGAATGTGATTATTGTTGGGGTGTAGAAGATAATTCTAATCAATTTAGTGATAGACATTTCAAATCATCTGAACCATGGGCGTATCCACATTTAGAAAAAATTAAAAATTCAAATTGGAGAGATAATATAAATCCTTCATATGTAGAAGTTTCATTCAGTAATGCATGTAACTTTAAGTGTTCATATTGTGCACCTCCATTTAGTTCAAAGTGGATGGATGAAATAGAACATTTTGGTGGATACCCAACATCAGATAATTTTAATGGATTAGAACATTTTAAACAAAGTGGTAGAATACCAATTCCACAAAATCAACACAATCCATATGTAGAAGCATTTTGGGAGTGGTGGCCGGATTTATATAATGATTTACATACATTCCGTATTACAGGTGGTGAACCATTAATGCACAAAGATACTATGAAAGTTTTGGATTATATTTTAGAAACAAAAAATCCAAATAGAAATTTATGTTTAAGTATTAATTCAAACTTAGGAGTACCGGATAGATTATATGAAGTATTTAAACAAAAAATAAAACAAATAAGTGATAGAGAACTTGTCAAAGAATTGATTATTTTTACAAGTTGTGATGGATATGGTGAGCAGGCAGAATATATTAGAAATGGTATGGTGTATAATCAATTAATGGATAGAATAGATGATTTATTAGGAGAAATACCTAGATTGACAATTGATATTATGAGTACATATAATATATTATCAGTACCTTCTTATCAAAAATTAATAAATGATGTATATTCATTAAAAGCAAAACATACCAATTGGCTTAGATATTACAAACAACCACTTTTATTAGATGCATCTTATTTGAGATTTCCATTCCACCAATCTATTAAATTATTAGATCAAAAACAATGGGAAAGTGAGTTTTTCCAACAAGCACAATTGATGGATTTTTATGATTTAACTAGAACAGATACAAACACATTTGGATATAGTGATGTTGAGGTAGTTAAAATTAGAAGAATTTATGATTACTTTATGGGAGATATAGATGAAAATGAAAGAACACATCATAGAAAAGATTTTTATCGTTTCTTTAGTGAACATGATAAAAGAAGAGGAACCGATTTTTGTAAAACATATCCTGAGTTAGCAGATTTTTATCACCAATGTAAAGAATTATTATAATGATAAACGAATTAATTGAATTTAAAGATAACTTTTTAGTTAATTTTTATGAAGAAGGAAAATATAATACATCCAGAAAACCTGGATTAATTAAAGGGTTATACCAAAATGATTTAACAATATATGCTCGTTTTAAAATGAGTAATATGAAAAAAGAAAGAAGTGCAATCTTTGCAAAACAAGGTTGTCATAGTGGGGCATATTTTGAAAATCAAGAAGGTAATATGAAGTTTAGGTGTACTATTTTTACAGCTGAACCAGATAGTGGTAATTACTCTGATAATTTTCAAATGATAGAATATTATCCTAAAAAAGAAGAATTGTTTGATGAACATTTTGTAATATATCAATTAGACCATACAAACAAAAAACTTAGAACATGTTTTGATGGTGAATGGAAAGAATTACAATGGCAAGGTGATGTATGTGATTATACAAATGTTCCACTATGGGTAGGTGCTGGTGGTCCTTGGTATGATGACCCTTCGTTTCATTGGATGTTTGAAGGATTTTTTTATGATTTTTCAATATTTAATAGTGTACTTACGGAAGATGAATGTTATGAAATTATTGAAAAAAAAGAAGAGTATTTAAATAATTTGGACATAAAAGAAAAGTGTGTTACGGCTTTAGATTTTACAAAATGGAATAGATTTAAAGTTTGGGATAGAACTGGAAATGGAAATTTTGGATTTATAGATGAATGGCATTTTCCAAATGTACAAGAAAGATTAAATGAGTTAATTGCCGGAAACAAATTAAAAATGTCAACAATAGAAAATATTAAAAAAACTATAATATAATGAAAATATTAATTACAGGCGGTGCAGGATATTTAGGTTCAGTAATAACTGAAAAAATGTTAAATGCAGGACACGAAGTTACGGTTTTAGATAACTTATCATTTAAACAAATATCACCACTTCAATTTACATCAAATCCAAAATATCATTTTATATATGGTGATGTTAGAAATGAAAAGTTGTTAAGACATGAAGTTGGTACACATGATGTTATTATTCCATTAGCAGCTATTGTTGGATTTCCTGCGTGTAAAGCAGATCCTAAATTAGCATGGGAAGTAAACTATGAACAAATAAAAACAATATTAGATACTATTGGTGATGAACAAATAATTTTATATCCAAACACAAATAGTGGATATGGTATCGGTGAAGGTCAAACAGAATGCACGGAACAATCACCACTAAATCCAATTTCGGTTTATGGTGAAAGTAAATGTGCAGCAGAAAAATTATTATTAGAATGTTCACAGGCAATTTGTTTTAGATTAGCAACCGTGTTTGGAACATCTACAAGAATGAGAACGGATTTATTGGTAAATGAGTTTGTTTATAAAGCGATGACAGATAAATACATTACGGTTTTTGAAAAACATTTTAAGAGAAACTTTATTCATATTCAAGATGTGGCAAATGTATTTTTATGGGCATTAAATAACTACAATACAATGAAACATAATGTATATAATGTAGGATTAAGTGATGCAAATTTAAATAAACAAGAATTGTTAGAAAAGATACAACAATATGTTCCTGATTTTGCAATTAGTTATTCTGATTTTTATGAAGATCCGGATAAGAGAGATTATATTGTATCAAACAAAAAAATAGAAGCAACGGGTTGGAAACCACAATATAGTTTAGATGATGGTATTAAAGAATTGATGAAAACATATCAGGTCTTAATTCCAAAAATGACATCTGAATTTAGAAATGGTTTCCCATTAGGTTACGCACAAACATTTTAATATGGCAAAATCTGTATTTTCTAAAAAATGGGATGAAACATATCAAGAATATAGGGATAGGGTAATAAACCCAATTTCACCTTCATTTTGTGGAGCAAAGTGGTATAATGCTACTATATGGTTAAATATGGGACAAACTACATCTTGTCATCATCCACCACCACATAAAATTCCATTAAGAGAATTAGAAAGGTCACCAAAAGCATTACATAATACCCAATATAAAAAATTGGTTAGAAAAGAAATGTTAGAGGGTATTAGACCAAAAGAATGTGAATATTGTTGGAAAATAGAAGATTTGGGTTCAGATAAAGTAAGTGATAGAGTATATAAATCTGTTATATATACGGAAGAAGAACTTAAAATAGCACAACAACAAGTTGGTTGGGAAAAGGATGTTAATTTAAAAACATTAGAAATTAGTTTTGATGCTAATTGTAACTTTGCATGTTCATATTGTAATGCATCCTTTAGCACAACTTGGCAATCAGATATTAAAACAAATGGTGCATATCAAAATCTTCAAACAGATGGTGGCGGTGCATTTCAGCATGCCGGTGATGATGCTATGATATATGGTAAAGATCAATTAAACAATCCATATTTAGAGGCATTTTGGAAATGGTGGGAGGGAGACTTACAAAATTCATTAAGAGAATTACGAGTAACTGGTGGTGAACCAACAATGAGTAAAGGGTTTTGGAAATTAATGGATTGGTGGGAACAGCATAAAGAATGTGATGTAAATTTTGCAGTAAATTCAAATTTAGGACAAACTAGTATTTTAGTAGATAAGCTAGTCAAAGCTACTCATAATTTTAAATATTTTTCATTATATACTTCAAATGAAAGTATTGGTAAACACGCTGAATATATTAGAGATGGTTTAAAATGGGAAGTTTGGAAAGAAAATGTGGAAAGAATGATTAGAGATGGAAATTTAAAAACATTTAATGTAATGATGACAATAAACGCATTATGTTTATTTAGTATTACCGATTGTTTAGAATTTATACATGGATTAAGAAGCAAATATAAACATAAAACAGATGTATTAATTACACTTAATATTTTACGATTTCCATCATTTCAATCAGCTACAACATTACCTGAACATATTAAATTAGAAAGAGCACAGCATTTACAAGATTGGGCTGAAAATTTAGTAAAAACAAATAAAGAAACAGGATTGTATCCGGATGATGCATTGTGGGGATTAGTAAATCAAATTTATAGATTATGTGAATATTTACGAGAAGTAACACAGGGTCATCGATTTGCAAGTGATTTAGAAAGTAGAGAAAAAGATTTTAAATCATTCTATATGCAATATGATATTCGTAGAAATAAAAATTTTGTAGAAACATTTCCTATGTTAAAAGAATGGTGGGAATCAATAGAAGCAACTAAATCGGATTATAAAGTAGAAATTAAATCATATGATAGTAATATAGATCATAATGTTTATAGTAGAGAATATATAGAAAAGGCATTAAAAGATGGTATTATAAACAATAATTTACAAAATGAAATTATTGAACATTTAGAAATAAAAAAATTAATATGAGTAACAAATGGGATGAGTTTAAAGTAACTCCATCAAAAAAGTTTGGAATGGATGTTCCGCAATTTCAACCGTCTGTGTTTAGAGAATATAGAGGTGAAATTTTTACAACCTTCCATTCAAAGGAACATCCTGTTATGAATTATGTAAGTGAAGGATGTGAAATACATGGTAGATTTTCTCGTTCATATAAAGGTGTATTGAGAGGGTTACATTGGGATAATAAGACTTGGAAATTGGTTCAAGCGGCAGTAGGTGATATCTATTTAGTTGTATTGGATATGAGAAAAGACTCTCCTACATATGGTGATTGGGAAAGTTATATTATAAGTGAGAGATTAAGAAATCAGGTATTAGTTCCACCAGGATTTGCAAACGGACACTATGCACTTACCGATTGTATGTTTCATTATAACTTATTTTACAAAGATGGTTATGTGGATGCAGATGAACAGGGTGTGGTGAAATGGAATGATGCGGAATTTCAAATGGAATGGCCAACTGATAAACCAATATTACAAAAGAGAGATAGATGATAAAACCACAAGTAAAAAATGAGTGGGGTAAACTAAAAGAAATCATAGTAGGTACAGCAACAAATGCACAAGTTCCTACTATTGGTGATAAATGTTTACATTCAATTGATTATGCACATCTGTCCGATGAAGAATTTAAAAATAGACCATCTGGCTTATATCCACAACAACTTATAGAAGAAACACAGGAAGATTTAGATACAATAGCAGACACATTAAAATCTTTGGGAATAGTGGTCCACAGACCTTTGGATAGAGATTTTTCTCAAATATACAAAACCGATAATTGGGAAGTGGATGGTTATTACAATTACTGTCCAAGAGATTCTATGTTTGTTATTAACGATAAAGTTATTGCAACTCCGATGACTTTAAGACATAGACAAAATGAATCGGAAACATGTAAACCATTATTTGATTTAAATCATTGGGTAGATGCACCAAAACCAAAATTATTAGATTCCATTTATCAAAGAAAAGATTTAAGTAAACCAACTTTATTAGATGGTGAAGCAATTTTCGATGCAGCAAATGTGATAAAACACAATAACGATTTACTTTATTTAGTTTCAAATACAGGAAATAAGGATGGTGCTAAGTGGTTGGAGGGGTATTGTAAAGAAACTTTCGGAAACGAATACAAAGTTCATTTAGTAGAAAATGTTTATGCATATATTCATATAGATACTACATTTGTTTTTGTGGGTGAAGGTAAAGTATTACTAAATCCTAGTAGAGTTAATGAAACTAATATACCAAACTTTTTAAAGAATTTTGATAAGATTTGGGCACCAGAACCAATTGTAACACAGGTTATGGAAGATTGGTGTCCGGCATCACCTTGGTTAGGAATGAATATATTACCTATCAATGATAAACTTTGTATGGTAGAAGAACAACAAACTGGTTTAATGAAAGAATTAAATAAATGGGGTATTGAATCACTGCCTGTTAGAATGAGACATGCCAGAACCTTTAGTGGTGGTCCACATTGTGTAACTTTAGATGTTGTTAGAGATGATAAATAAATGAGAATAAATAAACTAAATATTAAAAATACGGAGCCAAT
>JACCDL010916848.1_pt1 | contig 17591 bp, 16 predicted proteins | sample 7441931 | NCBI WGS metagenome assembly JACCDL01 (sample SAMN15323437, study PRJNA562643) | freshwater metagenome | isolation source: river surface water | place: USA:Blue River Watershed | collected 2017-08-16 | reverse complement strand
GAAGATTGTGCAGAAGCTGGATTGATAAGAGTGATATTCAAAACACTCAAAGTGATGAAGGTAGGAAATATGAGAGCGAGAGTTTTTGAAAGTGATAAAAGTGTTTTCATGAACCGATGCTCCAGTTGAATGCTTCATCAATCAGCTGGGATGCTTCAGCCGATAAGAATCTTGGTGATGGGATGATGCCTACTCTACCAAGATCTAAGCGATCAGCATCCCAACAGCTTTGTATGGTTGGATTGGTCGATACCTCACCACCAGAGTGATGACGAATGGCATAGCAGAGGTTGTCTAGTTGTTGGCTATCTAGATGAAAGTGTTGACCATTGATGCCATAAGCGAATTCTGCGCCCCGCTCTCCATGTAATGGGTCTTTGTAGTCATCAAAGCGACAGCTGTCATGTAGAAAGGCAAATAGCTCTACAACAAGTAAGTCAGCTTGTCTTTGTTCAGCAATGCGTTGTCCGTGATGAAGAACTCTGGCCCAGTGATTAGCTCCATGAACACCATGCCAATCGATGACGAATTGGTCACGGATGTGTTGGAGGAGTTGTGGGCGGTGGTAGGTCATGAATCTCTATAGATGATATTTATATTAGATTGAGGCGCCGTAATTTATGGTTTAATTTAAGCCTTGCTTTATGTTTATCAAATTTGATAGTCCATAAACATTCATTTTTTCGGTATTAATGAAGTTCTCCCCAATTGGAGAAAAAATCTCAAGCAAAGTCTTATCAATGTCATTGAGCTCCGGCTTGACTCTCAAGAGCTGCCATTTATTTAAAGCGAATGCTGCGAAATCGGCAAGCTGAACGGGTTTAACCTTCCTGGAACTGGCAAATAAAATTGCTCCATGAAGAAACTCAGGGGCAAGCCCAGGCAGCACAATTGATTGACCCTCTTTCAACCTCCCTTCATCCACTACAACACATGCCGTTTTAGAGCCTGCGGTCTGTTCTTGTAAATACTGACGAACTCTTAAGAGAAGAAAGATTAAAGCAAGATCATCATGCCTACTAAATTGAAGGGGGCCAAAGCTTTTAGGAAAGCTAGAACTTGCTAGAACCTCTGCGGAGTTTATAGGATCAAAGGTTTGAACAAGGGCTGGAAATTTATATTGTGCAAAGATATGCGCCATAAACCTAAAAATTGCCAAACGAACCTGCAGGTCTACTTTTTTATAATCACCCTTCCCAGCCAAAATATCCTTGAAATGGAATTCGGGATCATGAATACCCATTTCCTTTAAATAAGAAAGGGCACCCGGTAGTTGCTGCATAACCTCTGACATTTGGTGCGGTGGGATTATTAATGCAACCCAGGTTTTACGGTTCATATTCAGACCAGGGGTATCCAAACCTGGTGAACCAGTGTCATCTATAAAAACACCGAAATGGTTTCCGGATTTAAGTTCATCAGCAAAATTAACGGTTTTTATAGGATGTTGTTTCATGTATGTAATGTAGCGCAAAATTTGATTGGATTGCCACTACTTATGATCATCTAGCACTGAGCTTATCGTCATTCCGCTAGTTCGGTAATGAGTTGCTGATGAGCGCCATTACTAGGTCTTAGTCTTTAAATAACTTACTACCGATTCCCAGTCGGGAAACTCAGCGGTAGCAAAGTGAATGTGCTCGCCCTTAAACCGATCTACGCCATTCTTAAGACGATCATCAACCAAGAAATCCCCATCATTAAGATTTTTATGATGACTAAGAATTAAACGTTTATATGCTGGCTTGCCTAAATAATCTTTTACCCAGAGTAATTTATCAGACCATGCACTTGGATTTCCCCAGGGAGCAGTTGAAAGGATGTAGGTATCAAACATAGCAGCCAACTCTTCATATGCAGCTATTGCGCCTGGAATAGGATCCATCAAGTAAAAGATGCCAGGAACCTCATCTAGGCGTCCCTCAAACTCGTTTTGCACATGCTTTGGAGTTCTAGCAATACCTGATGGAAAATCCACCAACACGTTGTCCATATCAATATAAAGTGTTTTCAACGAATTACTCCTGGGCGGTTGATGTCGTTAAATACACTTCTCGCAAGTAAGTCCTTGAATCTAGCTCTCAGCTTATCGTCATTTAATAGCTTTGTAGTCATAGCACGATGACTATCCATGCTGGAGATTAAGCTATCTAACATCTCCTCTTCAAATTTTGGAGACTGTATAAATTGGTCCTCAGTATTAGCATTCGCCTGCTTCCGCAGCTCTTCACTATCCAACATTTTGGCCTTGGCGTTGTTAAATAGGTTTATGCGATCTGTATCGGTGATCTCCGGGAATAAATCATTTAACTTGTTCAGAAGTTCCTCTAAGCGAACAACTTCAGGATCTTTTGATGCGCCACTTCCAGCTCCTCCACCTCCAGGGATGGGAACATCACCAGCTAATCTAATAGATTGAGCTGCTCCAGCCTGCAGCTTATAGTGAGTCATCTCAAGACCAGCCAAATCAATTGGCAATCGGCGATTCTCAGGCTTAATCAGTGGCGCCAAATGTCTGAAAAATAGATACTTAGCCTCTAAGGCTGTATCTGCATAATTTACAATTTGGGAAAGAAAGTCATAGAAACGGCAGAAAGTTCCCAAATCTTTCTCAAAGAGAGTTAAGCGATCCAACTCCACTTTATCATCGCTATCTTCCGCATCTGTAAACAAGCCGTTAAATCTAGATACCGGTACACTTAATGCCGCCTGTATATCTTGTTGCCTAGCCTTTGGTTTTCGGTAAACCTCAATGAAATTTTTCACATCTTGCTCGGAATAAATACCCTGTTTTCCAAGCTTAGTTTCTAGGTCATAGACCATGTTAGGATCGGTAGTTGCCAGTAACTCAGTAGCAGAGTAATAAGGCTCAAATGCCAATCGAATAGTTTCTGTATCGTTTACAAAATCAAGCACAAAGGTAATATCTTTCCCGAAAGTGGTCCTATTCAGCCTTGATAATGTTTGAACTGCTGTAATACCGTCAATACGCTTGTCAACATACATAGCCATCAATAAAGGCTGGTCAAATCCGGTTTGGAACTTATTGGCAACTATTAAAACCTTGAATTCTTCGGTAGCAAATGCCTCACGAATCCCCATGCCTTTTTGTTGCTTATTCATACTACCTTCGGTGAACTTCTCCACACCATATTCAGGGTCCTCGACATCGCCCGAGAAGGCAACTAATGTAGCAAGCTCTTTTGCATACCCTTGAGCCTGGATGTACTTATCCATCTCAATTTTGTAGCGAACTGCAGCCTGCCTTGAATCTGTAACGACCATGGCCTTAGCTTCACCATTAATCCTCCAGGCTACATTGGCCCTGAAATGCTCAACGATGATTTGAACTTTTTGAGAAATATTATGAGGATGCAGCCTTACCCATCTAGCAATTGTTTTGGCAGCCTCAGACTTATCTACGTCTTTATCATCCCAATCTTTTCCGTTATGAGCTAACTTATAAGCTACTTTGTAGGGCGTAAAATTTTGCAACACATCAAGAATGAACCCCTCTTGGATAGCTTGTTTCATGGTGTATTGATGAAAGGGCCTTGGTATTCCATTAGCATCTTTTCTACCAAACAACTCCAATGTCTTACTCTTAGGGGTGGCGGTAAACGCCAAGAAACTTACATTAGGTGGCAAAGCACGACTAGCAGTCTCGCGCTCTAGATACTCTTCATATGTCTCATCATCAGCCACCTCAACCTGCTCCGAACTTAAAACCTTTCGCAGCTTTCCAGCAGAAGCACCGGTCTGAGAGGAGTGAGCCTCATCTGCAATTACCGCAAAGTTTCTCTTTGCCAGAGCTGTTGTCTCTCTAATTTCTCTCAAAATAAATGGGAATGTTTGCAATGTCACAACAATAATCATTGCCCCACTCTTTAAAGCCTCAACTAATTGGCCTGATTTAGAGCCATTCTCAGAATCAATTGAAACCACTAAACCTGGAGTATGCGAGAACTGATTAATGGTATCTTGTAGCTGCTCGTCAAGCACGGTACGATCTGTAATAACAATGACGGTATCGAAAATTTTATTGTCTTTAGCGTCATGGATAGTGGCTAACTTATGAGCGCTCCAACCAATGGTATTGGACTTACCAGAGCCTGCAGAATGTTGGAATAAATAGTTTTTTCCTGCACCCTCTTCTTTAACGGCAGCCACTAATTTCGTAACTGCATCTAATTGGTGATATCTAGGGAAAATTAAGGTTTCTTTGACCTTTTTCTCCCCATTCTTTTCAATTACTTCTTTACGCTCTATTTGAATAAAGCTTTCTAGGATTTTGAGAAACTGATCTTTTTGAAGAATCTCCTCCCAAAGATAAGCCGTTTGATAACCATCTTTATTGGGAGGATTTCCTTTGCCCCCATTAAATCCTTTATTAAATGGCAAGAAAAATGTATCCATGCCAGCCAATTTAGTTGTCATCCAAACTTCAGAGGTGGATACGGCAAAGTGCACCAAAGCGCCACGCTTAAATTGGAGCAACGGCTCTACGTGTTTAGTTTTGGGATCCTTGGGATTTCTATCAAGCTTGTACTGATTCTTAGCATCATCAATGCCTTGAGTGAAGTCAGTTTTTAATTCCAGTGTGGCTACGGGTATACCATTTATAAACAGGACGAGATCAATAGAGTTACGGTTGTGGGCCGAATAATGAACCTGACGCATGACTCTTAATCGAATCTTGTCATACGCGGCTTTCGTTTCAGGGTTAAAGCTATGGGCAGGTGCGAACTGCACTACGTCAAAACCACTCGCACCAGCTCCCGCTGCTTTAAAGCCATTTCTAAGAGCATGTAAGGAGCTTTCCGTTTCCATAACCTTAACCAGACGATCAAGAGCAACAGATTCTGTTTTGCCATTATGGAATTTCTTAAGTCGGTCCCATGCCTCTGGCTGGGTATCCTGTATCCAACTCAAGAGATCCTCAGGATAAAGTGCACGCTCTACATCATATCCAGTATCGTCTTTGGAATAAAGCCAACCATGCGACTTTAGGTAATCGCAAAGGTCATTTTCGAATTCGATTTCGTTATGGATAGCCATTAGATACCTCTTATTATCTTCTTAAGGTCAATCTTATTATTTGTGTATATGCCAACAATCTCCTCCAGCAAAGACTCAATATCATCGTCAATTTCTTTTATTGAGCGCTGTGTTTTGTATTCATAGAAGTGGCGAGCAAACGGAATCTCATAACCAACTTTAGATTTTGATTCCTCAATCCATGCATCTGCCACATTAGGTAATACCTCACGCTTAAAGTATTCTTCAACATCCTCTAATAAAGGTACATTCTCAGAATCCCGCTTGTCAGGATCTGGTTGTGGGCGACCTTTTTTTCTGCCTTTAGTTGAAAAAATAATATTACCCGACTCATCTCTCAAAGGTCGCTCAATAGTGATAGTTGTATAGCCGAACTCTTTGGTATCAAATATTTTCGATAAATCTGAATTAGAAAAATCTAAATAACTCTGAACAATATCTTTGATATTTGCATCTAACAATACTTTGTTTTTTTTACCAATATTTTTCTTTAAATCTGTAAATATATTGCCAGCATTTATTAGTTGAATCTTACCAATCCGCTCTTTACTCTTATTATTAGTCAATATCCAGATGTAGGTTTCTATTGGGGTGCTATAAAACATATCACTAGGCAGCCTAATGATAGCTTCTACATAATCATTTTCTAATAGATACTTTCTTATAATAGGCTCGGAGTTACTTGCTGCAGAAAATAATGGCGAGCCATTCGTAATTAGTGCAGCCCTGCTACCACCCAAATCTCTACTCTTAAACTTAGACAAAATATGTTGCATAAATAGAAATATGCCGTCCCCTACCTCTGGATACCCAGCACCAAATCTACCTACAAACCCCAATCTCTGAGCTTCATTTATCACAAAGTCTTTTGCATACTTCCAGTGCTCGCCAAACGGTGGATTTGAAAAAATATAATCAAATTTTTGATCGGAGAAAAAATCCTCGGAAAAAGAGTCCCCATGCTTTATTTGAGTTGAATCAAGACCGCCAATAATTCTCAAGGCCTTACAGATTGCATAAGTCTCCTTATCTATCTCTTCGCCATGAACGATTAAGTTACAGGAGGGAAATTTACCAAAATATTCTTCAGATAAATTTAACATCCCACCTGTACCACATGCCGGGTCAAAGGATGTTCTAACCAATGAGCCGGATTTCATTTTATTTATATCACCAGAAAATATTAGCTCGGTCATAAGAGCTATGACATCCCTTGGAGTGAATCGTTTACCAGCGGTTTCATTAGAAAGCTCAGCAAATTGACGAATCATCTCCTCATAAAGCTTCGCCATTTCTTGATTGGATAATTGCTTTACAGATAAGTCTACCTTTAATAATTCCTTAAAAAAAATATATAAGGTTTTCTCTTCCTCCAAAGAGTCCAAATGAATTGGAAAAGAAAACTTCTCAAATACATCACGCGTATCATCATCGAATCCCTGTATATATAGATTTAAATTAGCTTTTAAATTAGATGGATCGCTCAAGCACGAGGCCAAGTCAAGTCTAGATACGTTATAAAAATTACGTCCGGATATTTTTTTTAATACTCTACTTTTGGCTATTGCTGGAGTGCCATCCTCAAAAGAGGTCAATGCATCAAATATTCGGGCTTTCGATGACTTCAGTAAATCATCTAATCTGCACAATAAAATTGATGGCAAAAGATATCTGCCAAAATCTGATTGCTTGTTTGGAAGATATTGGGAAAGCGCTAATATTTGACTTACGGTCACTTTCATGGCCTCAAAACACCTTTATCTTTCCAGTAACTGCAGCAGAAATAAGGCTTGCTCGATGCTCTTTTAGAAGCTGAATTGACTCTTCTGACTTAAGAATTAACAAATCGATTTTTTGAATATCTTGTTTAATACATCTAACGATCAGCTTTTGATTTTCAATATCTGGAATAGGCCAGCGCAAGTTTAAAAAAAATTCATCTGGAACTCTTTTTAATCCGCCAGCACCAGTCATAAAGCTAGCACCAATATCCCTGACTATCGGAGATATAGATATGTAGTACAAATATTCACCGTCAATTTCCTGATTGGGACGCAATACCACTAGCTCGGTGGTACCAAAACCAAAACCTGTTGATAAGTTGCGTATCAATGCTCCCTTAAAATTTTCAAAGCATGGTGTAACTTTTGCCACAACTACATCGCCATTCTTAAAATAGGTATATGCATTAGATATATCAGAAAATTTTCGACTTACGCTCATATCCAATGACCCATTCTCACCTATGGATTCCATGGCAAAAAAAGGTACTTGCATTTCATCGTCAACAGCGCCCAACTCTTTGTAACTTGGATTTATTGAAATTGAGTATTTAAGTCTATTAAATGCCCAATATCTGGGTATAAAACCCATTAATTCATTATGCGAATCTATTAATTCTGCAGCTCTGTCAATACCACGTAGCAAGTATTCATTTATAGTTAAACCTCTTTTACATATTGATAGCTTGATTAACTCTTGCTGTTTTTGAATCAATTCATCAATAATTGCCGTCTCACGCTCTAGAAAGAAGGCAATTTTCTTCTGCTCTTCAAACGGAGGAATAGGGATCATAATATTTTTAAATTCTGAATAGTTAGTGGTCCACAAGTCAGCCACTATTCCCTTTCCGAATCGATAATATTCCTCCTGGAATGGAGTGCTCCTAAATAAGTTATGAATATATGGGCCATAAATAGAATCAGATGGTGTTATGACAGTATTTATTAGTGAGACGGAGCCATCAAAACTGGATAGGCCTGATGAGCCCTTTCTATCGGATCGACTATTGATTACATAATCACCTTTTCTTACTAGCTTTCTATTGTCACCATCATCCGACTTAGCCGCACTCTCCAATTGCGGGAGAATTCCATTTTTAGTTACCGAAAGGGGTTCAAAATCTTTATCACTTACCTTTTCCCGCCTCTCTGAAAAGTAATAACCAACCCTCTTTAATTCCCAATGCAAAGGTAATTCACCAAGCCACTCATGAACTTTTTTTTGATACTGCTCGTAAGGCTTAAACTTTGTATTACTCACCCAGCCACCTCATTCAGCAAAGCTTGAACATCAGATATAACTTTTTTCAGATCCGAATCTATTTCAGCCAATAGGCGTGGCGCTTTGCATTCATAAAAATGGCGTGTGAAAGGAATGTCATACCCAACTTTTGATTTAGATAAATCAATCCATGCATCGGAGGCATGTGGCAGTACCTCGCGTTTAAAGTACTGCTCTATGTCATCCTTAAGCGGGATATTCTCCGTATCTCTCAAATTTGAATCAGCCTGAAACTGCCCCTTTGTCTTACCTTTTGTCGATAAAACTGTGTTACCAGATTTATCCCTTAATGGACGCTCAATAGTTATGGTTGTATAACCGAAGTCCTTGGTATCAAAAATCTTGGACTCATTCCCCTCCTTGAAACCGAAATAAAGTTTTCCAATTTTCTCAATATCTGCCTCACCAAGTTCTTTTCGCTTCGAACCCAAGTTTTTACGCATTTTTTTATAGAACTGAACTGCATTAATAAGTTGAATCTTCTTTTGACGCTCTTTTGACTTGTGATTTGAGAGAATCCAGATGTAAGTTGAAATGCCAGTGTTATAAAACATATCAGTAGGTAAGGCTATTATTGCCTCAAGCAAATCTTGCTCGATAATCCATTTTCGTATTTCGGATTCACCGGAACCTGCTCCGCCAGTAAATAATGGCGATCCATTGAGAACCATAGCAATGCGGCCACCACCCTTTTCAGGCTCGCGCATTTTGGAGATTAGATGGAGCAAGAATAAAAGACTGCCATCAGAAACACGTGGTAATCCTGGCCCAAATCTACCTGCAAACCCCAAGCGCTCATGCTCTTGACGGATTTCTTTTTCTACTTTTTTCCATTCCACGCCAAATGGTGGATTAGCAATGCCATAATCAAACTTTGCGTCAGCATGTCCATCATTGGCCAGTGTATTTCCAAATTTTATGTTGGATATATCTTGTCCCTTAATCAGCATATCGCCTTTGCAAATTGCATAGGATTCTGGGTTTAACTCTTGGCCATAAACAATTAAAGTCGCGTCAGGATTTAAACCATTAGGCCCCGTTAAATATTCCTCTGCAATTGACAACATGCCCCCGGTACCTGCTGTTGGATCATATATGGTTCTGATCACTCCCGGCTTAGATAGGGCGTCACTGTCAGCGTGAAGCAATAAATCTACCATTAAACGTATAACTTCACGCGGAGTAAAATGTTCCCCCGCGGTCTCATTAGATAGTTCGGCGAATTTGCGGATTAGCTCTTCAAAGAGCGCGCCCATACCAACATTACTTACAGCGTTAGGATGTAGGTCAACTTCAGCAAATTTCTTGGTGACCATAAATAACAAACCGGCTTCATCAAGCTTTTCAATTTGCTTATCAAACTCAAAGCGTTCAAAAATATCATTGACGTTACTCGAAAATCCATTGATGTAATTTAACAAGTTTGATTTGATATGGGCTGGATCAGCAAGGACTTTATTCACATCCAATGGTGAGCAGTTATAAAAGGACTGTTTTGAAATTCTGTTTAGGAATGGAGTTGGGTCAACCCCCTCTTTCGTGCGCTTTTGATACTCAGCCAGAACTTGAGCTTTTGTCGGCTCAAGAATGCAATCCAGCCTTCTCAATACAGTAAAAGGCATGATGACTTTGCCGTAGTCAGACTGCTTATAGTCCCCCCTTAAAAGATCAGCTACAGACCAAATTAAGCTTGATAAATTTTGCTCGCTCATATTTCCTATTTTTAGCTTTCTAACTCCGTCTAGCCGGATTTTTGTGATTATTGATACATCCTCAAAATATATTAAATATTATTTAATTAGTTTAACTGAGCAAGAACCGATTAGACTAACAACTATAAATAGTTAATTTGACAAAAATGAGCACAATTACCCCCCATTATCGAACAGTAAAAGAGCTTCTCCAGAGCCAATCCTTCTCAATTGACGAATACCAGCGGGAATACAAATGGGAAGAGAAGAATATTGTTGAGCTTATCTCTGATTTACAGGAAAAATTCTTAAGCTGTTACCAGGCCGGTGACACAACTCAAAAAGTTAGTAACTATGAGAGTTACTTCCTTGGCTCGATCATTGTTAGCAAGCGAAATGGCAAGAGCTACCTTGTAGATGGTCAACAAAGAGTTACCTCACTAACTCTTTTGCTTATTTACCTCTACAGAACCGCTAAAGACCTAGAATTAGGCTTAGATGGTCAGCTTGCCCCCTTAATCTATTCCGATAACTTTGGTCAGCCTAGCTTTAACCTAGACATACAAGAGCGTTTGCCTGTAATCGAAGCTCTATTCAATGGGGCCGAATTTACCCCTGATGGTAAAGAGGAATCCATTCAGACTATGTTTGCTCGATATCAAGATATTGAAAGGCAGGATCTTGGGGAGGAATTAGGTGATTCACTTCCGCACTTTATCTACTGGCTAATGAATAAGGTTGGCCTTATTGAGATTGCCACTGATAATGATAACTACGCCTACGCTATTTTTGAGACGATGAATGACAGAGGTAAGCCTTTAAGCCCAGTAGATATGCTTAAAGCCTATTTACTGGCGCCAATAAGCGACCCAGATAAGCGCCGTAGCTCAAATCACCTTTGGAAGCAGCAGGTACTAAATCTCATTAGCTGGGGAGACGAGCATGAAGCTGAGCGAGATTCTGCCTGCATTAAGGCATGGCTAAGAGCACAATACGCTGAAACCATTCGCGAACGTAAAGCAGGTTCTACCGATAAGGATTGGGAGTTGATTGGCTCAGCCTTTCATCGTTGGGCCAGGGATAATAGCTCTAAGCTAAATTGGGATAAAGAAGAAAACAACCTTATCTTAATAAATAGAGATTTCCCTTTCTTTGCGAAAGCCTACGAAACCATCTTAGATGCCAGCAAAAATTACACCCCAGGATTAGAGTCAGTTTTCTATAACGCTCACAATGAATTCACTTGGCAGAATACAGTTCTTTTAGCGCCACTTATCCCAACTGATGATGACGCAACAGTAAAAGCAAAAATTGAGGCGGTTGCTACCTATTTAGATATTTGGCTTATGCGCCGTGTTGTGAACTATATCCGCGTAGGTTATAGCACTACCAACTATGCAATGTACCTCCTCAGTAGAGAAATCCGTCAAAAAACCCTAGAGGAACTTAAAGCAATACTTCAGGATCGTCTTAATAGTGATGAAGTTAATTTTGATGGTCATGAAGCTAAAGGTCGGGAAGGTATTGATGATCTTAGATTAAACCAATTTAGCCGTCGTTATATTTATCATATCCTCGCCCGTATGACAGCCTATGTCGAAGTTGGCGCGGGACGACCTGACTTGTTTGATAAGTACGTAAATCGTGAGGGTAAGAATACTTTAGATATTGAACATATCTGGGCAGATAACTTTGAACCCTTTAAAGATACTTTTGCATTTGCAGAAGAATTTCAACGTTGGCGAAATCATATTGCAGGATTACTTCTATTGCCTGCTGATGTAAATCGCAGCTATCAAGATAAGCCTTATGAAGCCAAATCTCCGCATTACGCCAAACAAAATCTATTGGCTGCCAGCCTTACAGCTCAAGCATATGAGCACCAACCCCAATTCACCAATTTCATCGAATCAAACAAACTTCCATTTAAGTCATACCAAAACTTTGGGAGAGAAGAGCAAATTGAACGTCGCGCACTCATCAAAGCCCTTGTCAACAAAATTTGGTCTTTGAATCGATTAAATTGAACTATAGATGTAATAGGCACAAATAAATTTTACGGCACACTAGTTAATTAATTAGCCTGTCGACTTGCCAAAAATATAGTCAATATCACTAGCTGGTTCCATAGGAACCAACATTTCTCTTGAAAGCGCTCTCTTATTTTCAAGAATTTCAGCAGTTTCTTTTCTCATTCTGACTGCTGATAAAAACGCCATGAGCAATAAAAATCCGCATGCCAGCAGTCCGAAATAAACCTGTCTAAAAGGAGTTAAAAGGTTATCTAAAATATTAATTACCAGGATATCCATAACTATTTCTTAATATTTGAAGTATATGCTGTCAAGCTAAGTTTCACGATTAATTATAGAGTTCGAAGAGGCTCATATTTTGAGCTAAAACTTATTAATATATTTAAATATATCTAAGACCGCAGAATAGCGACACAACCTAATGACAAATTCAAATAATAGCTGGGATTTAGATGATCAGACCATTGAATCGCTGGAGCGTCTAGCAGCAGCAATTCACTCCTTAAAATCTTTGGCAATAACCGGTAATGACCTAATCGGTCTTGGCGAAGCAATAGAGGCAATTGAATCGATCATTGAAGACTATGAAATTGAGGTTAATGTCGGCCTTTCAGTAGGTTTCAGAGCTGGAGATGGTGATTTTGAAGACGGTACATTTATGTGCTTAAGAATTAATGCAGATAAACTTAATTTAGATGAGCTCACCACAACATATTCTCGTGCCATAGGTTCTGATCACAGCACAATTGATTACGTTTCCTTAACTCCAAACTCAGCATTAGATCAATTTGAATTAAATAATTGGCTTTATAAGCTTGACGAAATTAAATCATTTCCAGAGGCCAGGTTAAGCGTCTCCCGTGATCACGTGTAAATAATCATTTGCTCCTAAGCAATAGCATCCCAGTCCCCCGTCTCCTTCATTCCCTCAACATCCTTTGGGCATAAAGGCGGTCCTAGGTGCAAGTGCTTTTTGAGCATAACTATCTCGTAGCCGCATTTCTGGCACTTAGCTCCTGGTCTTTTCGCTGTCTTTTGAGTTGTTCTGACTGGCAGGCTTAATCTGCCATGTGGAAACTCCCCTAACCTGTCTGCAATGGCTAGTAAGTCTTTTTTGAGCCAATCACCCGCTCCGGCACTGCGCATAGGTCCTTTAAGTCCAACTTTTAATGCAATTTTTTTGAATTCTTCACCATGGCCATTGGTGCAGTTATCCACTGCATGAACTAATTCATGAACTAATGTGTCTAAAAAATCAAAGGAGGTATGCAAATGTGGAGCAATGAAGATTTGATTGATGCCATCATCTGCTGACCTTGTAGACCAGCACTGGCCTAAATGACGACCGTTGCCTCCAGTACTTGGAAAACCTACCGATACTCTTACCGGGGGTATGACATAGCCAGCGTTCTCAAATATTGGCTTGAGGTGCTCAACAGCACTCATTAGCCAAGCCTCTCGGATGACATTACTCATAGATCAATGACCTTTCATGCGCTTTGTTCTATGACCTACAGTGACAATCACACCTTCACTTAGGACCGCGTAACAGTCAAAGTGTGACTCCAAGGCAACGTATGTGCTTTTGGGTAGTGTGTTTCTCAACTTTTGTCTAACAGCCTTGGGGAATGTGAGTATTTCAGCACCATGATGGTCGTGGTTGACCTTGCCATAATCCACCAATGACTCAACAACAAAGCCCGGAATACCCCTTTGACGCTGCCTTGCTTCAGCGTGATAAGTTGTAATTAAGTCCATAGTTAACTCCTTACATAATTAAGCAATTAGATTAACTGCCCTATAGCTCATTGAGTGAGCCAGCAAAATTCAACATTTTTTTATTTACAGTTGATTTTTACACTATAACTGTTATAATTTCAACATGAATACAAAAAAATACTCTTTTGATGATTTATGCACCCTGACTGGACTCAACAGTAGAACTGTTCGCTACTACATACAAATTGGGTTACTGGATAAGCCAATTGGGCAAACGAAGGCGGCTCATTATTTGAGCCAGCACATAGAGAAACTAGTAAAGATTAAGCAGTTAACGGAATCTGGAGTATCTCTAGAAAGCATTCGAGAAATACTTTCCGGCGAGGAGTCCCCTGTTAGGCCAAAGAAAAAACCTGGGTCAATTGATGTCAGAAGCCACCTTTTCATTGCAGAAGGTATCGAATTACAAGTATCCCCAGAGGCTGCCGAACTAGACCCCGCAGAATTAAGAAATTTCCTAAAAGCTGTACTACTAGCTTATGAAAACATTAAAAAGGATTAAGAATGATTGATATTGAAAACTCAGCTCTAAAAACCACAGATGGTGAATTGATGTCTTTAGAGTCAGCAAAAGCAATTGGAACATTAGAAGGCCTATTGCTGAATATGCGTATTCAGCAAAAATATAAGAATAAAACTAGCAAAACTCTTGAAGTTGTTTACACATTCCCTTTAGCCTGGAGTGCAACATTTTTAGGATTAAATCTGGAAATCAATGGAAAGAAATTGCATGGGGTTGTAACCGAGAAAGAATCTGCTTTAAAAAAATATGAAAAAGCAATTCAGGATGGGGATATGCCTATCATGCTTGAAAAAAATTCTGATGGCATCTATACAGTCAACATTGGAAATTTAAAACCTAACGAAGAAATTTTGATTGAATACAACTATGCTCAATTGCTAAAACTAGAGGAAGGCAGTGTTCGATTAAGCATTCCCACTACCATTGCCCCAAGATATGGCAATTCTGAAAAAGGGGGGATACAACAACATCAGACAGTCGAAAATGACTTCTTCGTTGAATATCCATTCGGCTTATCACTTACCTTAACCGGCGGAATTGAAAAAGCTTCGATTGAAAGTCCGAGCCACATTGTGGAAGTCAAACAAATCGAAAATGCCGCAACTATCAACCTGACTAGGCAAGGATATCTTGACAGAGATTTTGTACTTAACTTAAAAAATATTACAAATCAATCGTACTACATAGTGACTCCAGACAAACGATTAGGTCCTGATGGATGCACAGTGTTAGCTAGCTTTTGCTTGCCAGAAAACAAACAGGCTCAATTACCAGTTAATCTAAAGATATTGGTTGATTGCTCCGGATCAATGGAAGGTGACAGCATAAATTCAGCCAAAAAAGCGCTGCACCATGTCTTAAGTAGTCTCACATCAAACGATAAATTTAGCTATTCTAAATTTGGCTACGAGGTTTCTCATGAATTTAAAAGTCTAAAAAATGTAAATCAAATTAACATAGCAGCAGCAAATTTATTTATTGCAAATACAGAGGCAAATATGGGTGGCACCGAGATTGAAGGCGCTCTACTATCCACATTCTTATTAACTGAAAAAAATGAGAAGGCTGATATATTGCTAATTACAGACGGAGAGGTTTGGGACACAGATTCAATAATTGATGAAGCTAAAATCAGCGGACACAGAATTTTTGCCATCGGTGTAGGAACATCTCCAGCCGAGTCATTATTGCAAGAGTTAGCAGAAAAAACCGGGGGCGCCTGCGAACTTATATCACCAAACGAAGATATTGAAACAGCCATCATCAGAATGTTCAATAGAATCCGTATGCCGCGCGCCGCAGACATAGAAATAAACTGGGGGGCAAAAGAAGAGCCTCTATGGATTTCAGGTAATAACCGCGCCATATTTTCAGGAAATACCACGCATGTATTTGCTGGCTTCACATCATTACCTACCAAGCCAGCATATCTTTCATTCACAACAGACAAAAGTCGCGACAGAATTGGCGTATCCGCTCGCAGTATAACTACCTCTGAATCAGATCAGTTAGCAAGACTTGGCGCATATTCAAGGTTTAAAAATTTAAGTGGTAAAGACAGAATAAATCTAGCCATTGACTACCAGCTAATAACTGAGAATACCAACTATATTCTTGTTCAAGCAAGATGTGCCGAAGAAAAATCTACAGATTTACCGGAGCTTCAAAAAATTGCACAAATGCAAGCAGCTGGATGGGGTGGTGCTGGCAGCGTTCAAGATCAGCCAACCGCTCAAAGAAGTATTAAGGCGTTTTGCGCCCCATCAATGATGAATTCAATGAGTTATGCACAATATGACATTCCTAAAGTATTCAGAAGCAGCAACTCCAGCAGCTCAACTCTCAATGCCAATGATTTAAATAGCTTTGATGAATATGAAATTCCACATTTTCTAAGAAAGCAAGCTGATGAAGATTTATCTATACCACTATCACCCCAGCAAGTAATTGATATTGCTAATTTTGAAATTGATGAGGCAGAAGATTTTGATGAGTTTATAAAAGCAATCAACTCCCAAAAGCTAGATAAAGAATTGGTCAAAATAATCAAAAATTTGAATAAATTTTTATCTGATAAAGATGCGTGGCTTGTTATTCTTTACTGGTTATCAATTCAATTTGAGGATGATACTGACTGGAATGAATTGACTCGAACTTCGATTGAGCAATTGGGCAACAATTTAAAACCAGATGATTTAGCAAAAGGGCTTAGCTACTTAAATGGTGAATTAACAACTGTCAATATCAGATACTGGTAAGAATGATTTTCAAATACTGAATATGTAGCGGCCAAGAGGATCAGGCATGAGTGCCTTAAAGCCGGAAGACTTTGTCTTTTCATCAAAAAACCATGCCGACTGATATAGCCAAAACCTCAACCCGTCACTTGCGGGATACTCCATGGCTATGAGTCAGTTGACAGCCGGGAAAGACCGGTTTTACTGACCATCCCATTGCCAAGTAGATAGCGGCTCAGCACCACAATACCAGTCTTCTTTTTTTAAATTGTGGAGCGCTTGAGAAAAACTTTCAAACTGGTCTTCCCCCAGTGTTTGAGCGAACTTAATTTGCGCAATAAGTCTTTCTCTTTTTTGCAGATCAGATGAAAATGCCCACCCCGCCAGTATCAAAAGTACGCATTGATGCCCCGGTTGAGCAACTCCAATAATTCTTGAAACCCTATCCCACTCAACTGGGTTTGGACAAATGCGACCATCTGAGCTCACATAAGAAATTAAGTCATCAACTATCATCACTCATATCTTTCTTAATCTTTAACTGCGTTTCCCAATAACTCCAGTTCAAGCCAACTGAATTCATAAATTCGATGATTTTCAAATCAAAGTCACACTCCTTTTTATAAAGTGATCCTGGATAAACAGGTACTTTCTGCGCCCAAACTTGAATATCAAATAAATCTCTATTTGAATAAGGTAATTTAGTCTGCTTTACTAGAGCCTCAGAGATATAGCAGTATTCAAGCCAAGTGAGATTAACATCCATATTCTCTGAAAACCAACTTTTAAGCATCATTATCTTTTTTAAGATGCCATTCCGCACCTCTTCAGGCAATAACTCTTGCTTAACATATTCACTCATAAAAAATCTGACTTCTCATGTCTTGCTTGATTGCTTGGTAAAGGGTTTGCCAAAGCTTGAGCTCCTCTGGTTGGCAGACCATCGATTTCTTTTCTAGCTTAAGGCTTCTTTTTACTTCTAGTTTGTTTGTGCCTACCTTTTTGTAGGTGGCAATGTATTCAGATCCGGGTTGGATGTGATGGGTTGATTTAGGCACTCTGGTGAGTTTTGTGTTTTTAGGGTATTCAATGACGGTGGTTTCTTCTGTGTAACCAGCGGTGCATTCAAAAGGAAAGTAGAACTTTTCTTTTGGTTTGTTGTGCGAGATGGCTGTGATGTTGCCAGGGGCTAGACCAACAGGCACAG
>JACCDL011266448.1_pt1 | contig 17611 bp, 16 predicted proteins | sample 7441931 | NCBI WGS metagenome assembly JACCDL01 (sample SAMN15323437, study PRJNA562643) | freshwater metagenome | isolation source: river surface water | place: USA:Blue River Watershed | collected 2017-08-16 | reverse complement strand
CGTTACCGTTCCAAGTAGGAACTGTCGCATAATAAAATTGTTTTCTATTTGGAATAGTATATTGTGTGGATGGATTGGTTCCGTATTTAACTTCAGGATTTCTAACCGTTGTAATAAATGGTGGTAGTGTATTGAAGTCAGGGTCCTTGAAGTTCCAAGTTTCAGTGAACTGTGACCAGTTTTGTGTTGTGATGATTTTATCAATAACGGGAACTGTTTTACCCTCAACAACAAGCTTTAAAGAGTCCTTAACAAAATCGAGCATACCCCTATCCAAGTCAGCGTGTAATACCGACTTTGGTAGATATGTCCCATCCTTTTGAATATACTCAAGAAGTTCTCGTCTTCTTTCGGATAAAATTTTTGGCGGAACTAAATCTATGTTTGGTTTTATTTGTTTTGGAAACCCCATATTAGTTATTAACAATAAAAATTTTATTTTTACGATTTACCATATCAACTGAATTGGCGTGAAATACTGGCTCTTCAGTATCTTTGTAAACAAATGAGTCATAAATATCAGGTCTATATGTTACAACAATACCGTTTGGTTCTTTAGGAATATTCTCACAAGGGTATTGACAAAAATCTTCCAAATAACCAATAACAAATGCGTGAACATTTTTTGATTTTTCACGACGAACTCGGTCTCTACCACCCTTTCTAACTCTGAATTCTACATCACTTAATTTTACAAAGTCGGCGTGCATAATAACCTTACCATCAAACGTTACTGAAAAAGTATGTTTGTGTAAGTTATAATATACCATAACTCTTTTACCTAAAAAGGCAGATTCAAATTGTGATTCAGTAATTAGTATTTTCATATATTATAATTATTTTGTACAATAGTTATCGTAGGTGTCAATAAAGAAATCCCTAAATTGTGATTGATATCCCTTGTCAATAAGATATCCATAGATGTATTCGTATAAATCATCATTACCAATTTGTTCACATAATTGTGTAACAATATTTGCCATTGACGAATCAACATATTCCCTAATTTCATCTTTACTCCAATAATCACAAACAGAATCACGGTCCAAGTCACTTATGTGTTCATCGACGTACCCCAATCTTCGTTGGAGTCTTAACATATTGTATTGGTTCTCTGTGATTATGATTTTCATTAAAATCCGTCAAATTCATTTACCGTAACCGGAGTTGCGATAATTGTTCTGTAGAATGGTTTATAACCACCATACGTATGTTTATTGTCTGAAGTAACCCTTCCGTCATCGGCAACAGAGAAATATCTAACCTTATCTTCAGTTAAATAATAACCCAAGTAATCACCAAACATTACATCAACACCAAGTTCATCAAGATAAGATTGGTAAACAGAAAATTTCATATTACCAGGTTCCATTTGTTCAACTCTACTCTGACCTAAGAATTGTGTGGTAGGTGCCATAATTTGAACAAGACCCTTAAGTTCAACAGGGGGTAAGTATTTGATACCACCTTCCAAAGCTTCTCCATAAACATCATCAGTATTTGTTTTATATCTGTCGACTCTATAAAGGATTACGGTAAAGTTCATATCACCCTCTAACCACTCTGAACCCATTGCAATATCGAGGGCGTAATCTTCACCACCGAAGAATTTACCTAATCTTGTAATTGGAACTAATTTTTCTCCCATATTGATAAATACAATTATATTGATTATTATTATGTAAAATGCTTTTTGATGGCAGAACCAAGAACAATAGAATCGAAGGCAATCAAAATTTTAGAGGAATACCAAGGGGCTAATAACCACATTATTAATTTAAAAATTAAGTTAGAAAAAAACCCTAAATTTTTCCCTACAAGAAGCCAATGTGATTACATCTTTGAGAATAAAGATGTTGTACCTAAAGTTGCTCGTAAGTGGGTCGTACTTGACTCATACTTTTCACAAAAACTTGCTGATGACAAATTCTTAATGACCGTCCCCGAAAAAATGTGGGTTGAAAAGATTTTATGTGAAAGAGATAAAGCGTTTCATATTTGGGGAAAGTTTTTTGAATCTGATGAATTACAAGAATATTGGGTCCCAAAGGCATCAATTATCAAAGACAATAAGGTTAATATTGGTGAAATAGATTATTCAAAATATTCTCACCGTCCTCCATTAGACCACCAAAAAATAGCAATCGAACAATTATTAAGAAATAAAAAATACATTTTGGCTGATGATATGGGTTTAGGTAAAACCACCTCAACCATTATCGCGTCATTGGAGACAGGTGCCAAAAAGATTTTAATTATCTGTCCAGCATCTTTAAAGATTAACTGGCAACGAGAATACCAACTTTACAGTGACAAAACAAGTTACGTTTGTGAAGGTAAAAACTATTCAAGTGAACACGATATTTTGATAATGAATTATGATATTATCAAAAATTTCCACGACACAAAAAACAAAGAAAAGTCTCAAATTTTTAAAGACAAATTTGATTTGGTAATCATTGACGAGGCACACTACATTCAAAATGTCCAAGCTCAAAGAACAAAATTAATTAACGATATTGTTAAAGATGTTGATAGACTTTGGTTACTTACAGGTACCCCAATGACATCAAGACCAATTAACTATTTCAACCTACTATCATTGGTAGATTCACCTGTTGCTAAGAATTGGATGGCGTATGTTGTTAGATATTGTGCAGGATATCAATTCAAAGTAGGTCCAAGAAAAGTTTGGAATGTAATGGGAGCATCTAACTTGGAAGAACTAAGAGACCGAACAACAACAACAGTTCTTCGTCGTTTAAAAGAAGACGTTTTAGATTTACCAGATAAAATTATCACACCTGTTTATTTACGACTCAAGTCAAAATTGTATGAGGAAGTAATGGGTGATTATTATAATTGGTATGAAAAGAATCCTGATGAGAGTAAAAACTTATCTCTTCAGTTTACAAAGTTAACTCAAGTTAGACAGGTTATTGCTGATGAAAAAGTTAACCACACAATTGAACTTGCAGAGAACATAATAGAACAAGGAAAAAAAGTTATCATTTTTTGTAATTTTACAAACTCTTTAGAAAAAATATGTGAACACTTTGGTAAATCTGCGGTACGTCTTGATGGGTCAATGTCAAAAACACAGAGACAAGATTCTGTTGATAGATTCCAAGAAGATGACAAAGTAAAAGTGTTTGTTGGTAACATTAAAGCTGCGGGTGTGGGTATCACACTAACCGCGGCTGAAGCCGTTATTATGAATGATTTATCATTCTTACCATCAGACCACAGTCAATCTGAGGACCGAGCTTACCGATACGGACAGAAAAATAATGTTTTGGTTTACTACCCAATTTTTGAAAATACAATCGAAGGAATCATCTATGACATACTCAATAACAAGAAAAAAATTATTGGAACTGTGATGGGGGATACTCAAGATGAAACGAACATTGTTGAGGAAATTTTGAAAGAGATTAGTAGAATGAGATAAAAGTGTATCTTCCTGTTATTTATAAGGAAATATACCTTAATATGCAACACTTACAAGAATCAGTAGAAAGAGTTGAAAAACAAATTCTACAAGAACAAAAAAAAGAAGAGGTAAAAGTTTTAATTAACGAAATGAAGAAGATAGGTATTGAAGACCTACCTTACGCCTACTCAGCCCTGAAAAGATTTATTGACCCCGAAACAATGAATGTTCATTACAACAAACATTACAAGGGTTATGTAAATAAGTTAAATGACTTACTCTCTAAAAGAAAATCAAAAAACAACGATTTAGAAAAAATCATAAGAAATATTTCAAAGTACCCAAAGGCGGTTAGAGATAATGCAGGTGGAGCATTTAACCACGCATTGTTTTGGAATATGTTATCACCAAAACCAATGAAGGTTGGTAATGACATCAAACAAAGAATCATTAAAGATTTTGGTAGCTTTGATAGGTTCAAAAAAGAATTTGAAAAAATTGCAACCGAAAGATTTGGTTCAGGTTGGGTTTGGTTAATTATTACTAAAAAAAATACTCTAAAAGTGATGTCCACTCCAAACCAAGACAATCCACTAATGAATGTTATTGAGGATGGTGGTTTTCCATTATTAGGTTTAGACTTATGGGAACACGCATATTATCTAAAATACAAAAACAAAAGAGACGAATACATTAAAAACTTTTGGACCGCAGTTAATTGGGATTTTGTCGAGGGGTTATACAAGATGAGGTCTGAGACTCGTTTAACTGAAATAAAAGAAGTTAAAGGTTTAATCTTGGAAGGTAAATCTGAAAGTTGTTCTAAAGAAGAAAAAGATTTTTACCGAGTTTTATTTAGTGTTAATGAAAATGTTGTTGAGGTTTACAAGAACACAATTAATAAAATAATTAAAAGAAAATTTGCTGACAAATGGTTCCCTTATTCTAAAGGTGAATTAGCTGGTGTATACAATTTGGAAAAAGAAGGTCGTTCAGATATAAATTATCTAAACACAAACTACACCGTAATTTGTCCGTTAATTAAGGATATTAATAAAGTTATTACTCGTTCAGGTCAAGAACCAATATCCTTTAATGTACCACCACAAAATCAAGTTGCAGAAATGAAAAGACTCTGTAACTTTATTGAAAAATATCAAGACAGAATTTTTGACCCAAAAAGCGCAACATTTCAAAATATGATGGCGTTATTACTTCGTACAAATGAACAAGGGTCTAAACGAGAAGAATTCGCAAAAAAAGTAATTACCGAAAAGATACCAAATTCAAAAGTTGTTACAACTGCCGGGTCTGGTTCAGTCAAAGATGCTGTCCAAAAAATTGACTTAGAAGTTTTTATAAATGGTCAAAAAAATACTTGTCAAGTAAAAGGATTTATGGAATTAAAACCTGCCGATGGTAAAATAGTTATTATCGGTAGTGGTGAAGTAAGATACTATAATGTTGATTGGATGGTGTTTGTTAACATAAAAATGAGAAGAGTTGTTATCTTCAAAAACACACCAAATATTGTTATGGGAGAATATGTTTTTGATGAGTCAGATTTGATTTACAACTTAAACCTTTAATAAACTATTTATAGGTATGGCAGCAATTCCAGAACCAGAAAGAAGTAAAATCTATACGAGGATTAAACATCAGTTAGGTGCACCACTAAGAAGTGTTGAGCTTGAGGATGAGATGATGGACTCGTTAATGGAACTATCAATCCAAGACTATGAACAATATGTTTTAGATTGGTTAATAGAATCTCAATGGGTTAACTTAGTTAACCTAAATATGAGTGAAAAATCAGTTGCAAACGCACTAATCACAAGAACATTTAATCTTGAGGACCAATACACCTATGCTTATTCAAAGATAGTTGGTCTACAAACAGTTGGTCCTTGGGTTCTTAAAAAAGATTACTTTATTCTTAGTGCCAACACACAAACTTATGAGATACCAGCAGGTCGTGAGGTAAACGAATTACTATGGTTCTCAAACCAACCTTGGCAAAACGTAGCTCTTTGGGGTACCGCTGATTTTGGTTTTGCGGGTGTAGGTCTTGGTGGTAACCAAGCGGGTTACGCCCAATATGGTAACGCAGGTTCGTACTTTATGATGAGTGGTTTTGACTACCTAATTAGATATCAAGAAGCAAATATTCTTAACCGAATCTTAGGTGGTTCATTAACATATAGAATTACAGGATTACCGGACGGTAAAAAAATGGTTCATTTGTATAACACACCTGGTGGTAATTTTAACTGGAGTAACTACTCTGAATATGCGGGTAAAGCCGTATGGTATTGGTATTATGATGTTGATGGTGATAGTAGAAAAGATTGTTTAAGAGACAATCCTGACGTTATCAAATTGCCTTCAGACGTTCCAATCGAAGATTTAAGTTGGGAAGATTTAAATGCTCCCGCACAACAATGGGTTAGAAGATGGTTTACCGCTTACTGTAAAGAAACTTTAGCGAGAGTTAGAGGAAAATACTCAGGTAATTTAAAAACCCCTGATAGTGAACTTGTAATGGATTATCAGTCACTTTTAACTGAAGCTAAAGACGAAAAGACTAAATTAGACGAAGAATTAAAAGCAAGACTTGAAAGATTACGTCCTGAAAAACAAATGGAAAAAGAAGCTCTCACCGCAGAAAACCTGAATAAACAAATGAAGTTTAGGGCAATGCCTCGTCAAATTTATGTTATCTAACTATGGCGGTTATTAAAAGTATTCCATCCCAAAGAATTATTAACGGACAAATTCAAGAAACTTCCGAAATATCAATAGTATCTGAATCATACTACGATACTTCAGGAGAATCTTGTGTGGTGGTTAAAAGTGTGGATAATTCTAAATTAAGATTAAACAGTACAACAACTGACCACGTAGTCGTTAAAGCATTAACTAAAGTTTTAGTCATACCTGATATCGGTAGAGTTGATGAGGTTTATGATGAAATTATGTTAGATTGGGGAGCTTGTGTTGAATTTAGATTCTGTGCGGGTAATTGGTACATTTTATCATCAGATGGTCTAAAACAATCTTAAACCATCTGACCCACATCCAAATACTTTTCCCAGCCTTCTTCTGCTAACTCATACATATAGTCAGGTTCAAGTCCTCGTTTTTTCCAATAAGAAACTTCACCGTCAGCCATTGTCATAACCTCATCAAGCTCATCTTGGTCTCCATCACCCAAAGGTAAACCATTTATAAGTTCACATTGTGCGGTAGTAAATAAACCTCTTTTTGATGGGTCGACAACAATTAAACTCTTTCTTACCTCTTCTTTGAATACCACCATAAGTGGTTCAATACGTTTATTGAAGGTTGTAATCGCTCTTGCAACATTGTATTCACCAGTCATTTCGGGATTGTTCTCAAGGTCTTCAGGGTTCAACATATAACAATTCAATGTCACAGTATCGCCTTTCTTAACAACGTCTCCGTGAGAAGCTCTTTGTCCATTGTTAACATACATAATCATATCCCCCAAGTTAACATTAAGTCCGTGGTGAATTGCAAGTTCCATATGAGCTTGTCTTGACATCAGAGACCCCGCTTTTGTCTTCTGTGTGCAACGAAACTTATAGTCCTGTAGTGTTTGTTTAACTTTAGCTTTTTGAGCGATTTTAGCCAAAGGAATTTGTTGGTCCCAAATCTTTTGTAGATACTCGTAATAATACTCCACAAATGATTTACCATCACCATTCAATAAAAGTTTAATACCCTTATCCAAAAACTCTTCGATGTAACCAGGTAGTTTCTTTGATTTGATTGTGTTACCAACCAATTTGATTTTACCTGAATCGGTAAGTAGTGCATAGTTCTTACGAGCTAGGTTTATACACGATGGCCAAACACCATCAGTATCCAACGCCATTTCACCCCTCATAAAGATATCGTTGTATTCTGCAACGTCAGCATCAGGTCCCGTATACTCTTTACCCTCTTTAACTTTCCAATTCAATCCTCGACCAATATATCTGTGAGTATCAACATCTTCAGGTGACGAAAAGTTTACACCGTCCGTATCCATTACAAGTGGAATGTATCCACGAGACATAAAGAACTTAATCATCTGACGAAGATACTGTCTACCTGTACAGGTAATCTGTTCACCCATATACATATCCCCCCACGCAAATACCTGTGGTGCTGAAAGTGCACCGAACATCGAGTTGATAAAGATTTTAATCGGTAACTGTTTGTTGTTGTATGAAGCCGATTTTTTAGGGTCAGATTCGTAATACTCCTCAGCAAGTTGTTTGTACAAGATACGAGTATCACGGAAGTATTTTAACATACCTTTCATTGCACCTGTTACGTCACATTGGGGGAATACATCGTGAACCAACTGAATTGATGGGTATAGTGACGAGAAGTCGAGCTTCAGTACATTTTTAGAGTAACCAACTTTAAGTAGACGAGATAGACCACCTACGAAGTCTGTCTTGGATTGTTTTGCGGGGATTGCCAAATTGTGTTTGTAAGACCACGCCAACATCAACATCTTCCATAGTGTTGCGGTACCCATTGTAGATACTCTTTCATATGTTGTTGGAATCATTGATGCAAGTAAGAACGATGCTTGGTTGAATTCTTTATCAACCTTTAACGTTTCTTCCAAGTCATCTTGTAGATATCGTTCAACCAATTCAGCACCATCAGTTAATAGATAAGTGTCAGGAAACTTTTTATCCAAATCAACATAGTTACCCTTTTTACGATACTCACCATTTTTAATGTTTAACCAATACTCTTTTTTCTCTTGATACATCTTACCAATAGAGTCGTGTCCAATATAAACTCGGTCAGGTTCTTTAGCATTAACATATTCTGCAATGTATTTCAAACCTGCCGATTTGATTGATGAGTTAATCGCCTGTGCTCTACGGACAGCGTGAATAATGTCAATCACATTATAACCCCAAATGGAGGTTTGCATAAAATCCTCAACCTCGTTTGCGAGTTTCAATAAGTTTTTCTTTTGTGATATAGAATGTTCAGGATGTAATGAGTGACATATTTTTTTGATATCAATTCCTAATGCTTTGCATCTTTCAAAAATCCAATACCAGTCAAAGTTTGCTGAGTTGTAACCACCAATAATACTTGGTTTGAGTTCATTAATTACTTTGAAGAACTCGATAATACCGCTCTTCTCTTGGGTTTCATCAATACACTCAATGATTTTGTTATAACCCTTATTTGTTCTCATACCAATCATAAAGATACGACCGTCTCTTGGCTCGAGTGAGGTCGTCTCTAAGTCGAATACTAATCGTGTAACATCATCGTAGTCTTCGTAACCTTTAAATAATCGTTTTTGTTTTGATATGAAATATTGTTCTACAGGAGGTAGAATCATTATCTTTTCTTTGAATTTTTCGCCCCACGGGTCTGCGCCACCATCACGGAAAAATTGAATTAGACTTCGGTAACCCTTCAAAGATTTGACCATATAAGTCAAACCTTTTTCCATTCGTTCATCACCGTGTGTATCTAACTTGTCAATAACAATACCGTGTTTTGACATTGCTTCTTTTTGAGTGCCTTTTGAGTTTCCGTAAAAATTTAATCCACGTAAATCACCAACCCAACAAAATGGAATGAATGTATCTTTTCGGATTTCTTTACCCTTACCAGGAATTTCTTTGATTTTGTAAATGGAGTCTGAGGCGTAATCGAATTCTACAGCCACAATAAATTCTTCAGGGTCGTTCCCTTCCAAGAATGCTTTGATTTCTTCTTGTCCAATCATAATGTAAGTTTTACCGAGTGACGTATTTTCTTCCACACCTTGTGGAGTTTGTCTTCCTCATTCAACTACAAATATAGATTGAAATTTTAATCTGTCAATTAGCAACAAGCAGTTTTTGAAATGAAACTATCTTCAACATTGATATACAACTCTTCTCTGATTGGGACAATGAGGTCTCCTTCAAAGTTTTTGATTAAAAACTGACCTTTGTATCTACCAGGTGTATTAGTATCTCTTGCAGTAAATTGGTAGTAAATGTAATATTCTGTAGGCGCTCCATCAGCCAATATAAGACTAACAATAGAACAAGGTGCTGAAACAATCTTGGGTATACCCGTTGCTTCATTAATCATTGAGAAGTATATTGTTGAAACCTCTAAAAGGTCCATCAACTCCAAATAACCTGACCTACCGTCTTGGACGACCTGCATTTTTAATACAGGTAAAGTAGCATTTTTTCTGATAAAGAATTCCATACAAAGATAAATACTTTGTTAAGACTCTTTTCTCAAGCTTCTGTCATAATGTTCAAATCTATCGTGTTCTGTTGGTGTCGCAAACAACAATGCTGACTTGATATTACCCTTCTTAGTTTCTTGGAAAATGTAACTCATCCAAGTTTGTTCAAAAGGACGGTCCCACTTTGTTGTTAAAAACATTTTCTCGTTTCCATATCTCGTAACAACTTGTGGCCAGTTACAATAATAAACCTCACCAATACCATACGGTAATCCTTGATATGAATATACCGCATCGAATTTAGTTCTTGGAGCATTAGGGTCTAAACCTTGTACCGGTAAATTTGGTTTTTCAGGCCAAACTTTTTCTCTAACGACCTGTGGAACATTGTACCAAGACCACTGAACTCCATTGTCACCAAAAAATTCTGAGTAATTTAATTTTAAAAAGTCTCAAGAATTTTCACGAGTAATTCTCATAGATTTATTATAAAGGTCTTTAATTTCTCTAATGAATCCATTTCTACAAACAGTGTCTTTACCATCATAGAAGAACATATCATCCTCAAAGAACCAATAAAAATCAAAACCATTTTCTTGAGCGTGTTCGGCAATAAATTGTCTACCACCACAGATACCTAAATTATCTTTTTTAATGTGTTCAAACTCATATAACTTACAAAGTTCCGAGTATTCCTCGGTAGTTGACAAATCACTTGAGTTATCTAAAAGATATTTCTTTTTAGGTTTTGTTAAGAAATTATCATCATATAATTCCATAGACTTAATCAATGTTTTGAATTGATTAGGACTATTGAATGTAATGACATAAAGAGCTGTGTTATCGTAATCTAAATTACTATACGATTGTTTACCTGCAATATTTTTGACTTTATAAGTATCATTTTTCACATCTTCACAAAACTTAGATATTAAACCATTTCCATCAATTTCGTGATAATCAAACATATCATTATGTCGATATAACATAATACTAAATAACGACTCTTCGGTACCCATTAAACCACGACTTAGAGTCTCACTTAAAACACTATAATAAAGACTATTAACATCTGTTATCATACTTTTTAATCCACCAAACAATCCTCCTCTACATACAAGTTTAACATCTTGTCCCGCATATTGGTTAATGGTTGGATATGTAAAACCGTGAATTTCTTTTTCAGCATCATATGGGAAAGCAACAAACCCAAATCTTGGAAATACCTTATCAAATTTTTCTTGTATTTTATCGTGAGTAAAGTAACCAGGGTGAACAGTGTTTGTAATACCCGCATCAATCCAAAACAAATGTGTTGAATCGAATTTATCAAATATTTTAGCGTCGTGTAACACAAACATTTTTGACATTACAAGAGGATTATACATATCAAGTTTTGCCTGAGTAGACTCAGGTAACCAACCCGACTGATTATACCATTCAGGATTTGTTCTTATGGATTGTATAATCTCATAAAAATCGTTTTTAAACCATTCTTGTGGCCTAACAATAAACTGGGTATTATCGTTATTTCTATTTGGTTGTGAAAATACAAACTCCTCCAATTCTTTGTCACCAAAAATTATAAAATTTGTGTCTTGTTTTAAAAGTTCGGAAAACTTTTGTAAATAATGTTCAAATGAACGAGACCAACCTTCAGTTAATGAATCTCGTTTAATGTTCCAAAGTCCAGTTACGAATGTTATTTTACTCATTGATATTATTTAATTCTTCTAAAATTTTATAAAAACTTTTATTTTCGACAAAATAACTGTCGGGAGTTTCTCTTGGTGCATTATCTCTACACCACCAAGTGTCAAAATGTTTTCTAACAAAATATTCGGGATGGTTATGATACATTAGTGTCATAAACAATTCTTCAGGAAAAGGTCTTTTATCTTCCTCGATTATCGTATCAACATAATTTTCAAACATAGGAACTAATGTGTCCCATAATTCTTTTTTACCACCAAATAATCCACCAATTATGTGAATGTTTCTTTCATAATTTTTATACCATTTAGGGTCAACAGTCTGTGACCAAAAATTTCTATCGTTATCTTTACCAATTAAGAAAAATTTATCACCCGAAAACTCTTTTAAATTTTTTAAAAAATCGTTATTAAATAATGGGGACTCATAAAATTTTCTACTTCCATTTTCAATTGGTAGGTATTTGTTTGGTATTAATCCGCTGTGTGACAGTCCTGCATCTATCCAATAATAGTAATCGTATTTTTTATCCTCATTCCACCACCAACTAAACTTTTGATATTGTATTTCAAAACACCTATCACTAGTTTTTGCAGATTCGTAGTTTTTATATTTTTGTAATAGAGACTCGTATCTCGTGGTTCTTAAATTAGATAATTCAAATTTTAGTTTATCTTCAGAAATATTATTTTCTACATAAAAGAAATTCTTTAACTTATCAAGTTCCCTTGTCGATGTATAACATACAAAATCAGCATCAGTCATTTTTAACAATGACAATAATGAATTTAAATAATGTCCAAATCTTGATGGTCTACCACCTAATTCGGTACCATATAAATCCCCATAGATACAAGTAATAAATTTAACTGACATAATAGAATTCTTTGTGGATATTTTCCTCTTTTAATTTTTTATTATTTGAGTTATTCATAAACTCGTTTGGTATTTTAATACTACTGTAAAGATTCCAATTATAAGTCTGACCATAAAAATTATTACACATTTGTTGTGACACATCAGACCAATCATTAGTAATTTGTGGTGCAATTGGTAGTATTGGGCAATAACTTTGTTTTTTTAAATAAACCTTTTGATAAATGTAATCATCAATAGCATAAAACCGTCTACGTTCCTCCTCCTCAATAGATATTACATCGTCATAACTTGATTCGTGATATAATATCATATTTGTTGCAAAAATACCCCTATGTTCGGGACTTGCTTGAGGTAGATTTGTAATGTCATTTAATAGAGGGTGTTTTTCACTCCTATTAACAAATCTATTTAAAGTTGGTGCCAAGTTAAAAACTGCGTATTCAAGACCTTGGCATTCATCTTCGATTGTCTTTAATAAAGATTTCGCATATGGCATAACCACACAATCATCTTCAATAATTAGAACTTCTTTATAACCTCTTTCTTTAGCAATTTTTAAAATAGCCGTGTGGGAAAGTGTACATCCCACGTGGCTATTAGTATCAACCGCCTTGAATAACTCAAAGTCCCATCCGAGATATTCCATTTCTTTTTTAATGGATTCTAATCTATCAGGTCTTCTTTCAAGATTTACTACAAATTTTGGTATTGTATTGAAGTTCATTTTTTAAAGATTTCCTGTTAATCTATCACACCAACCCTTAGATTCTGAGTGGGGCCATACAACCCAATATTTAGGTTTTTCAGCTGTTTGGAATTCTCTCCATACTTTACAATATCCATCAGGGTCTCTTAACATTGAAGTAATTTCATTTTTATCAGCGTCTTTTCTAAAAATTGTTTCATCTTTTTCATTGTGGAATGCAACCACCCAAAAATCATAATCTTTTTCAGGTACTGAAGAATAACCAATATCAATACAGTGTTTGAACACTTGTGCGAAATCAGCTTTCCAAGCATCTTCAGACTCATAATTGTATGGATTTGGCGGATATTTTTTATCGATAGTGTATTGTTGGACGGCTCTTTTTTCAAATAAAAGACCGGCATATTTTTCATAGTCTCTTAGACTTCTAATGGTTCCAAAACCAAAAGGACCGTCGTGGCCTTCTTGAGTTTCACCATCCATACCAAACAACTTTCTATTTGTTAAGTGTGAGTGGTTATTTTTGTTAACCCATTCTTTGTCATCGTCCCATTGTTTTGTTCTACCTTTACGAGTATACTCGTGCCAAATCAAAGTTTTATGTGGATGAAACAAATCATAACCCCAAGTGTATGCTCTTGCTGCAATTGAAATCTCTTCTCCGTGGAAATAGTATTCAGGGTTATGTTGAACTTCGTTTGAGAATTGTCCTAATGTAAAACAATAGTGTGCCGAATAAAATCTTGCAGGAATTGGTTCTTTTAAATCTTGCCAACCAGGAATTGTTTCAGGTAAAAAGAATACTGCGCCTTCAGGGATAAATCTATCAAACACCATTCTCCAAGGGTCTTGAACTCTACCTGCAGGGTCGTTTTCAGGGTCGAATGATGAAACATATCCAGTTAATAAAGGTTTTTTATGACCTTTCTTTTGAAGTTGTTTAATCATTTTAATCATTTCGTCATCCCAATTAGGTGCAAAACGCATATGAGAATCGATTTGTAGTGTATACTCTTCACCCTCATAAAGTTGTTGTGTTAAATTTCTGGCCCAACAAACACCTTTAGACTCTTCGTGTGGGATATCTAAAACTCTGAATCTTTTATCCCCTTCAAATTCTTCTAAACTGTCAAATTTATCATCAGGGTGAAATTGTCTTGCAATACCAAATCTAATATTTTTTGGTTTTTTAGCATTTTCCAACATATTCTTAATTGTTGGGACGAGTTGTGGGTCTCTATAGGACGCAATTTGAACAAATATTTTCATTACACTTTTTTTAGAAAAATAAAAAACCCTCCAAGAAAGTGGAGGGTTTTACTAAAAGTTATTTAAAATAATAGATTAACATCCATTAGGGTCTGTTTGTACAATCACACCTGAAGAATCTGTTCTATACCAAGCGGTACCATTAGACCAATATGCGATTCCCACAGGATTTGATAATGGGTCAATTGTTTGATATAACGTTTCACCCAAGTTTGGTCCCACACCACCCGATACCGAACCATAAACAGTTACAGGTGATGCGGCACAAGCTGTAGTAAACGTCGCTCCTGATGATAACGAATAAACATAATTATTTCGTGTTGGAGTTGGAGTTGGTGTGCTTGTTCCTGTGTTAGTTGGTGTTTGAGTTTGAGTAGGTGTGTTAGTTGCGGTATTAGTTGGTGTTTGAGTATTAGTTGGTGTTTGAGTTTGTGTAGGTGTTTGTGTCGGTGTTGGCGTTAATGTTGGACACAGTGCAAATCCATTTATTTCGTAACCCGCAGAATCTAACTCTACTACTTGAGCGGCGTATTGATACCAACCAGACATATCAGTAGTTACAGGTCCTGAAGGTGAATCATAAAAGAAAGTATTTTGGTCAAATACAGGGTCTATACCGAATATCTGTGTTGAAATTCCATAGTTACCACAAGCGTCAAATTCATCATTTGCACGGTTTACTGAGAATAAGAATCTCGCTGGTTCAGTTGTTGATGGTGTTGGAGTTGGTGTTTGAGTATTTGTTGCAGTATTTGTTGGTGTTTGAGTATTTGTTGGTGTTTGAGTATTTGTTGGAGTTGGTGTTTGAGTATTTGTAGGTGTTTGTGTCTGAGTATTTGTTGGAGTTTGTGTTGCGGTATTAGTTTGAGTTTGTGTTTGAGTGTTTGTAGGTGTTTGTGTCGGCGTATTAGTTGCTGTATTAGTTGGTGTATTAGTTGGTGTGTTAGTAGCGGTATTAGTTGGGGTTTGTGTCTGAGTTTGGGTTGGTGTATTAGTTACGGTATTTGTAGGTGTATTAGTTACGGTGTTTGTTGGTGTTGGTGTAGGTGTTTTAGTTTGAGTATTAGTTGGTGTTTGTGTGTTAGTTGCAGTAATTGATGGAGTAGGTGTAGGTGTTGATGTATTTGATGGTGTTGGGGTGTTAGTTGCAGTTTGGGATGGTGTTGGCGAAATAGGTGGGAATGTTTCTTCCACAATAGTAAATTGAGCCTCTAATGCTGCTTGAAAAGTTCCATTGACTAGCCAAATATTTCTAACTTGCCCAGGTGTTAATAAGATATCGTATTCCCACATATTGTTGGAACACTCTTGATAAGAGAAAGTTAATCCCTGTGATGTGTTATTAGTTAGTATGTATTTTTTACAAGCCATTTTAGTAGTTCTTTATTATTAAATATCATCAAGTTTTTATTAACATAAACCTGTGTCAATAATTATACCTGACCCATCAGTTTGTATGTAATTATGCCCATCAGAATAAAAGGCTTCTTCAGTTATTGTTGTTAAAGCAAAATCTAAATAAACAATATCACCATTAATCAAATTTGAAAATAGTTTTGTCGAATATCTTGGAGCGGTACCTTGTGGATAATTACCACAAGCATTTACTGCAAAAGTATCATCAATACCCAAATCTGAATATTCAAACACCACCTGTGTTGGTGTAGGAGTTGGTGTTGTTGTGTGAGTTGGTGTTACTGATTGTGTTGGTGTTTGAGTTAATGTTGGTGTTACTGATTGTGTGGGGGTATTAGTTGGTGTCAAAGTTGGTGTTACCGATGGTGTTGGCGTGTTAGTTGGTGTTTGAGACGGAGTAGGTGAAATAGGTGGAAAAACTTCTTCAGTAATTGTAAACTGAGCTTCTAATGCTGCTTGAAAAGTTCCATTGACTAACCAAATATTTCTAACTTGACCAGGTGTTAATAAGATATCATATTCCCACATATTGTTGGAACACTCTTGATAAGAAAAAGTTAAACCTTGTGAGGTGTTGTTTGTTAATGTATATTTTTTACAAGACATATTTTTTTAAATTTAACTATTTAAACAAGTTATACAGTTGTTCCAAGGGCCCGATACGATATCTGCAAACGTGCTCACTGATGAACTAACAGTTGTTACTATTGTGTAACAAGAAACTCCATCGCCTATCACATCAAGTTTGTAGATTTTACCTATCTGTAATGCTGAGTCATAAATACCAAACTCCCCAACAAAACTAGATGCACAATCTTGTACCAAATATTTTGTAGGACCTTGAGGTGTATCCGTAGGTGTTACTGAAGGTGTGTTTGTATTTGTTGGTGTTGGACTTGAGGTTTTAGTTGGAGTCTGTGTGTTTGTTGGCGTTTGGGTTTGAGTTTGAGTTTGGGTTGGTGTTTGTGTTGGTGTATTTGATGCCGTGTTTGTTGGCGTGTTAGTTGCTGTATTAGTTGGAGTCTGTGTTTGAGTTGCCGTATTAGTTGGTGTCTGAGTTGGTGTGTTTGTTGAGGTGTTAGTAGGAGTGTTTGTTGCGGTATTGGTTGGTGTCTGAGTTGGTGTTGGTGTATTACTAGCAGTATTGGTTGGTGTCTGAGTTGGTGTGTTTGTTGCAGTATTAGTTGGTGTCTGAGTTGCAGTATTTGTGGGTGTATTAGTTGGTGTCTGAGTTTGAGTTTGTGTCGCAGTATTTGTCGGTGTGTTTGTTGCAGTATTTGTCGGTGTATTTGTCGGTGTATTAGTTGGGGTATTAGTTGGGGTATTGGTTGCGGTATTAGTTGGAGTTTGAGTATTAGTTGGAGTTTGTGTTGGTGTTGGAGTATTAGTTGCGGTGTTTGTTGGGGTTTGTGTTTGTGTAGGCGTATTTGTTGCGGTGTTAGTCGGAGTCTGCGTTTGGGTAGGAGTCTGTGTTTGGGTTGGTGTTTGGGTTGGTGTAGGTGTAAGTGTTACACATATTGAATACCCACCTGTTTCATTACCTGATGAATCCAGCTCAACAACTTGTGCAAATTGTTGGTAGTAACCTGTCATATCAACAGTTACTGGACCTGACGGAGAATTGTAGAAGAAACTGTTTTGGTCGAATATAGTTTCAATACCATATATGGTAGTTGATGTTCCATAATTACCACAAGCCTCATCATATGTACCACCTTTAATAACTGAGAACGCATATCTTGGTGGTTCACTTGGCGTTGGAGTTTGTGTTTGTGTTTGTGTCGGAGTTTGTGTTTGTGTCGGAGTTTGTGTTTGTGTCGGAGTTTGTGTCGGAGTCTCGGTATTAGTTGGAGTTTGAGTTGGCGTTGACCCTAATGTAGATGTTGGTGTCTGAGTTGGTGTAGATGTTGTTGTGTTTGTCGCAGTATTAGTTGGTGTGTTTGTCGCAGTATTAGTT